>FUFK010044916.1_pt1 | contig 24109 bp, 27 predicted proteins | sample 1021851 | NCBI WGS metagenome assembly FUFK01 (sample SAMEA51879418, study PRJEB19060) | metagenome | reverse complement strand
TTAGCAGATAGAATTATAACAATGAAAGATTTTAAGGTAGTTGGTGAAACTATCAATAATCATAACTATGAAGAAATGAGTTCATCAATTATGGGCAATATTCATGAATAAAAGACAGCTTGGAAAAACTGATATAAACTTAACAGCTATTGGTTTTGGTGGAGCACCTTTAGGTAATTTATTTGAAAATCTTGATGAACGAAATTGCTATGACATACTTGAAAAAAGCTATGAAAAAGGAATCAATATTTATGATACATCACCTTTATATGGTTATGGATTAAGTGAACATAGATTAGGAAATTTTTTAAAAACTGTAGATGAGGATAGTTATTTTTTATCAACCAAAGTTGGAAGATATCTTACACCAGCAAAAAAAGATAATATAGATAGAGGGAGATTTGCAGGAAGTTTAAATTTTTCTCCTAATCTCGATTACTCTTATGACGGTGTGATGAGAGCATTTGAGCAATCATTACTAAGATTAGCTGTTTCAAAAGTAGATATTTGCTTAATTCATGATGTAGATCGATTTAATTTTGGTGANGAGGTTGATCATTATTTTAAATTAGCAATGGATGGNGCNTATAAAGCCGTTCAAAAACTAAAAGAAGAAAAAGTAATTAAAGCTATTGGAGTAGGAGTAAATGACTCTGATATATGTGCAAGATTTGCAAATGCAGGCGATTTTGATTGTATGGTTCTTGCAGGCAGATATTCATTATTGGATCAAAACGCTCTTAATGATTTTTTCCCTATTGCTGAAAAAAATAATATAGGAATTATTCTTGCAGGAATTTTTAATTCAGGAATTTTAGCTAAAGGTGTAGGTGAAAATATTACTTATTTTTATGATAAAATTCCAGAAGAAGTTAAACAACGATACTTAAAAATTGCAAATATTTGTAAAAAATATGATGTGCCTGTTCCGGCAGCAGCAATACAATTTTGCTATACTAATAAACTTGTCACCTCCATGATTTTAGGCATGGATAGGCTTGATCAAGTGGAGCAAAACTTAGANTTTTTAAATTTTCCTATCCCTGAAGATTTGTGGAAAGATTTACTTAATGAAAAACTAATTGATGAAAGATGTCCAATATGAAAATNATTGATATTAAAACTCAGGATATTCGTTTTCCAACATCNAAAGATAATTTGGGAACTGATGCTGTTCANGTTGATTGTGACTACTCTGCAACTTATGTTACAATATTTACTGATCAAANAGATTTAACTGGTATTGGATTAACCTTTACTATTGGAAAAGGTAATGATCTNTGTTGTACCGTCATAGAATATTTTAAAGAATTTATNATTGGAAAANATGTTGAAGAAATAGAAAAGGATATTGCATCCATATGGGAAAAAATTACAAACCACAGTCAATTAAGATGGGTAGGNCCACAAAAAGGTGTAACACATCTTGCAGCTGCAGCTTTTTTTAATGCAATATGGGATTTAATTTCTAAATTTCATAAAAAACCTCTTTGGAGATACATAATAGAATTAGAAACAAGAGANTTATTAGATAAACTCTCTTTTTCTTATATTGACGATGTAATTACTAAAGATGAAGCGGCTAAGATAATCGATCAGAAAAAAACAAATTTACCTTCAAATTTAGACGATTTAAATTCCACTATTTTTCCAGCATATACAACAGCAGCTGGTTGGTTAGGATATTCAGATGAAAAAATGAAAAGACTAGTTGAAGAAAATTTAAGTAANGGCTGGACTCATTTTAAAATGAAAGTTGGTCAAGATATAGAAAGGGATATCCATCGCTGTAAGTTAGTAAGAGAATTAATAGGTAACAAAAATAAATTAATGGTAGATTCCAATCAAATCTGGAGTGTAAATGAGACTATAGAAAATATTGGAAAACTAAAACAGTTCGATATTTTATTCTATGAAGAACCAACCAACCCTGATGATGTATTAGGTTTTAAAAAAATTAAAGATGCACATCCTGACGTTAATCTTGCAACNGGAGAAATGATACAAAATAAAGTTATGTTTAAACAATTTATAGAACACAAATCTTTAGATTACTGCCAAATTGATAGTTGTAGAATAGCAAGTATAAATGAAATTTTACCAGTTCTTTTAATAGCTAGTAAGTTTAATACTCCCGTTATTCCTCATGCAGGTGGTGTTGGTTTATGTGAATATGTTCAGCATTTAAATCTAATCAACAAGTTTATAATTTCAAATCATGATTTATTATTAAGTGAATATGCAGAAAGCTGTTCTGAACATTTTGAAAATCCAGCAATAATTAAAGATGGTGGATATGTAACGCCTACAAATCCAGGATATTCTGTAAAAATTAAAGATAGTTCTCTTAATGAATTTGATTATAATAATGGTACTTATTGGAAATAAATGTACGTAGATAGTCATCAACATTTTTGGAAACTTTCAAGAGGAGATTACTCNTGGATGACTCCAGATATGAAAGTNTTATATAAAGATTTTTTTCCAGAAGATCTTGAGCCACTNATAAANNAAAAAAATATTACTAAAACAGTAATTGTCCAAGCNGCTGACACNGTTGCNGAAACAGAATTTACATTAAGTTTAGCATCAAAATATGAATTTATTGCAGGCGTGGTGGGTTGGGTTGATCTAGATAGTAACAATGCTAAAGATGATATTGATAAACTTTGTGAGAGTAAATTTTTAAAAGGTTTTAGACCTATGATACACGATATTCAAGATGATGCTTGGATGTTAAATGATCACTTAAAAGAAAATATAAAATATTTAAATACAAAAAATTTAACTTTTGATGCTTTAGTTCGACCAAATCATCTTCAACATCTTATACAATTTGTTAAAAAATATGATTTCCTTCCTATAGTTATTGATCATATTGCTAAGCCCGTGATTACTAAGTCTGAAATTGACCAATGGAAAAAAGATATGACTGAACTATCAAATGCAAGTAATGTTTATTGTAAATTCTCTGGAATTCTCACTGAAGTTGGTCCAGATTATACAAAAGAACAGCTTGATCCTTATATTGATTTTATTCTTAACACTTTTGGATCTGATAAATTAATGTGGGGAAGTGATTGGCCTGTTTTAACAATGGCAGATAATTATTCAAATTGGTTTGATTTAGCAATGAATTATTGCAATTCTTTTTCTGAAGACGAAAAAAATAAAATATTTTCTCGAAATGCAACTCAATTTTATAGTCTTTAAAAGATTATATAAATTTAAATTTAATTAAGCGATGAAACAAAACTATTTTGAGCCAACTTGGTCATCAATAAAACAACATCAAACACCAAATTGGTTTAAAAAAGCAAAGTTTGGTATTTATGCTCATTGGGGAATCTATTCTGTTCCAGCTGCTGGACCCAATGTAACGTGGTATCCTTATTGGATGTATAGACCACCTAGTCCTCAGTTTGATTATCATTGTAAACATTATGGTCATCCATCTAAATTTGGATATAAAGATTTTATACCAATGTTTACTGCTGAAAAATTTAATGCAGAAGAGTGGGCAGATTTGTATTATCGATCTGGAGCAAAATTTGCTGGACCAGTAGCAGAGCATCATGATGGTTTTCCAATGTGGAATTGTTCTGATACTGAATGGTGTGCATCCAAGATGGGGCCAAAAAGAGATATTGTTGGAGAACTTGCAAAAGCAATTAGAAATAAAGGGATGAAATATATGGTAGCAATGCATCATGCTGAAAACTGGTTTTTTTTCCCACACTGGAATAATGATTTTGATACATCAAAAAAGGAATATGAAAGTTTATATGGTGAACTTCACAATTTAGATTTAATAGGAAATCAGGCTGTATATCCTGATCATTGGGGTAGAAAAAATGAACATCAAGACAAGCCTAGTAAAGCTTTTCATGATAGATGGTTAAATAGATTAAAAGAAGTAGTAGATAATTATAAACCAGACTATGTATGGTTTGATTTTGGAATTAGATTTATTCATGAAAAGTATAAAAAAGATTTTCTTTCATATTATTATAACAAAGAAACTGAGTGGGGTAATGAAGTAGTTGTATCTTATAAATGGCATGATCTTCCCCCCGGTTCTGGATTATTAGATCTTGAACTAGGAAGAGAGTCAGAATTAACCCACTATGATTGGATTACTGATACCACAGTCCACGATGGAAGTGCTTGGGCTTATATGAAGAATTCAAAATATAAAACTACGACAGATTTAGTTCACTACTTAATAGATAATGTTAGTAAAAATGGATACATGCTCTTAAATATTGGGCCAAAACCTGATGGAACAATTCCAGAAGAAGATAAAAATCTTTTAGAAGGTATTGGAAATTGGCTTGATGTAAATGGAGAAGCAATATTTGAAACAGAAACATGGGATCAATATGGAGAAGGCCCAACTAAAATGAATGAAGCAGGACCTTTTTCAGATAATCGAGCAAAACTAATTTATACTGCTAAAGATTTTCGGTTCACTACAAAAGATAATTTTTTGTATGCAACTGCATTAGGATGGCCTAGCAAAGATTTTACGATAGAAAGTATATATAAACTTTTTGATAATGAAATTGAAAGGGTAGAATTATTAGGAAGTACTGATAAAGTAGAATGGAAACATACCAGAGATGGACTCCATATAACAAGACCAGATAATAAACCATGCGAGCATGCATACAGTTTTAAAATAACAAGAAAGGAATATTTATAAATGATTAGATTAGGTATGACTCTTGGAATTAAAGAGGAAAAAATAGAAGAATATAAAAAACTTCATGCAAATGTTTGGCCTGAAGTCTTAGAAAATTTAACAGAACTTAATTTTAAGAATTATTCTATATATTTGCATAAAAATACTCTTTTTGGATATGTTGAATATCACGGAGACAATCTTGATAGAGATAACAAGCTAATGGCTTCAAACCCTAAAGTTCAAGAGTGGTGGAGTGTTTGTGGACCATGTCAAATTCCAGACCCAAATAGAAAAAAAGGAGAATGGTGGTCTAGTATGGAAGAAGTTTTTCATCACGACTAAAGTTAATTATGAAAACAAAAATTTGCTCAGTTGGTGAATGTATGATTGAAATTGCTAATACTAAAAATAACATTTTTCAGCAATCATTTGCAGGTGATACGCTAAATTTTTGTAACTATATTGACAAAAAATATTTTGATGTTTCCTTTCTTTCAGCAATTGGTAAAACAAGTTTAAACAGATCAGTTTTGGAATTTATAAATTCTAAAAAAATTTCAACAAAATTAATCAAGCAAGTTAATAATCATGAAATTGGTTTATATTTAATTAAGAATAAAAATAACGGAGAAAAAAAATTTTTTTATTGGAGAGATAATAGTGCAGCAAAAAATTATTTTAATAAGATAAATTTTGTTTTATTATTTAAAAATTTGAAGAATTTTGATTATATCTATTTTTCTGGAATTACACTTTCGATTATTGATCCATCTAAAATAAGTAATTTTGTTGATTTGTTAAAATTATTAAAGAATAAAAAAGTAAAAATTATATTTGATTTTAATATTAGAATTAATAGATGGACTAAAAAAAATTTAAACAATTTTTTGCATTCTATTTTAAATTTTGTTGATATTTGTTTTGTGTCAGGTGAAGATCTAAAATTTTGGAAAAATGATAATAGTTTAANNAATTTTGAAAANTTAATAAATAAATACAAAATAGATCATGGTATATTTAGAAAAAATGCTAAATTAACTTACGCAATTCAAAATAAAAAAAAATATACAATAAGAAATAAATTTATTAGAAAAGTAATTGATACTTCAGGAGCTGGAGATGGATTTAATGCTGCCTACGTATCAAATTTTATTATTCATAACGATCCAGCTTTAGCTCTGAAAGAAGCCAGTCTTCTGGGCTCGAAGATAATCATGCAAAAAGGAGCAATAGTTGATGTTAAATAGCGAATTACAATTAAAACTAAAAGAACAAAAAATTTTACCAATTCTTAATACCACAAGTTTAAGCAATGATATTGATCGCTTAAGCAAATATTTAGAGAAAAATAGATCTATTCGATATATTGAAGTAACACTGAGAGAAAATCAATCTTTTGATATAGCATTAGAATTACAAAAACATTTTACTAAACATAAATTTGGGTTGGGCTCAGTTTTAACAAAAGAAGATTTTATTAAAGGTCAAGATCATAATTTTAACTTTTTTGTTTCTCCTGGAATTGTTGATGAGGTTTTAGAAATTAATAATTTATTATATATTCCTGGAGCTGAAACAGTTAGTGAATTTATATATCTATATAAAAAAGGTTATAAAATAATTAAATTTTTTCCAGCAAATTTAAATGGAGAGCAAAAAAAATTACAATCAATTGAAAATATTCTAAAGGATATAAAATTTATTCCAACAGGTGGAGTCAATAAAGATAATATTAATAAATATCTAGATTTAAAAAATGTTTTATGTGTTGGAACTTCAAATTTCGAAGAGTTTTAATTTACTTTTGTCATAGTACAAAGCATTTCAAAGGCAATTGTTGCTCCTACTAATGAAGTCATATTATTTACATCAAATGGTGGTGATACCTCTACAACATCACCTCCTACAAAATTGATTTTGTTTAGTGCTCTTATAATAGTTTGTGCCTCTCTCACATTAAAACCTCCAACTTCTGGAGTTCCAGTACCTGGTGCAAAAGTTGGGTCTATTCCATCAATATCAAATGTAAAATAAGTATCTGTATTAACTAGAACTTCATAAATTTTTTCAATACATTTATTAAATCCCATTTCATAATAATCATCTATAGTAATAATAGTTACACCTTGTTCTCTAGCCCAACTTAAATCTTCAGGATCATATAAAGCTCCACGAAGACCAAGGATTACATATTTTTTTGGATCAATTAGATTTTCTTCTATAGCTCTTCTAAATGGTGTGCCATGAGTATATTTAAATCCTCCAAAATAAGTGTCCCAAGTATCAGAATGAGAATCAAACTGAAATAAACCGATTGGTTTTTCTTTTGCTATACCTCTAAGAATTGGTAGGCTAATTAAATGATCACCTCCAATTGATAATGGTATTGTTTTGGAATTATAAATATTTGAGTAAAATTTTTCTATTTTATCTAAACTATCATTTAGGTCTGCTGGATTTACCGGACAATCACCAATATCTGCAATATTAAATTTATCATAAGGGCTCTTAAGTGAAACAGGGTGATAAAGCCTTACAAGTGACGATGCATTTCTAATTTCTCTTGGCCCATGTCTAGCGCCAGGTCTATTAGTAGTTCCTCCATCCCATGGTACGCCTGCAACACAGTAGTCTAATTTATTTAAATCTTTTACAACAGGTAAACGAAAAAAAGTAGCAACATCAGCAAAGCGAGGAGTTTCCATACTAGATAGAGGTTTAATTTGAGTCATAAAACTATCTTATGATATATAGAATTGGATTATACAAGACAAATTAGTATGGATTATAGTAAATTTCCTAAACCGCAAAATGATGGAAAAGCTGATCATCTTTTAAATAAGTTTTTGCCGGATATTTCTCTTAAAAATCAACAGGGAAATCTATTAAAAATAAAAAGATCTGACACTTTCCGTTTAATTTTATATTTTTATTCTATGACAGGTAATCCAAATGAAAGTTTACCTAAAAATTGGAATAAAACTCCAGGAGCCATTGGCTGTACTGTGGAGACCTGTAGCTTTAGAGATAATTATGAAGAATTAATCAAACTAAATGCGCTGCCTATAGGAATATCAACTCAAACAATAGATTATATTAAGGAAATGACAGATAGATTAGCAATTCCCTATGATGTTTTAAGTGATTCAGAAAATATTTTGCTCAATTCATTAAAAATGCCTTATTTTGAAATTGAAAACAAAATTTATTTTAAAAGATCAACTCTTATTGTGGAAAAAAATATTGTTAAAAAAGTATTCTACCCTATTTTTCCTCCTAACAAACATATAAATGAAGTTCTACAATGGCTAAAAGAAAACTAACTATTTTTTTATTTTCTGTATTTTTGTTTTTTTCTAACCTTTCAACAGCTAATCCAAATATAGATCAATGGCTAGAGTCAGAGAAATCTTATAAAGATCTTATTAATGAGGGATTTGAAGTTAAAAGCTACGCTATAAGTGACATAGAGGTTGTAAATGATTTAACAATAATCTTATTTGTTACAGTTCTCCAAAAAGATAACGAAGTATATGAGTGTCAGGAATATCAAACTATAGATAAAAATGTTGAGACTTTAGATATGAACTTAATATGTAAAGAATTAGTTCAGCCTTATGAAAGAGGTATAGGAACTTAGGTTCGTTCAATATTTAAAAAAAACCACTGTAATGCTATTAGTGTAAGCCCATTTAAAATTTGTTTTTTATTCATTTTTGTTTTTACCTCATCAAAACTATAACTTTTAACTAATATATCCTCATTTTCATTCTCTAGACCTCTTATAATTTCTTTATCTGGAGCAATTACCTCGCCTAAAAAAAGATTATAAAAAGATTCGGATGATCCTGGGGCAGGAAAGTAACCTTGTATAGATGTAAGATTACTTACTTCACATCCAGTTTCTTCCAAGCATTCTCTCTTTGCAGTATCTTCTGGAGTTTCACCAGAGTCAATTATTCCAGCAACTATTTCATCTAGATAATTTTGATTATCTTTAGAAATTGTCCCTGGTCTGAACTGTTGAATTAAAACAATTTTTTTATTTATAGGGTCATATGGTAAGACTGCAGATACTTGTGCGCCACCAAATAACTCCCTTTTTATTTCATTACTCCAATTTCCATCATATTTTTTGTATTTAAGAGTAACTTCATTCATTTTAAAGAAACCGTCGTGAATATTCTTTTTATCTAAAATTTTAAATTTTGGGCTCATAAAAATTGATATATTTTATATTACATATATATTTATAAATATGGAAAAAGCATTATTTGGTGCAGGTTGTTTCTGGGGTGTGGAAGAAACATTTTGTAAAACTCCAGGTGTAATAAATACCTTAGTTGGTTATTCTGGAGGCGATACTATTAACCCTTCTTATGAAAGTGTTTGCCAAGGAAATACAAATCATACTGAGGTTGTTTTAGTTGAATTTGATAATTCTAAAATATCTTATGAAGATCTTTTGATGGTTTTCTGGAAGTGTCATGATCCTACAACTTTAAATAGACAAGGTCCCGACATTGGAACACAATATAGATCAGCGATATATTATTATAACGAAGATCAAAAAAATAAATCTATTCATTCTAAAAACGAATATGCTAAAAGTGCAGGATTAAATATTGTTACTGAAATATCAGAAGCTAAGGAATTCTATAAAGCTGAAGAATATCATCAAAAATATATCCAAAAAACAGGTTTACACTGCGCTATATAGATTAATTCTTTAGGGAACTAATGTCTGTCGATTTTTATTACGCATTTTTAACAGGCTGGGTAATACTTTTATTATTTTGGAGTACTATTGTTTTCTTTATATATTTGAGAAAACCTCCTAAATCCAAATTAACTAGAAGTTTTGTAATCAAATCCTATCTGTTTTTTTTGGCACTATTGTTTATAATTTTATTTTTTCGATAAACCGATTCGTTTTTCTTATAAATTATGTATCAACATATAGTAGGTCAAAAAGATTAAGATACTAACATATTGATAATTAACAACTTTTTTATATTTAATGTTGAATACTGGTTTTTTCATAAATATAAACTACCTCGAAATTAATAAAATTATTATGTCTATATTAAAAAACTATTTTAAACAAAACAGTGTGATGCACAGTTTCTCAAGTTGCCAATGGCCAATTGGAGATCCACAAGAGAAAGATTTTCATTTTTGTGAAGCTGATACCGTTGCTGGGAAGCCTTATTGTCAGAGTCACTGTGATGTTGCGTATATTGACGAAAAAGAGCTTAAAAAAGAAAAAGAAGCTCAAAAAAATCGTCGCATTGCTGCTTAAGTCAATCTCTACAAATTATTTTCTCATCAAATGTTAATAATTTAGAGTTATTGACATAAGAGACGTTTTTCTTAAAATAAAAAAACATGTTATTCAGTGTACTGAAAAAACTTAACTTTGATGGAACATTAGAAATCATAGATTCTAATGACAAGANTNATAAATTTGGAAATTCAAACCCTCACGTTTGTATAAGANTAAAAAACAAATCTATTGAAAGAAAACTATTCTTAAACCCTAATCTGCATATAGGTGAAGCATATATGAATGAAGAGTTAGTTGTAGAAAAAGGCACTATAGAAGACTTTCTTAATTTAATAACTAATTGTTACGATGACTTTATTTCTAACAATAAGTTTTATAAATTTTATGAATATTTATCTTCTATTTTNATGCCATTTCAGCAGATTAATCAGCTTGTAAATTCAAAAAAAAATGTAGCACACCACTACGATATAAATGAGGATTTATATAAATTATTTCTTGATCAGGATATGCAATATTCTTGCGCATATTTTCACAATCCCAATATGAGTTTGGATCAAGCGCAGAAAGATAAAAAACAACATATAATTAAAAAACTTCAAATTACAGAAAATATGGATGTTCTTGATATTGGGTGTGGTTGGGGAGGAATGGCAATTGAAATAGCTAAATCTACTGGCGCCAAAGTTAAAGGAATTACACTTTCAGAAAATCAATTTAAAACTGCATCTGAGCGAGCACAAAAAGAAGGTTTGGCTGATAAAGTTTCTTTTGCACTACAAGATTATAGAAATGAGACCGAAAAATATGATCGCATNGTATCAGTTGGTATGTTTGAGCATGTTGGTGTTAAATATTTTAAAACTTATTTAAGTAAAGCTAATGATATTCTGAAAGAAAATGGTGTTTTTCTTTTGCATACAATTGGTCAAAGGGGTAAACCAACTGCTACAAGTCCTTGGATAAGAAAATACATTTTTCCTGGTGGTTATATTCCATCATTATCTGAAGTAATGAATGCAACACAAAAACTTAATATAAATGTAACAGATGTTGAAGTATTAAGACTACATTACGCTCACACACTTTCCAAATGGTATCAAAATGTTATTGAAAATAAAGATAAAATTATAAATATGTTTGATCAGCGTTTTTTTAGAATGTGGGAGTTTTATCTATTGGCAAGTAAGTATTCCTTTGTAAATATGGGTAATGTTGTTTTCCAAATACAAATTGCAAAAAATATTAACAATTTGCCTCTCACAAGAAATTATATCTACAACTAAACAGTTTATATTTATTGAATTTCCAAGACAGGTAATATAATCTTTCGTTTATGGCGCTATCCCTAAATAATTATATAATTAGAGCATCAATTTTCTTAGTCGCTGTCTTTGTTATTGTTGTTTTATTATACCCAGTTTTACAAAATGCTTTTTTATCAAATATTTTTATTAACATTATAATTTTATTAGCCCTGTTAACTGGAATTGTATTTAATTTTTTTCATCTCATTAACTTAAATTACAAATATATATCTTTCTCGAACTTTAATATTACAAATTCTATAGAAGCATTCTCTACTTTAAGAGGGCAAGACAAAAATATTTCTCTTGAATTAAAAAATCTTGACGGAAAATTTGTTTTTAAAAGTTCATCAATAAATAGATTGATAGAGAATTCTGATATGACTTTGATAAGCATAAGAGAAACTTCTCGTTACCTGGTAGGCTTGCTAGTCTTTTTAGGACTCCTTGGAACTTTCTGGGGACTTCTAAAAACCATTGGATCTGTTGGCAATGTTATCAGCGGCCTAGGTATAGATGATACAAATGTTGCAGGTTTTTTTAATTCTCTTAAAGATGGATTAAATGCTCCACTTGAAGGAATGAGTATTGCATTTAGCAGTTCTTTATTAGGTTTAGCTGGCTCTTTAATATTAGGATTACTTGATTTAAATCTTGGACAAGCTCAAAATAAATTTAGTCAATACTTTGAAAAAATCCTTAATAGCAATTCTTCTCCAGATTTTTCTAAAGTAGAAGATAAGCCTACAGGTGAAGCAATTCAAAAAATCTATGACAACTTAGAAAACCTCCTAAATGCTTTTAAAAAATCATCTGACAATCAAACTAAAATTTCAAACAATTTAGAGAAGTTTAATGAAATACTTAACAAAATCAATTCCAACTCTTCAAATCTTGATAAGCAATTATCAAATTTCTTATCTTCACAATTAAACACACAATCTACACTAATGAACCTTACAGAAGCTTTAAGCAAAAATGGAATATTAGAAGCAAAAAAAGTTAAAGAATATTTTCAGAAAATTGAAAAAGAACTAAAGAAAATTAAAAAATAATAATGTCTACTAGGTCTTTAAGAAATAGACTTGCTGATACAACAAATATTTGGCCCGGTTTTGTCGATGTTCTAGCTACTCTTTTAATAGTAATCATATTTGTGCTAATGGTTTTTACTGTTTCGCAAATATATCTGAGTGATGCTATATCTGGCCGAGATAAGGCGCTTCAAGATTTAAGAACACAAATAAATGAATTATCTAAAATACTTGTTATTGAAACTAAAGATAAAGAAGAAGCTCTTTCAACTCTTTCTGAAACTGAGAAAAAACTTGAAGATACAGAATTAAATTTACAAAGTGAGCAATTATTAAGTGAGCAATTACAAACTGATGTTGCAAAAAAACGATCAGAAATATTTGTTCAGGAACAAAATATAATAGCTTTATCCGAGCAAATTAGTAGTCTTTTAAAAGAACTGAGAATAGTTGCAAATGCATTAGAAACTTATGAAGGACAAGAAATTACTTTACTTGAAACCGAGGGGCTCGGAGAACGAATTAATAAAGCACTTGCAACAAGAATTGATCAACTAAAAATACTTAATCAAGAATTAGATAATGCTAATTTTAAACTACTTGAAAGTGAAAAATCTCTCAAATCTACAATAGCAGAATTAAATGAGAAGAATGAAAATTTAATGGCCATTAACGAAAGTCTGGGTTTAGAGGAAGGAGGAATTGAAGAGCAGTTACTTGCAATTAAAAATAAAAATGAAAAGCTTCTAAGCTTAAATGATGAATTAGAAAAGACTAACATTGAACTATCATTGAGAGATGAAGAACTACAAAGTCAAATATCTCAATATCAAGAACTTATGAATGATCTTTTAGAGATTAATGATAGTCTAGGTTTAAAAGATGCATCACTTAATGAACAACTTGATGCAATTAGGTTTAAAAATGAAGAATTAGCAAGATTAAATAAAGATTTAATTCAGAAAGATAGCACAATTTTTAATTTGCGAGGAAAAATATCTGAACTAAATAATGTTCTTTCTTTGTCAGAAGATAAACAAAAACAACAACTAGAAAAACTTGAGTTACTTCAAAGTCAAATTGTTTCATTAGAACAAGAAAATCAAACACAAAAAGAAACATCACTTGAAGAAATTAAAAATATGGAAATACAAGCTTCAAAAACATTAGAACAGGTAGAAATTCTTTCTAATCAAATTGATACCTTGCAAAAAGAAATAGCTTTACTTAATGATGCTTTAGAAGCTAGTGAAAGCCAGGCTTTGATTAAAGATTTAGAAATAGAGGTGCTAGGTGAAAAGTTAAACAAAGCCCTTACATCGAAAGTATTTGAGCTCCAAAAATATAGATCTGAGTTTTTCGGAAAATTACAATCTATTTTAGGTGATAGAAAAGACATTAAAATTGTAGGAGATAGATTTATTTTTGAATCAGAGCTATTATTTGATTCTGCTTCAGCAGATTTACAACTATCTGGTAAAGAAAAGTTAAGTGAAATTGGCCTTACTTTAAAAGAGACTACTAATGATATTCCTTCAGATATTGACTGGATTATCATGGTAGAAGGACACACTGACAAAAAACCCATACAAACAATTAGATATCCTTCTAACTGGGAATTATCTTCAGCTAGAGCTAATACAGTTTTAAAACTTCTTCTTGATCTTGGTTTTCCACCAAATAGATTAGCATCTGCAGGATATGGAGAGTTTTATCCTATCAGTAATGGAGAAACTGAGAGTGATCTNCAACAGAATAGAAGGATTGAATTAAAACTCACTTCACGCTAATTTGCCTTAAATTTAACATAAACTGATCATAAAAATTAAGTATGAGATTTTTAATTTTATTTGTCTTAAGTTTCTTTAGCTCATATTCTGTATTTGCTGCATGCAGTGATCAACCAGCAAATGAGGTGGATTGGACTAATTGTAATTTTGTAGAAAATCTCGATCTTTCTGGTACTGGTTTGGCAAATTCTCAAATGTCAGGAGTTAATTTATCTTTATCTAATTTTGAAAAATCTCAACTTAATAATTCAAATTTATCTATTGGTAATTTTATCTTCTCAAATTTCAGTAATTCAAATTTATATGCTTCAAATTTACAGGGAGCTAATTGTAATAATGCTAACTTTGATAATGCAAACCTTGCAAAAGTAAACTTTGAGGGATCTAATCTCTTTGGAGCGACTTTTAAAGGTGCAAATCTATATGAGGCAAATCTACTTGGTGCTAATATTTCAGGTGCAATTTTTGATGAAGCAAATTTGTCAAATGCTATATGGATAGATGGTAAAAAATGTGCTCTTGGTTCTATAGGCAGTTGCCAATAATTTTTTTATTTCTTTTTATTGCCAGTTGCAAAATGTCAGACGTATCTGAAATACAAAAAAATGATGATAATAAAGTTAATTTTAAGATCTCAGGAAGTAAAGAAACTGGTATTCAAATAAATAACTAAAATATTAATTTACTTTTATCAAATTTAATGATTTGACCTTTAAACAATGAGTCAAAATTCTTATCTATATGCCTTTAGTGTAGTTTTTCTTGCTGGAATTTTTTGGAGTTTTGGAGCGTTGACTGTTAGATATATGGTGGATGGTCATCAATATGTTTTTCAATATTTATTTTATAGAGGNTTAACNATTTCAATTATNCTTCTTATATATTTATTTTTTCGTGAAGGNTTTGCTTTTTATAAAAATTTTCTCAAAATAGGAATACCATCTATACTTGGAGGTTTATTTCTAGCAACAGCTTTTACTGGGTTCATTTTTTCTATTACTATGACTACGGCTGCCGTAACATTATTTATGTTAGCAGCCATGCCTTTTATTGCGGCCATTGTTGGTTATTTTGTTCTTGGCGAAATACTAAAAAGATCAACATTAATTGCAATGGTTGTAGCATTTATAGGTGTTTGCGTAATGATTATAAATGACAGTATTTCTGGAACTGCTTTAGGTGCAATAATAGGATTTATTTCTGCAACTGGTTTTGCATTATACACGGTAACAATAAGATGGAAACCTGAAACACCAAAATTCACAACAGTTGTTTTAGCGGGAATATTTTGTACAATATTTGCGTTCTTTATTTTAGGCTTCTCTTTTGAACCTTTTATTCTAATGCCTGAAATAAATAGTTATTTGAGTATACTGCATGGAATAATTGTTGCAGCCGGCTTAATACTTTACAGTCTTGGAGCAAAATACTTACCCTCAGCTGAGCTAGCACTTTTATCTTTAATGGAAGTTGTTGGAGGAGTTCTGTGGGTTTGGCTTCCTATTTTTGGAATTAATGAAGTACCAAGTACAACTGTAATAATTGGAGGTTTTATAATAACTTTAGCTGTAGTTTATTATGGTTTTGCTGCTAGGCAGATTGATATCAATATTAAAACTTAAATATTTGCTGTAACTTTATTAATATTTTTTCTTGGTAAATTATTTTTAGACCAAACTGTATCAAGAGCCTTAATCATTTTTTCGATATGCTCTTTTCTATGTTTTGGGGTAACAGTTATTCTTAGTCTTTCTAAACCTTTTGGTACAGTCGGGTAAAAAATTGGTTGTGCATAAATTCCATGATCATCAATTAAATCTTTAGACACTTTTTTGCATAAAAAAGGATCATTAATTAATACTGCTACAATATGAGAATTTGTATCCAAATAAGGGATTGCTAAGGAATCTAAATTTTCTCTTATTAAAGCTGCATTTTCTTTTATTCTTATTCTTAGTTGTTCTGCCAGAGAAACAATATCTATTGCTTTAGCTGCTCCTGCAGCAATTGATGGGCAGATTGAAGTTGTAAAAATAAAACCTGGAGCGAAACTTCTAATGTAATCAATTATTTCTGAACTAGCTGCAATATAACCTCCCATTTGACCATATGCTTTTGCTAAAGTTCCATTAATAATATCTATTTTATCTTCAACTCCCATTTCTACTGCAATACCTTTACCTTCTTCACCGTAAAGTCCAACTGAATGAACTTCATCCAGATATGTCATACAGTTATATTTTTTTGCTAACTCTACAATTTTAACTATAGGCGATCTTATACCTTCCATAGAGTATAAACTTTCAAAAACGATTAACTTAGGATTATCTACATTTGACTCTTTTAGTAACTGTTCTAAATGATCAATGTCATTGTGTTTAAATATATGACACTTAGCTCCACTATTCTTAATACCTTGTATTAAAGATGCGTGATTTAATTCATCAGAAAATATCTCAATATCTTTAATTTTTTTTCCTAAAGTCCATAAAGTAGATTGGTTTGCTGTATAAGCAGAAGCAAAAACTAATGCCGCCTCTTTATTATGAACATTTGCCAGTTTTTTTTCAAGTTCAGTATGATAGGTTGATGTACCAGAAATATTTCTTGTTCCACCTGAACCAGATCCATATTCAAGTAGTGTTTTTACAATTTCATTTACGACTTCTGGGTGCTGACTCATGTTTAGATANTCATTAGAACACCAAACCTCTACTTCTCTTTCTTTATTTTTGAAACTTTCATCTGCNTTTGGAAAACTTTTTATAGGTCTGTCTATGTTTCTAAAGTCCCTATAAAGACCCTGNTCTTTTAAATTTTTTAATTCAGATTTAAAGAAATTTTTGTATTGCATAAATGTTAGATATCTTACCCAATCTTTAATTGTAAGTGTTTAATTGAATGAATTGTCACACCTTATTTCTACTAAAAGACATTCTCCTCCAGACACCATATTTATCTTTAATTATAAATCGATGATACAACGCCGCTGCAATATGAAGTGAAAAAAGAGCTGTTAATATAAGTGCTGAGTAGTAGTGTATAGCTAGAGCTTGAGGGTATAGAAAAAAGTTCTCTTCGATTAAAGGTGGTATTTTAATTAATCCCAAGAGATGAACATCTTCTCCTCCAAGCCATGTCATAAAGGTACCTTGAATAGGAATAAGAATAACTAAACCATAAAGTACAAAATGGACTAAATTCGAAACCAATTTATGAAATAAAGGAATATTTTCATATTTCGGATGAGTATTAAATATGTATTTCCACATTAATCTAAGTACAACTAAACTAAAGACTAAGGTGCCAAAAAATTTATGAGTAATAATAAAACCCATTTTAAGAGGAGAAAATTCCATATTATGAAGGCTAATCCCTGTTGCAACTTGCCAAAAAAGAAGAAGTGCTAATGACCAATGAAAAAGTTTTGCAACCAAGCCCCACGAAGATTTTGTACCTTTAAATTCAACCATTACTAATTTTATTATATAGTGCTATCTAAATAAATATAATCCATGAAAATTAGAGTTTTATCGAGAAAAAGTGACTTAGCAATTATTCAAGCACGTGAGTTTTCTGATTACTTAGCATCAAAACATCCATTTGTAGAAATAGAATTTTTAACGAGAAGTACCTCTGGAGATAAAGATCTAAAGACCCCTCTTTCTGAAATGCCAACAGAAGGTGTTTTTACTAATGATTTAAGAGATGAATTAATAAATAANAAATGTGATTTAATTGTNCATTCTTGGAAGGATCTTCCAATTGAAGTTGGTGAGAAAACTAAAATTGCTGCTACATTAAAACGTGCTGATAAACGAGATATATTATTCTTAAAAAAAAACATAACATTAGATAGTAAGAAAATTACTATTCTTTGCTCATCNCCTCGAAGACAATATAATTTAGAAAATTTTATTGAAAATTATCTTCCACAAAAGTTTGATGAAGTTTGCTTTGAAAATATAAGAGGTAACATACCTACTAGATTTAAAAAATTTTTGGAAGATCCTAATAGTGATGGTTTCATTGTTGCTAAGGCAGCAATTGATAGATTACTTTTAAATAATTATTCTGAATTTAATGAATTAAAAACAACTCTAAAAAAATATATTAACGAATGTCTATGGTCTGTTTTACCATTGTCTATAAATCCTTGTTCTCCTGGACAAGGAGCTCTAGCGATTGAAACAAGAATTAAAGATAATAAACTTAACGAAATTTTAAATGATATTAATTTTTCCAAAGATTATTCAAATGTTATTCAAGAAAGAAATATTTTAAAAAATTATGGAGGAGGATGTCACCAAAAAATAGGAGTATCTTACATCTCACATAAATTAGGATTAGTTGTATCTAAAAGAGGTGAAGATGAAAATGGCAATCATTTTGAGAGCTGGGATTTTATTGATCCAAAAGATATAAGTTTTTCTAGTAATACAACAGATGAAATTTATCCTGAAAATTTAAAAAATTATAAAATATTTTCTAGAAAACAATTAAATGAAAATGTCGATGATATAAATAATTTACAAAATAAATGTATTTATGTTTCACGAATTAGCTCAATCCCAGATAAGTCAAAAATCCAATCAAATAATGTTATTTGGACTAGTGGTTTAAGAACATGGAAAAATTTATCTGAAAGAGGTATTTGGGTTAATGGAACTTCAGATGGTNTNGGTGAGGATTTTGATAAAGATATTAATTCACTTACAAATAATCCTTGGGTTAAGTTAACTCATTCTCAATCTCCTGAAAGTTCNATAAAAAATAAAATTGAAACGTATCAATTGGAGTCTATTGATTTTGAAATAGATATAGAAAAGAAAAAGTACTTTTATTGGATGAGCAGTTCAGCTTTTAAGGCGAGTATTGATAAATATCCTAAAATTATAGAAAAATATCATTTTTGTGGCCCAGGAAATACTTACAATGAGATTAGTAAAATATTAGGTAATGATAAAAATCTTTTTGTTGAGCTATCTTATGATAGTTGGAAGAAAAAATTACTAAAAGCCTAAAAATGACAAATATTTTATTCGAAAATGCTCTCAAAAGAAATATTCAAAAAACACCACCCATTTGGTTCATGAGACAGGCTGGGAGGTACCATTCGCATTATCGCAAGCTCAAAGAAAAATATACTTTTGAAGAACTATGTAAAACTCCGGATCTAGCCGCAGAAGTTGCTTTTGGTCCAATACAAGAGTTTGATTACGATATTGCAATTTTATTCAGTGATATTTTATTCATCTTAGAAGGACTTGGTTTAGAATTAAAGTTTGACCCAGGACCTAAATTTAATTCTTATATAAATTCAGAAAACATTAATGATTATAGTAATATTGATCGTGGCATTGAGCATATGCAATTTCAATTTGAAGCTATAAAAATAACAAAAGAGAAATTGCCAAATAATAAAAGTTTAATTGGATTTGTTGGTGGACCTTGGACATTATCAAAATATGCATTTGGAAATAATAACTCTGATTTAATCGACACTAAAATGAATTTAGAATTTATTTCAAAAATTCTTTTACCTCTTCTTAAGAAAAATATTCAATTACAATTAGATGCAGGTGTTGAACTTGTCATGATTTTTGATAGCTCCTTGTATGATTTAGATAAAATAAATTTTCATGAAATTTATTCAAAATTTTTGGAAGAGATTGCAATTTCTTTTCCAAATAAACTTGGCTATTATTCAAGAGGTAAGAGTTTAACAGATCTNAATTCTATCATCAGTTTTCCCTTTGCTGGTTTTGGCTATGATCACACAATAGATCTTAAATTTATGTTTGAAAATCAAAAACATGGATTTATTCAAGGAAATTTTAATGAACAATTAATGTTAAGCGAAACAGATATATTTCTTAATGATTTAAAAGATTTTATTNAAAAAATGAAATCAATTGAAAATCTTAANGGCTGGATTTGTGGCCTTGGACATGGAATTAANAAAAATACTCCAGAAAAAAATGTTCATTTATTTATAGAAAATATCAGAAAAGAATTTAGCTAATAGATATGGTTAAATATATAGGTGAAAAAGATTATGAGCACGGGAGTAAAGAAAAAATTGGTGTTTTAATTACTAACCTAGGCACTCCAGATGCTCCAAATAAAAAAGAACTAAAAGTTTATCTTAATCAATTTTTGTCAGACCCTAGAGTAATNGAATTACCTAAAATCTTATGGCAAATTATATTGAAGCTAGTAATTTTACAAATAAGACCATCAAAGTCAGCAGAAGCATACAAACAAATTTGGACTGATAAGGGTTCTCCACTTTTAGATATNGCAAACAGACAACTAAATAAAATCCAATCATCTTTTTCTTCAAAAAATGAAAATATAGTTTTTGAAGTTGGGATGCGTTATGGCAATCCATCTATTCCAGATGCTTTGTTAAAACTTCAAAAAAAACAAGTAAGAAGATTATTAGTTCTACCTATGTATCCGCAATATTGTGCTGCAACAACAGGTAGTACATTTGATGAAGTAACAAATGTATTGCAAAAATGGCGTTGGATACCTGAAATGCGTTTTATCAATCAGTACTTTGAAGAAAAAAATTATATTGAAGCATTGTCAAATTCAATAAAGTCATTTTGGAAAAAAACTTCAAAACCACAAAAAATTATTTTTAGTTATCATGGTATACCAAAACGGTATTTGACTAATGGTGATCCGTATCATTGCTTTTGTCTTAAAACCACAAGACTCGTCAAAGAGCATATGGGATTATCTGATGATGAGATAATGACTACTTTCCAAAGTAGATTTGGAAGAGAGGAATGGTTAAAGCCATATACAAGTGAAACATTAAAAGAATTACCAAAACAAGGGATTAAAAATATACATATAATATCTCCTGGTTTCAGTAGTGATTGTCTTGAAACACTTGAAGAACTTGAAGAAGAAAATAAAGAATATTTTATGGAGTCAGGTGGAGAAAATTATCATTATATACCTTGCTTGAATGATCACGATGATCACATAGATGTTTTTGTAAATCTGATAAAAAAACATACTCAAGGTTGGCCATTATGATTGCTGATCCCAAATTTAATACTGCAAAAGAATGGTTTGAAAAATTACGAGATAACTTAGTTGAAACTATTCAAAACATTGATGAAAATCAATTTGAAATAAGTAACTGGGATCACAAAGGTGATGGTGGTGGTAAAATGAGTAAAATTAAGGGTAATATTATTGAAAAAGGTGGAGTAAATATTTCTACCGTCTCTGGGACATTTAACGAAAATATGAGAGATGCTATTCCGGGTGCTAAAGAAGATCCAAATTATAATGCAACCGGCATCAGTGTTGTATTACATCCTGTTTCACCTAAAATTCCTTCTATGCATTTTAATACAAGATTTATTAAAACCACTCAGGAATGGTTTGGTGGAGGCATGGATATTACACCTTGTGTAATATTTGAGGATGAGAAAAAATATCATCGTGGTTTAGAAGTTTTGTGTAATAAATATGATAAATCATATTATCCTAAATTTAAAAAATGGTGTGATGACTATTTTTTTCTTAAACATAGAAACGAACCAAGAGGTGTTGGAGGAATATTTTTTGATTACCTTCAAACTGGCGATTGGGGAAAAGATTTTGAATTTGTCCAAGGCGTAGGTACTTATTTTCATCAGTTTATCAAAAATACTTTAATTGCACTTAAGGATGAGGAGTGGAATGAAGAGGAAAAAAAGATACAATTAGTTAAGCGTAGTCGCTATGCTGAATTTAACTTATTATATGATAGAGGTACAAAATTTGGTCTAGAGACTGGTGGGAATGTTGATGCTATATTAATGTCAATGCCTCCTCACGCGGTATGGGAATAAATAATGTTATTTAATACTCTGAAAGTTATTCATATTTTTAGTATCATAGCTTGGATGGCTGGACTTTTATATCTGCCACGTTTGTTTGTAAATCATGCTAATCCTGAAATTACAAAAGAAACCTCAGAAACATTCAAACTAATGGAAGGAAAATTGTACAGAATAATAATGTTTCCAGCTTTTATAGTGACGTGGATATCAGGTTTTACACTTACACATTATGTGGGTATTGATACTTGGTTGCTTTTAAAAATTTTATTTGTAATTTTATTATCTGGCTATCATTTTTTTTGTTTAAAATGTCTTAATGATTTTAAAAATGATAAAAATAAATACTCCACTAAGTTTTTTAGAATTACAAATGAAGCGCCAGCAGTAATATTGATTTTTATACTTATACTTGTTGTATTTCAGCCTTTTTAATTACTACTTTTTTGTTTTAATAGGCGTTTTTCTCTTTGGATTACAAACCTTGCATATTTCACACTCCAAACCATAACAACTTCTTGCCTGACAAAATTCTCTTCCATAAAATATTATTTGTAAATGAAGTTTGTTCCAAGATTTTTTTGGAAAAAGATATTTTAAATCTTTTTCTGTTTGGACAACATTTTTACCATTTGTTAAACCCCAACGTTGAGCTAAACGATGAATGTGNGTATCAACTGGAAATGCTGGATGACCAAATCCTTGAGACATAACAACACTGGCTGTTTTGTGACCAACACCTGGCAANTTTTCTAATTCCTCAAAACTTTCTGGAACATTGCCTTTAAATTTTTTTACAAGAATTCTTGATAGTTCAAAAATTGCTTTTGATTTTTGAGGTGCCAAACCACAAGGGCGAATAATATTATAAATTGTTTTTTTTGGCACTTTTGTCATTTTTATAGCTGTGTTAGCTTTTTTAAATAGTATTGGTGTAACTTGATTAACTCTTTCATCTGTACATTGAGCACTAAGAAGTACAGCTACAACTAATTCAAATTTATTTTTGTGGTTAAGNGGAATAGGTACTTTTCTGTATATACGATTTAGTATTCTAGAGATCTCTTGTGCCTTCTCTATTTTTTTCACTATATCAAGCCTCCTCCAAGGGTATGTCTAAATTAATACTAATAATTATGACAAAATATAGCACTTATTAATACTAATAATATTGAATATTTCCATTGAAGTTGTATGGGTCTACCATCAAATTTCTATGGAGGAAATAATATGAAAAAGACTTTAAGCATTGTTTTGTCTTTGCTTTTCATGGGTATTTTCTCACCAGCATTTGCAAACACTATTAAATGGTCAATGCCTGGTGACTCTTTAACTCTTGATCCGCATGCACAAAACGAAGGACCAACTCACATGGTTTCGCGTCAAGTATATGAAGGTTTAGTAACTCCAGGTATTAATATGGAAATACTTCCTCAGCTTGCTGAATCATGGAAAACAACTGCTGATGACACTTGGATATTTACAATTCGTAAGGGTGTAAAATTTCATGATGGATCAGATTTAACAGCTAGTGATATTGCTTTTAGTATCAATAGAGCAAAAACTGCTCCATCTGATATGGTAGATTTAATTAAAAGCATTAAATCAGCATCAGCATTAACTGATCACACAGTTCAGATTGTAACAGATGGACCAAATCCAATTCTTTTAAATCAATTAACTCAGATATTTGTTATGTCTGAAGATTGGGCAAAAGCAAATGGTTGTGAAGTTTCATACAACTGGGATGCAGGTGAAACATCTTATTGTGCTTCTAATGCAAACGGAACTGGACCTTTCAAAATTACTTTTAGAGAACAGGACGTAAGAACTGTTTTTGAAAAAAATAATGATTGGTGGGGTGATGATAGTACTTTCAATGTAGATACTATTGAATTACTTCCAATTGCAAATGATGCAACAAGAGTTGCAGCACTTCTATCTGGAGAAATTGACTACACAAACGTTGTTCCTGTTCAAGATATTGAGAGAATCAAATCTTCTGCTGGACATGGTGTAAAAATGACTCCTCAAAATAGAACAATATTTTTTGGAATGGATCAAGGTTCTGCTGAATTAAATTCATCTAATATCAAAGGTAAAAATCCTTTTGCAGATAAAAGAGTTCGTTTAGCTATGTACCATGCTTTAGAT
>FUFK010037652.1_pt1 | contig 24109 bp, 20 predicted proteins | sample 1021851 | NCBI WGS metagenome assembly FUFK01 (sample SAMEA51879418, study PRJEB19060) | metagenome | reverse complement strand
ATGAGATTGCAAAGAAGATTGCTAAGACGCATTTCGATGTTGGTTATTCCAATGAATCGGGAGTACGTGAACTGGTCGATAACGCTGGAGCCCTGATGGGTGAAATCGAACTGGATGCTGAGCGGCAAATCATGAATCGGTTCCTTGCTGAACTGATCAAGGCTCAACCACGTGCGACCTACGGAGAAATGATGATTCGAAAAGCGCTTGAACAAGGTGCGGTCGATACACTCCTTGTTTCTGAAAGCATGCGGAAGAATTCGGTTGAAATCGAATGTGGTGGGTGTGGCCATACATGGACAACATCTCTGTCTCGGACAGAAGAACTTCCAGAGTGCCCTTCCTGTGGAGTAAGTAATGACTCACACAAGGAATTGTCAAATATTTCTCTGATCGATGTTCTGAGTGAAATGTCTGCAAAATCCAACAGCGAAATAGCCTTTATTTCGATTGATACAGAAGAAGGAGCGCAACTTGCACATGGCTTTGGCGGATTGGCCGCAATCCTTCGCTACCCAATGATGTGAGGTGTTTCGATGAAGATTCTTCAGGCAACAATTTCGCCTTATCTCGAATCGATTCTCTCCGAAATGGGTGTTGCCAAGGATGCTTGGGAATCCTTGCTGCAACCGAGTCGAGAAGCGAGTCAAGGTGATTTGACACTTCCTTGTTTTCCATTCGCCTCGGTTTTGAGGAAAGCACCACAGGCCATTTCAGATGAGATTGCAGGGTTGTTTCCCCAACTTGATGCACTGGCCAGCGTCTCCTCTGTGAATGGGTATCTGAATTTCACTGCCAACCCTGAATGGCTCGCAGATGCAGTTCTCTCGAATCAAGTATACATTGGATCTGCTCTCGAAAACTCGGGACGAACGGGAGAGACGGTTCTTCTTGAACACACTTCAGCCAACCCGAACGGACCGTTTCACGTTGGTCGTGCACGAAACGCCATTCTTGGGGACACGCTGGTTCGCTTGCACCGACTTCATGGAGATGATGTTCGTGCAGAGTACTACGTCGACGACATGGGGAAGCAAGTTGCTGTGCTGGCTTGGGCGCTTGAAAACATGGACGGTGCAGAGGTTGAAGCCCTTCTGAGCGACCGGGAGCCCGTCAATCCACAGTGGAGTCAAAAAGCCGACCACCAGCGAGTCCGATGGTACCAAGCGGCTCAGCGACGTCGTCAGGACGACGCAAACGCAGCGGACATCGAAGAGGCGATCGGTTCGCTCGTTCATGCGAGCGAACACGGGGATCAGGCCGTTTTGGATGCCTTTGAGCAAGCCTATCAGCCGGTCTTGGACGGCATGCTCGAAACGCTTGGTCGTCTGGGAATTCAGTTTGACCGCTTCACGAAGGAATCCATGTTCGTGACCAACGGGGATGTAGCGGAATTGATGAGCCAACTGGGGCAACTCGACATCAACGGTGTCGCTGATAACGGCGCGCAGTACCTTGACCTGGGTCAGCGAGGATTGAAGGGGAAAACCGAATTTTTCTACCGCAGAGGCGATGGTTCGTCCTTGTACGCCACCCGAGACATCGCTTATCATCGCTGGAAGTGGACGCAATGCAGTGCACTCATCAACGTCTTGGGAGAGGACCACAAGTTGCAGGCGCAGCAGGTCGGTCTCACGCTGGAGGAGTTGGGCGAGCGCCGGCCCGAAGTCATGTTCTATTCCTTCATCAAACTGCCCGAGGGAAAAATGTCGACCCGAAGAGGAAACGTGGTGTTCATGGACGACCTCCTTGAGGAAGCTCACGCCCACGCCGTGGAGGTGCTTCGCGAGCGTCGACCCGATCTAACCAGCGAAGCGATGGACGCCATCGCAGAAGCCGTTGGAACCTCGGCCGTGCGGTTCAACATCGTCAGCGTGAGTCCGGAAAAAGGCTTCACGTTCCGCTGGGAGGACGCCTTGAGTTTTGAAGCAGGTTCGGCACCGTTCATCATGTACAGTCACACCCGTGCGTGCTCAATTCGCAGGCGAGTGCTGGAGCACGACGACGGGTTTTCCAAACCGTTCAGCGCCGAAGCCCAACATGACGTCGAGCCACCGCCCGGCCTCGTCCAACTTCTCCGCACGCTCGCGGTTCACGACGACCGACTCGCCAAAGTGGTTCGGGAACATCGACCGAATTTGTTTGCCGAGTACCTTCTCAATCTGGCCACGGCCTACAATTCGTTCTATAGAGACTGCTACATCATCGAAAATGGAGAAGTCAACCCCTTTTACTTCGCCATCTCCGAACTCGCTCGCACCACCCTCAAAGCGGGCATGGAAGGTTTGGGCATCGTACCGCTCGAATCGATGTGATCAAGCGTCCTGCCGGTACCAACCCTCCGGCAGCTCCATCGGGTTGTTTGGGCGTGCGGACTTTACTCGACGCACGATTTCCAAGCGCATGGCGTCGAGGCCGATGTTTTCTGTGGCTGAAATGCACACTCGGTCCTTGCCGTCGAGCAACAGCGGCAGGGCCGGCTCACCCTCTGAGCCCTCGTCTCGCCAGGCCTGCTCGCTGGCGACCACCTCGTCCCACATGGACGGCAGCGGCACCAACAAATCGGCTTTCGAGCTCACTTCCATCAGGTCCGTGTCCGGAAGCAGGTTGCGAACCTCTGCGAGCAGATTCATCTGTTCTTCGTAAGGCGTGCCGCACGACTCGCTCTCGTCAACCAAAAACAACACGAGAGAACCGACGTTCTCGAGGGCAGCGATGGCCTGCATCTCAATGTGGTTTCGCTGTTCCATGGGGCGGTCCAACAACCCGGGCGTGTCCACCAGCTGGTACTGAAGACGCCGGTGGTTGAAATGGCCCACGTGAATCTGCTTGGTCGTAAACGGGTAGTGGTTGACCTCCATTTTACCCGAGCTGAGGGCCGAGATGAAGGCAGATTTACCCACGTTTGGAGCACCGCAGACGACGATGCACGGAGAGACGGGGTCAATTTTTGGGAGCCGCTTGAGCGTTTCTCTGGTCTGGCTGAGCCAGTCGAGGGACGGTCCAACCTGTCGCATGATGGAGGAAATGCGACCGTACGCTTCCCGTCGCGCATCGTGCATCAGGTCCGTACGACCGGTTCGTATGATTTTCTTGGCGTTTTGCGAGGCGACCCGTTGAACTTGTTTCGACGCCCACTGCAGCGTGGCGAGGTTCTTGCGATAGTCGTCGCATCCCACGCACGCATCGATCATGGCAACATCGAAAAGCGGAGACTGGTCAAGGGACGGCCAGGCTGCCACAAGTTCTTGGAACTCCGTGGCGATGATGTCGGCAGCGGTCTGAACCATGCGAGTCATCTGCTTGCGAACACGAAACACACGGTCCGGGTCGTCGACCCTGTCGGCTGCCTTTTTGGCCCGAGAGAACGCCTTGTCGAGGAGTTCCTCCTCCAACAGAACCGTCCCGATGGTGCGCCAAGAGACCTTCATGCCGTTGCCTCAGCCGGAGGCCGTCGTCATCCCTTGATGAAGACTCCCGTCCGGAGACGGATACGAACACCAAAGGGGAGGTTCAAGTACGCTCGCCGCTTGGTAGGTNCATGGCGAAGAAGAAAGGCGTCGACCTTCCGGACTGGGCAAAATCGATGTGGGAAGACATGGGGTCCCCCGAACTCGAAGGCTTGGACTCCGTCTTCAACGGCGACCTGCTCGAGCGACGTCAAGGTCTCAGGCGGGACGATTTCGTTGAAATTCACCTCAACGCTCAAGCGTTCAACAATCCCGAGGACACCTTCGTTCGTGGTCGACTGATCTCATCAGGTAAAACAAGTTTGGAAATCCTTACTCAGGACGGTCGTTGCGAGTTTATCTCCCGGGACGTGATCGTCAAGATGACCCTGGTCGCTCACACACGACCCGCCTACATCGACGACAAGGAGCTTCTGGCGTTCGAGCGCGAGGACATGAAGCGTCGGTCCAAACTTCACGAAAAAGTGGAAAAAGAAACCAAGGGCAACGACGACTCGCACCTTTGGGGCTGAAACCATGGACGCTCCAACCGGTTGGAACGTCGTGGACGGTCGGTTGATGAGAGAGTACTCGTTCGAGAATTTTCTCCAAGCCAAGGCGTTCATTGACCGTGTGAGCGATGCTTGCGAAGACCACCAACACCACGCTGAGCTCCACTTTGGTTGGGGCTACGCCGTGGTTGAAATCTACACGCACGACACGAACAGCATCACCCAAGCCGACATCGATCTCGCCGTCGCCATCAACCGTTTCGAGGTTTGAACGTGCCTGCGGACCCCAAAGGGAGGAACGAGGCGGGTTATCTCCGTCATGCCTTCATCTGCGCGCACGAGCGGCCGGACGGTGCCGCCCGCCCGTCGTGTGGGCCAAAAGGTTCCATGGAACTCATGAGGAAACTGAAGCAAACCGTGCGAGACAGCGGTCGAAAGGACCTCAGGGTGCAAAAATCCGGATGTTTGGATTTTTGCGAATTCGGACCCACCTGCGTCGTGTATCCCGACGGAGCGTGGTACGCACTCTCCGACGACGCTGCTCTTGAAGCGGTGTTGAACCATCTGTTGAACGGCGAAGTCGACCCTGAGGCAACGCTGCGATTGACCTGATCACAGTTTCACGGGTCGGGTCGCACCGCAAGCCTGGCATTTGAGCAACGTCGTGCGGTCTTCCTTGACAAAATGCGTATCTGGCGCCCCGCATTGTGTACATTTGATGTAGGTGTTGACGTAGTTGGCGATGGTGGTTTTGATTCGCTTGGGTGGAATTCGTCCCTTGAAGCGAGCACGCGGACCGTCGCGGGAGCCTGACGTACCCAAGTCGTTGAGGATGTACTGGTAAACGTGGTTGTCGTCTCGTTCCATCATTGAGACGACTTCGTTGAAGTTGCGAAAAATGGTGTTTGAACCTTCGATCATGATTTGCGGAGCCGGCAACCGCCAGCGAGAACGGGAGGAGATTTCCTCAGGAATGTTTTCCCGTGCTCGGTCGAGGAGGCTCTCGTAGTCGAAGTCGGCCATGCCTTGTGGCCGTTGCTCCCTCCCTTCAAGACTTTCGCCCGTTGGCTGCACAACAGGAAAGCATTGATGTGCGGTCCCGGGCAGGCATCCAACGAGCACCATGGTGTTGAGCATTGAAGAATTGAAGACGTTGGCTTCCAATTTGATGAAGGAAGGCTTGAACACGCAACAAATCGCAGACGAATTGTCGCTGTCCCAGGACACCATCACGTGGCTTCTCTCAGGAACGAGCGAAGGCGAACGCCCGACGGACGTTCGAATCGGTTGGCGAACCCTCGGCGTTCGCCCGCAACGCATCGCCGCTGTAGGCTCCATCATGGCGGACGTGGCCGATGAGGAACTCGGCTACGAGAACGTGGATACCGTCGTTGGCATTTCAATCAACGGCATTGCCTTCGCTTACGAGGTCTCCCGCGTTCTGGAATCGGACATGACGGTGTTCCGAACCACCGATGAGGGCGAGGGAAGCGGTTCGTTGTCAACGAAATACGGACAGGTTGCTGGCAAGCGAGTTGTCATCATCGACGACGTTTTGTCTTCGGGGAAGACGATGTCCAAGACGATTCAATCCATTCGCGACGCCGGCGGTGAAGTCTCCTTGGCCATCGTCTTGGTCAACAAGACAACTCGAAACGAAATCGACGACGTCCCGCTTCGTGGGCTGGTTCGGGCCGTATCCGTTTGAGGTGGAGCACGTGCACTGGAGCGATGTGATGGCGAAGCGCCTTGCAGAGCGAGGCGACACGCACATCGTGGCGACGGGCATCACGCCAAGCGGCGAATTTCACATCGGGCATCTTCGTGAAATTTTAACGGGCGACATGATCGCCCGTGCCGCCCGTCGCGCTGGCATGAATGCGGAGCTTGTTTTCGTGGTTGACAACGCCGATCCGCTTCGCAAGGTCTACCCGTTCTTGGACGACGCCTACGAGGCCTTCATCGGCCATCAGCTCGGCTCGATTCCTGCACCCGACGCAGCCGGTAAACCCGACTGGGACCGATACAACAACGAAGGGTGGACGTACGCCGACCACTTTCTCACCCCGTTCCTCGCCGCTCTGAAGCAAATCGGCGTGACGCCCCGTCTTCTGCCCAATCTTGAGGCTTACCGGTCCGGCAAATTCAGTTCAGCCGCGCGCATCGCATGCGATCATCCAGACGCCGTTCGGGAAATCATCGAACGGGTTTCCGGTCGAGAATTACCAGAATCCTGGTTTCCGTGGCAACCGCTCGACTCGACCGGCTCACTTGACGGCTTGACCGTCACGGGGTATGAATTTCCGCTGGTTCACTGGACGGACCAGCACGGGAAATCGGGTTCATCAAACATCGAAAAAGGAGAAGGTAAGCTGCCCTGGCGATTGGACTGGCCCGCCAAATGGGGATTCAACGCCATCACGTGCGAACCCTTTGGGAAGGACCACGGCGCCGCCGGAGGCTCCTACGACACCGGAAAAGAACTCGCTGTTTTGTTCGGTCATCAACCCCCCGTCCCGCTGACCTACGAGTGGATCAGTCTTCGGGGCGAGGGGGCCATGTCCTCCTCAACGGGTAACACCGTTGGGCCGATGGAGGCGCTTCGTCTCGTACCCCCGGAAATCCTGCGCTTTTTGGTAGCGAATTCAAAACCCAACAAGGCTATAGAATTTGACACTGGGATGGGACTGGTCAATTTAGCGGACGAATACGAACGACTCGCTGCTCGAGATTTGGACAGCGAAATGAAAGACGAAACGCTGAGTCGCCGAAAACGGGTTCAACTTGAGGATGCGAGCGTTGCGTTGGATTTGTCAACCGTTGACGAGCACCAACGTCACCAATCAACCTCCGTAAGTTTTCGACACCTTGCGTTGCTCGCACAGATCAAACCTGAGGATGAGGGCGTCTGGAACAGCCTGCGGGCCTCCGGGTCGATCGGTGAACCCAATGCCCAACTGCAAGACCGCTTGAATCGGATGCGTTCGTGGATTTCATCGCAACATTTCCCGGAAGAAATGCGCATTCACATCTGCACGGAACCCGACCTCAATGCGCTCCGCCAGCTCAGTCAAGAACAGATGGACGTCATTCCCGCCCTGCTGAACGCGTTCGAGGAGGCCGTCTGGACAACCGAGGGCTTGACCGCTGCCTTCAAAGTCGCCTGCGAACGGGCCGAAACCAGCATGCGTGAGGTCTACCGAGCCAGCTACGCGCTGTTCATGGGTGCGGATCGTGGCCCCCGACTGGCGCCAATCTTGTCAAATTGCGACCGAGAGGACGTTTTGAACTTGATTGCACAAAGCGCACCATCGTGAGAACAAACTCACGCAAAATCGAGGCCGTCCTAACCCCGCATCATCACACTCTTCAAAAAGAGCGACCGATGTTCCTCCCTTATGGGCGGTGTGTATTGTCCGACCTGCGAGGCAAGCGTGGAGGTGACCGCCAAGTTTTGCCTGTCGTGCGGCCACGACTTGGGCGCACAGGGACCCATCACGGCCACCGGCCACGACCTGAATCAACTCAAGGACGTCATTCGCACGCGTGAAGATCTCTCCATGGCCGAAAAGTTCGACATGATCGCTCGGATTGAGGACGGTGCGGATCCCATCAAATTGGGCATTGCGGCAGCAGCTGACGACGGGCAGCACGCCCATGAAGAACCCGGTGAGGCACCGGTTGAACTCGCTCCTGCGCTCCAACAAGCGGAATGGACGAGTCCCGCAGCCGATGCAGCCGTTGCATTGGTGGCCGGTGGAAGCAAGCTTCTCGACCTGAAGAACGCTGGAGCCTTTGACAAGCTCAACGAAACGTTCAGCGAAGCGATGAACCTTGGACGCGATGCGACCATTGAACTGATCAAAGTTTCCCAGGGCATGGTTTTGCCGGCCGATGAAGCGCTGGAAGCCGTCCCCATCATGCAACCGCCCAACAAATCCTTCTGCCCCAAATGCGGGTCGGACATTCACGCCAACGCCATGCTGCAGTGGCAAAAATGGAGCAGCGCGTCAACCGATTTGTTGACCGTTCAACTCGAGGCGGCCATGCGCTCATCGCTCATGCATCTGGCTGCGTCGTATCGGGACAAAATCCAGGATCTTGAAGACCAACTCTCCGATGCAAAAAAGGCCGTTGAGAAGGCCAAACAGCAAGCGGCGGCGACCCCGGCGCCCGCCGAAGAACCTGCTGCAAGCGAGGGCTCAAGGAAGAAAGCCACCGGGAAGAAAGCCGCCGCTGCGACCTCAGCCCCGAAAAAACCCAAATCAACACCGGCCAAACCGAAGGTAGGGGGCCTCTTCGGCGCCAAGAAGCCAAAGAAAACCTACGAGGGGGAACCTGGAGGCAAAGCCGAGTGGTTCCTTGAAGAGGCTCTGGACACCGTTTACGACCCCCACGGCACGGGCAAACCGGTGAAGGCTGCAATGATCCTCGCCCGATCCTCGGAAGGAAACGTGCGCGTCCGAGACGTGATTCGAACCTACGCTGTGGAGGGCGAAGAGGGTGTTTCCGAACTGGCCTGGACAAGCCCGCTGACCAAATACCTCATCGAAGCGTACGACGCCTGTTGAACACCGTCGCAATCCCTGAACCATCGCAATGCTTCTTGACCCACCACGGAGTGCCACGACCATGGACAGCGAAGCGTCGGCCATCGATGCCCTCCGCCAAGCTGCCGAGCGCACCGCCGCATCGCTCAAGGAAGGTTTCAACCAACGCCTCGACCGGCTTTACACGACGGTGTTGGCCTCCCCGGGCACCATCCTGGTGCTGTTCATCATCGTGAGTGCCGTGTTTGCCCAGCAAGGTCTGGCCTTCCAGGACCAAATCGATGACGACGTCGAAATTTTCCTGCCGGATGGGGCAGAGTCAACCGATTTACTGCTCGAGGTTCGCACGGAATGGTCGACCGATATCGCCATCATCTACATCACGACACCCAACGCAAACAACCCCAACGACACGACCAACATCACCGATGAAATCGTGCTCAATGAGATCAGTTGGCTCGAGGGTGACGACCGAAACATCGGAGGGGACTCGACCAGCCGTGGAATCGACTTTGACAAAAGCGATCGAGGCAGGAACGACGGTGTGCTCTGGGTGCTCTCGCCAGCTCAGGTCATCAAAGAGATCAACTCTGCGGACGGCCGGTTCAACAATTCCCTTTGCGTGCATGGAGTAAACAATCGCTTACCAGTTGCTTTGGACTGCGATCAACTTCCTGAGGGCGGCGAGTATGCGATACCGAGTCAGGACAGAATCGATCAAATCGTGGAGGGCGCACCGGACCTGTTCGCCAACCTCAGCAGGGACACCAACGACATGGACCCAACCGTGGACAGCGACAAGGACGGAAACTTCACCAACGACATGGACGGCGACGGGATTTGGGACACAACGGCCATCGTCGTGGGTATGCATCACGACCCCTCCGTCACGGGCGATTGGGAGGATTTTTCAGCGCTCCTGAACCACTTCCAAGACGTCATCGACAATCGACCCACTGAATACAGAAACACCGAATCCATCACCGTCACCGGCCTAACAAAAGTCCTCGAGGACATCTCGGACGCCATCTACGAAGATCTGCTCATGATCTTGCCGTGGTCGGTGCTGTTCACGGTGCTGGTTATTACGGCTCTGCACAGGTCCGCAAAGGTCGTTCTCATCACGGGCACACCGATCATGATGGCGCTCGCCATCACCTTTGGGTCGTCCGTGATCATGGACATTACGCTGACCCCAATGATCGTGGCAACCTTCCCAATTTTAATCGGTTTGGGGGTTGACTACGCCCTTCACATGGTGAACCGGATCGAGGAAGTCAGACGTAAGGAACTCGACAAGGCGCACGATGAAAACGAACGGCGACGCAAGCGCGGAGAGCCTGATGAACCCGTTCCCGACCTCTGGGACCTTGAATTCTACAAAAGCTGCGTGATGGAGATGACACGTTCCACCGGTGTTGCGGTGTTTCTGTCCGCCATGACCACCATCGTCGGGTTTTCAGTGCTCATCGCTCCACTCATCGTACCGATTGCCCCCATTCGGTCGGTGGGCATAACCCTCGTCATCGGCATCTCCTCAACGCTGATTCTCAGCATCGTCCTGGTGCCGACCCTCGCCTGGCTCCTCAAGTTCAACAAACGCAGCAACCCCAGCGTCTGGAAGAACATCGGTCAGGCGCCCATCAAAGCGTTCCTGGTCGTCATCTTGATCGCAGGCTCCATCACAGCGTACGGTGTTGCGAACATGGACGAGCTGAACAAACCCATCACCGGTTCATCCGAGGCACCCGACGGTATTGAATCGCTCAATTCGCTGGCCAAGTACTCCCAACAATTCGACAGCGGACAGACGTCGCTGTTCATCTACGATGCCTCGATGCGGCCCAACACAAACGACACGCTCAACATACGCGATCTGCCCGTGCTCGATTCCCTTGACGCCATCGAGCAGGCCGTCAACGCGACGGACGAGACCAACACCACGAGCGTCATCACCTTCCTCAAAGCCATCCCCGCCACCATCACTCTGACGGAAGGCGTCACCGTTGGCGACGGCTCGCTCTGGGACCTGCTCCACGACCCGTGTTGGGAAAGTGAAGACGTGTTCGACACCGAATGTGCGGGATGGACGTTGATCCCTGTTGCCGAACGCGAGGCGCTTCGAAAGGACATGGTGAACGTGGCGTTCGACACCCTCTCCGAGGAGGTGCGGTCGACGCTGATGAACGAGGACGGGACGAAAGCGATCGTTTACGTGAACCAGCGCTACATGAACCTCAACATCGCAGGGGGTCTACGCGACCAAATCGACGAAATCCTCGACGAAGGTCCCACCTTGCTCAACACACGGACATCGCTCCTCACGGGCGGTCTGCCCGTTTCGCTGGACATCAACAAAGGCATCCATGAAACACAGGCCACGACGACGTTGCTCACGCTCTTGGTTCTGACGTTGCTCCTCATGGTGGTGTTCCGCTCACCGCGGCTCGGCGTCTACACCATGATACCCGTCGCAGTCGTCATTTTATGGCAACCGTTGTTGATGCAAAGCGGAGACGTGAACGTCAACATCTTCACGGCCATGATCGGCACCATCGTTTTCGGCATCGGCGTGGACGATTCCATCCACGTTATGCATCGAATACGAGAGGAGGGAGAGTCCCCGCACGGGATGGCCTCCGCCATTGAAGAGACCGGTCAAACCATCTTTGAGACCACGGTCACCACCGTTTCAGGCATCGCTGCTGGCTTCCTCGCTGCCTTCCCGGGGCTGGAAAATTTCTTCATGCTCATGTGCCTGTTGATCATCTTCGCTTTCATCACCAGCACCTTCCTGCTGCCTGCCATCATCACGGCCGAACACGTCGCACGGGCCAAGGTCAACGGCCATCCTTCTTGGATTGACTTTGGAGAGGGCGTTTCCATCGGTGATTCAACGGTCATGAAACCGATGGACGCCGTGATTCCAGGAACGTTCGTCGCCCTTGAGGACGGNCGGAGGGAGTAGGGAGTAAGCCCCTTTCTGTTCCCTTTCGGTGACCGCATTCAACTGTGCATCCTACCTGTCCCTCGTCGTGCAGAGTCAACGGGACGGTTTGGACTTGCTCCGGCGGGGTAGCTCGTCTCATCGACAACAAGGCAATCTCGGTCTTTCAACGTCATTGTACACACCTTGCATCGTTCGTTTCTGCAGCTTGAACCCAACCATTTCTGTTTGCTTCCTTGTGGTAGCCGCCTGCACTTTGGAGAGGGGACTTTCCTCAGAGTCGAACTCTGTCAGCGGTCCTCCTACTCCCTCCGAGCAAGGATGTGAACCGCTCTCATTTCAATGCGACCCTCAGGGCAAACCCCTCATTTGTAGGGGTTTTCACCGGGTGAAGCAGCCTGTTGAGGTGCGCCATAAGGTCCCGTTGCAGAATTGGTGTTGGTGGCCTGTTGCCTTGGATTCAGATTCGGAGGTTGTTTGGGGACAGGGACCTGTTCTCGTCGCAAACCAACGACAAGCAGCCCGATGAGACCGGCCACCAATAAGCAGACGATGAACAAAAGAGCTGGATTAACGGTGCTGATGGTTCCAAAGACACCGTCTGAGCGAGGCTCTTCCACAAGCACCGTTTGTGATTGTGAGTTTGGTCCATTAACGATGCTCAATTCAAGCCATTGGGTTCCATCACGTCCGGGTTTCCAGAGGTATTGATAGATCATCTGTTCTCCTGCTTGAATGTCGATGACACGTGCATCCAAGCGGGTCCGAGCACCACTTGATTCAACCTGTTCAAGGACCATGTTCGCTTCACCATCGGCCAATCCATTATTCGTGATGAGGGCTGAAACTTCCACAAGGTCGCCCTGATGAAGATCACTGGAAGGTTTCATTTCGATATCCGAGACAGCATAAACTGGAACACGCTGTTCAAGATTCCAAACACGAAGCGGCGCATCCACGTCATTGAACACCGAATCGATGGTCAAACCGGCTTCATCCGCACCCGTCACCCAAATGCGGAGTTCAACCGCCTTGGTCCTGAAGGCGGGCAACATGAGGGCATCCAAGTCCAGCGAACAACGGACAGGAACGGATTCACCATTTGTTCGCTCGCCAAGAATCTCAAGCGAGAGGCTGCCATTGTCAAAGACATAGGAATTCAGACCAAGTCCCGCTTCATTCAAGGACCAATGCAGGCGAAGCGAATCCGGGTCCAAACGGGCGTTCTCATGAAGTCGCAACTCAAATTGCAAATCTTCCCATGCTTCTTCGACGAGCATCGTGTTGAAACCAGGACGGTCAACAGCAGCGACACGAGGGGCTTCATTATCGACGATGAACCACACAAATGCAGAATCATCACCTCTATAGACTGCGCCATTGGGCGCGTCACGAAGATCTCCGAACAAGCCATAGGTGCCGTCGAGCAAAGGTGCGAGAATACTGCCGGAGAAACTGCCATTGACGACTTCAGCCTCGAGACTGTTTTCACCCAGCGTCAATTCAACATCGAGGTTCTGAGAAGGGAGTGTTCCCGTTCGGTACCAAATAACATCACCATGCACGTCAAAAGTGGTACGGGGTTGTACCCAGTAGCCCAGAGCATCATCGTCTTCCCCAGGTAGAGAAATGCGAATGGAATCGTGGTCGATAGAGAGTTCTCCCGAAAACCTCCAGTTGAGAGGCTCAAGCATGAACCGGTTGGATTGTCCTGATTGATCAAGGAGTGTAATTTCAGGAACTCGCACAACCGATGTATCGGGGTCGTAGCCCCATTCAATTGAGAAGTTCACCACATACTCCCCGTTGCGGGAAAACAAGTCGTCGGCTTCCGCAGGGACCAAATCGCAAGATTCGATTTCCACATAGGGGTCCAATGAAGTACAGATATCGGTGCTTTGGTTCCATTGAATGACCGCAGGATTTGGCGTGTTTGCAGCCAACTGAAGTTCGATTTCTGCGAGGTCAAAAATACCGTTTTGCTCCCAAACTGGAACCCGAATTTCATACCATTCATGAGGATGGAACCAAGGTGATTCAATCCCTCCGGACCATCCTAAGGAAGACGCCCCCAGCGAAGGGGCACCGTTGGCGTTGAGTTGGACATGGAACATCGGCTCAGAGATGCTTCCACCTCCCTCCATGATGTGTCCCGCACTGTCAGCAATCTCGACCCAACCAACGAAGTAATCTCCTTGTTCTGCTGCACTGGAATCGATGGAGAGACGGTATTCACCCATCAACGTGGAGAGGTTCTCAGGCAATTCAAGTTGGGACTTCTTGACCTCATCAGCGTCCATAACACCGTTGCCGTTATTGTCATCAATCCAAGAGTGCCACAGGTAAACATCTGCGTGTGTTGGAAGGTGAGGGCGGTCTGCTACAGTGAACACGATGGGTGTTCGGGGGGCGATGTCTCGACTATCAAAGCGCTCGACTGAGCGGTCGACGAGCATGGGTGGGATGTTGTCAAAGAGGAAGGTAAGGCTTGAAGGAAGGCTGCTTACGACATCCTGTCCACGCAAAGGCACGACCTCAACACCCATGTCAATCGATGGACGCCCATTTGGTACCGTGTAGGGGAACAGGGCCACACCGTCGTCGAGCAAGGTGGTTGTGGCGTATTCATTTCCATCCACGAGGAAGCGAACGAGTGCTTGGCCCGACCGGGGCACACCTTCTGTCGTGTTTTCAAAGCCTAGCACCACCTCAAGATGAACCACTTCGCCTCCACGCAAGTAAGGGAATTCAATGTCAGAACGGATCCCATCAATGGACAAAACAGACCATGATTTGATTTCAATGTCGTTTTCAACACCTTGGTCATGACCCAAACCGAAGACCTTGGAGACCGGTAGGAGCGGCCCTGCTGACGAAATCAAACTAACGGAAAGTGTAGCGGAAGATTCGTCGTTCCATCCGTCGGGGAATCGGAAGTGGTGACGGATTTCAAGGAACTCGCCTGAACCGACGGCAGAAATTGACCCCGCAGTGCCATCATCAAACCAAAGCAGCGCCGTGCCCGTAGCTGTACACGCAGACAGCGAAGTGGACGTGATGGGAAGGGAAGCGATGGGGCAACGAAGTTTGGATTGCTGCTGAGATCCCGAGAGGTGGAGTTCGACCTCCCATCCAGATTGCGTTGCGTGGGTGAGTGCATCGGTAATGCCGAGCGGAGAGAAATCAAACGTACCTGCAGACTCCACCCAATCAACACCGGGTACGAAGGTATCAGAGACATTGTGAACCTCAAGCTCAATGGCTTTGACCGAAGCTTGGGATTGAACATCGTTCAGTGTGAGGTAAACCGAACCCGTCCCGTCCATCCGAACTGGGAGCACAACGGTTCGCTGACCGGATTGTGGGATGGTGGATGAGAGAGCGTGGTTCAAGCCCATGACCAGCGGATGCCCAGCGTTCAACTCAAGGGAGATGTCGGCCTCGTACGGCACGAAGACACCACCAAACAACAGGTCTGCCGTCGTCAGTGAGGAACCGATGCGAACCTCAACGGTGGCCATTGGAAGCCCTGATGGCCCATGGTTGTTGGAGGCTTGAGCAAGGGCGTTGTTGAGCGTGGTGAGTTCCGAACCATCAAGCGAGACCACCAATTGATCATCGATATTTGAAAGCGTTCGGCTGAGGATATCTTGTCCGTTGACGGCCATCGCCATGAACGGGCTGGCGATCGTCCCAGAAGGCGAGGCGACAGCGAAGGAAAAAGCATGGACCCCTTGGGTTGGCACGGCAACCTCGAGCGAGGCGGTGTTGGCGGGGGCGATGGCCCGGGTCACCCATAGGTCGTCGGTGACGAGCGTGTTTTGCAAGCCAAACGCACCGTTTCCAATACGGTCCATGGACCACTCATTGGCCCCATCCAACCCAACATCGAGACGCAGGCCGTCCGGCAATGAAGTACGAACCAGTTCAACCTCAACCGAGTCCCAAGTGAACGTGCCACTGCCGCTGGCGCTGATCATTCGCAACTGGAACATGTGTGCAGGCATTTCAAGCGAAACTCGCTCAACGGCGTCAAGGTCTGTCCAGGATTGCCCTGCATCGGTTGTGAATTGAAGTTGACCGCCCCCCGAATGTGTGCTGTCAACGCTGACGGCAGAGAACCCGGACCGAACATGATAGACATCGGAAAGAACGGTATCTGAACTTGTGATGACACCGTTGGCCCAACTTCCACCTTGGATACTCCAGCCTTCATCGGTTGGGTCGGTATCAAATTCTTTGGCCACATGACCATCAAGCGACCAACTTCGAATCTCCGATGTGCCGCCACCTGGTGCCTCTTTCATGTGAACTTTGAATCGAAGAAGTGGGTATTGATGCGAGTCGATCATGCCCAAATCAGCCCAAGTTGAGGTGAGACGCTCAAAGCCCGGAACGGGGACATTGGTGGAAGCGTCGATGATTTGCCACTCGAATACTGAACCGGGGTAGACCAGTGCATCCATGTGGAGCAAACCGTGCATCATATTCTCACCTCTTCCTAGCAGGGATGGACCAAACACCTCCGAGGTCCAATTTCCTTCACCGTTGCCTGAGCCTCCGGAAGGCGTGATGATGATATCGTCAACCCACGCCGTATCAGAGCCGGAATTGACGCTTCCGTCTTTGGTGTATTTCCACGTGAGGGACTGGGCCGTCGCAGGAATGGTGAACTGTTGCAATCCATTGTTCACCGTGCCCGACCAACGTTGAGTGTACCCGCTGTACCTGCTGCAATTGGGGTTATCAATGCAGAAGATGAGATAGTCAAAACTCCCCTCTGAGGAAACACTGTACCTGAATGTCCCGCTCGCCGCAGGCAATTGAGAAACATCGAGTGTCATGCTGGATTCTTGGTTGTGACTAATGGTTCCAGCCTTGGCGAGTTGAGCGCTGCCAAGACGAGTATCTGCTTGAATTGCCCAGTTTGAACTTCCTGAACGCGTCCACTCTGGCGCCCACGTGTTGGACTCAAAATCGTAGCTCCAATCTTGAGGGAGAATTTGAAGTGAGGTTTTGTTCACATCCATACCGTCGTAAACAGCATTTCCATCAAAGTCCCCAACATCGGTCAACACCGATGCCATTGAATTGGTCAAGGTTGAGGCACTGATATCGAGGTCGAGGGATTTGATGGAATGACCATCTGGAACGCTGACCTCGACCCGCTGACTTGCACCGTCGGGCCACGAACCAATGGTTAATTTTTCAGCCTGACCAAGCGGTGTTGATTCGTGCAATAGGTCGTCTTTGGGAAGTGCCTCCGGCACATCATGGACCATCGGCACGAGAGAAAGCACGAACAAAAGAACGAGTCCGAGCGCCACCGATGCAGGTCGTGCACGCCCCCTCATGCCTCCGATACGCTCCGTTCAAGGTCTAAAGGGTTGGGACTTTTTACCATGGGTAGTCAATGTGAGAAAGTCCATAGATGGGGTTCACAAGGAACAGGCATGGACGTTGAAGCCCTCAAGGAAGAAGCGGGTATTGCTGCTTGTGCATATGTCAAATCCGGAATGAACGTGGGCCTTGGAACGGGTTCAACCGTGAAATACACCATCTTGGAATTGGGCCGCCGAGTACGAGAAGAAGGGCTTGAAATCGTTGGCGTCCCTACCTCATTGGCCACAAGGGACCTCGCTGTTGAAGTTGGCATCACGCTTGCTGACCTTGACGACCTCCAAGGATTGGATGTGGTCATCGATGGTACCGATGAATTTGACCCCCAATTCCAGCTCATCAAAGGCGGAGGCGCAGCCTTGCTAAGAGAAAAGGTGGTGGCGCAATCTTCCGCCAGCATGGTCGTCGTGGCCGATGATAGAAAGCAAGTGGCCACCCTCGGCGCATTTCCCCTCCCCATCGAGGTCACTCCCTTCTCCTACAACACCACAAAACGGGCCATTGAACAATGCCTCGGTTGCGAGGTTTCAATGCGGGAAAAAGATGGAAGTCTCCTAACAACGGATAACGGGAATTACATCGCTGATGCACATGCTGGACCAAGGCTCGCTAACCCAGAGGAGACTGAACGGGAACTGCTCAACCTTGCTGGCGTTGTGCAGGTTGGCCTGTTCAACAACATGTGCAACGTGGTTGTGCTCGCCTCTTCCGATGGCGTTTCTGTTTTGGAAAAGAGCGATTGATGGAATTTCAAATCCCAGTTGCGTGAAGCATTAAATAGACGGTGCAAAAGGCCAAGTCGGGCCTGTAGCTTAGTCAGGTAGAGCGACGGACTCTTAATCCGTCGGTCGCGGGTTCGAACCCCGTCAGGCCCGCTAGAGTCATCCAGTCCAGCGAGCCCGAACATTGCTCACTGCCACTGGACCAAAATTGTGTGAATCTTCACTCGATGTTGGATCTGGTTGGTCGCCGGTCAAGAACAGCCGGCCGTTGTCCTCAATTCGATGAATTCGCTTGACCATCAAGACATCGGCCTTCAAGGGATGGAGAACCAAGACGACATCGCCGACCTCAAAGATGGTCTGCGCATCAGTTTCCTGAAAGGTCAACACTTCGCCATCACTGAACGTCGGCCACATGCTATCGCCTTGGATGCGGACATCCAAGTTTTGGGTCATGTTCGGGCCTCAAGAAGCGCGAATCCAGGGGACATCTCGGCCCTTGGCAGCCCAGAACATCTCGTGAATTGCCTCACAAGCATCCATGAGTTCTTGGGCATGGTCGGCTGAAACTTCAACCTTGCAAGCAGAACAAAGTTTCGCTGCGTGCCAGAAGGTGTCGTGAAGGTCGGGATTGGATTCGAGGTGTTGAGGCTTGAAGAAATCAGTCCACAGGACAAGGATTTCGTCTTTGCACTTTTGGGCTTCTTCCTCCTTAACAAGGGCGTAGCGGGCCATGGTGTTCATGTAAGCGGCCATGGCGACACCGTCGGAGGTGTCGGGGCAGGTCATGGCAAGCATCTTCTTGGTCATGGACTGCACAGCTTCTGCAGCGATACGGGCGCTGGCGGGGTCGTATACTCCACAAGGAGCATCACAGTGGGCTTCGGCGACGATAGGGGTCTTCATGGAACAGCCGAGAAGATGGAACCATAAGAACATGATTCTTTTTCGGCGTTCATCAAGAAGACGTGATGGTGGTGCCGCGCTCGCCCCGAAGGGCCAACAGCACATCACCGGGTGAGCACAAAATCGCAGTACCCGTCTTGGAATGATTTGCAAATTGACACAGCGCTTCCACTTTTGGGCCCATGGAACCTTTCGGGAATTCACCTGCTTCACCCAAAGAACGAGCGTCATCAACTGACAGTCGCCTCATGGCCTCGGCATCCTTCGTGCCAAAGTTCCGATAGATAGCATCGGCTTCGGTGCTGATGACAAGAGCATGTGCACCAAGATCCCTTGCTAGCAAGGAGGAGAAGTGATCCTTGTCCACCACGGCAGGCATGCCCTGAAGGTGCTGGTCAAGCCGGGCCGTGGGAACACCTCCACCACCCCCACAAATCACGACGGCGTTCAACTGTACGAGTTGTTGGATGACATCCAATTCCATGATGCGAATTGGCAATGGACTTGCGACAACCCTGCGAGGCCCATGAACCGTCTCTGCAATATCCCAATCTGCGGTCATGACGGTTTGTGAAGAGAGAACGGGACCGATCGGCTTTGTCGGCCAACCAAATGCTTCGTCATCTTTGTCCACTTCCACGCGTGTCAGCAAGACTGCCGTTCTTTCAGGTCGTCTACGACGCTCCAAAATGGCCTGCAGGTGCATGGATAAGTCGTGTCCAATCATGCCTTGGGTCGCCGCAACCCAAGAATCCAAACCCTGTGTTTGTTGGCCATCCATTGCGAGAAGGTGGCCAACTTGAGGTCCGTTTCCGTGGGTGATGACCACGCTCCAGTCCATCTCAAGGAGGTCGATGACATCACTCATGACACGGGCAAGGACCTCACTGGCGTTGCCTCCGTCGTCCCCCGGAGATTGCAGGGCGTTGCCGCCGAGAGCGTAGACCGCTGTCTTTCTCACGGTAATTCGTTCGCTGGGACCGTTTTGACACTTTGCACGATATACGTGAACTCGCCCCGTATTTTGATGCTCCAAGAGGGAGACATTCACATAGGCAGAACCGGTGGAGCATCTTGGTGAGAGCATGGTCAAGACCATATGGATCGGCGATGTGCAAAACGGTGATTACACCGATCAAGAAGTTGAACTGAAGGGCTGGGTAAAGCGGGAGCGAGGAAGCAATAAACTCCGGTTTGTCGTGCTCCGTGATTCCACTGGAAGTATCCAATGCGTCGGAAAATTTGATGTTCTTGGAGCAGAAATATTTGCTGAACTCAAAGCTATTCTCATCGAAACCAGCGTGGTTTTCCGAGGCATGGTCATTGCCTCGGAAAGCGCACCGGGAGGACATGAGCTTCAAATCAAATCCATGGAAATTGTTGGGGCTGTCAACTCGGAACAACCTTTTCCGATTACAGAATCTACGCTCAAGGTTGTTGATGAAGAAGGGGCACCGCTTTATGGTGGCTCGGAATTCCTCCTCAATCACCGCCACCTCTACTTGCGAGTCGGTCGGCAAACAACCATGTTGAAATTGAGAAGTTCAGCGTTTGGATCGATTCACAACTATTTTCGCGGTCATGAATTCATTGAATACCAAGCACCAAACTTCGTTGCTGGAGCGGTTGAAGGTGGTTCAACCTTGTTCGAGGTCCCGTATTTCCAAGACGAGGATAACCCTGACCAAAAGGTGTATTTGACCCAATCATGGCAACTCTATGCCGAGGCTGCCATGCCAGCTCTTGAACGACTTTACACCATTGCACCATCTTTCAGGGCAGAACAGTCCAGAACCCGTCGACACTTGACCGAGTTCTGGCATGCAGAGATGGAAATGGCTTGGGCAACAAATGCCGATATTATGGTTCACGGCGAAGGTGTGGTCAGACACATCGCAAAAACGATGCTGGATGAATGTGAACAAGAACTTACCTCCATTGATCGAGACCTCGACCTCATCGCCCGCTATGCGGACAACCCGTATCCACGAATGCGATATGACGAGGCGGTCGAAATTCTCCAAGGAAAGGGCGTTGAAATTGAATGGGGTGAAGATTTGGATCACTCAAAGGAATCCATCCTCACACAGGATTTTGATGTCCCTCACTTCCTCACTCACTATCCCAAAGTGGCGAAACCGTTCTACCACCGAGTTGATCCTGAGGACGAGAAGTACGTGCTCTGCCATGACCTCTTGGCCCCTGAAGGCTATGGGGAAATCATCGGAGGCGGCGAGCGAACATGGACTGAAAAGGAAATCCTTGAGCGGATTGATGAAGAAGGAACACCACGAGATCCTTACCAGTTCTATATTGATGTGAGATCGTACGGTGGTGTTCCACACGGGGGCTTTGGCCTCGGTGTTGACCGCGTCGTGAGTTGGCTTGCAGGTGCAACGAGTATCCGCGAAGTCATCCCCTTCCCCAGAACCTCACGCCGATTTACGCCGTGATCAAAGAATTGTTTCGCCGCACATCGGACACGGCATGCCTGGAATGAAAGCGCCAAGCAAAAATCCACAGTGCGGGCAGATGGACATCAAGTCGTCAACGACCATGGCCCATGATTCGCCAACTTCTCCATCAAGGTTTGGGAAGGCCAAATCGCTCACATATGAGGTCGAGAACGATGAGGAGGTCCTTCTCCTCAATCACATGATGTGCAAATTCTCGCGGTCGGTCGTCCCAAGGATTGAACAAGACTGCGCATCCACTTTCTCCAAACATGCCGACATCACCCATGGAATCACCAACCGATGCGGTGTTGGATTTCTCGACACCAAGTCGGCGCTGTAACATCCTCACGATGGCTCCTTTTCCATTCATTTGTACCTGGTATCGCCCATAATCTCCGATTCCAGCCGGTGAAGAACCATCGCCTGACTCCATCAACCATCCATTTGTGAACACGTGAAGTTTTGAGTCAAAGCCGTTGCTTTGCTCTCTTGCCGTATGGCGGTCAATGCCGCCCCAACGACGACGCCATGGTGTTGAACTGGGAAAGGTTGCAGCGATGTCGCGAGCCGTTTTCTGAAGCCCACCACTCACGATAGCAACGTGGACCTCATGATCGAGGAGGTGCTGGATGAGCGTCTTCCAACCCTTCATCATCGGCATCCCCTCCATCAGGCCACGGAGTCGTTCGTCCGTGATATTGCCCCCGGGTGCCGATTTAATGAGGGCCAAATCAAGTTTAATCCAGTCCCATTCATTAAGAAGACCTTGATTGTAGAGGTCAAACGAGTCGTCGTTGGAAATTCCAAGTTTGTCGTACACAAATTGCCATGTTGAGAGGTGGTCAACCAACACACGGTCCATATCTAGGCAAACAAGATGACTTGACATGGACTCAGCTTCCTTTTGGCCAATTGTATTGGTTTTGAATGCGTGCAACTTGCTTCCCCATGATGTAGAGAATGAGAGCGACCATCATGGCGAACAAACCGATGAGAGTCATGGCAATGGTGATCAGCGTCACACCGATGGACGTCGAGTTCAGTTCGGTAAACATGCTTGCAAGGTCGCCCGATAGTCGATAACCCAAGACAAAGAGCACCACGCCAGGAATTCCGAACAAGAGAAGGGGGTGTTTTGATTCCAACATCCAATAGAAGAGTTGAGCGAAACGTGAAGCCGTGGCCAAGGACTGCCGCTGAGGCAATTGAATAGGCACATCACTCTTGACAAACCTCGCTCGAATACCCTCAGAGATGTCTTCAGTCGTGGCATCATCTGGTAAACTTTCAAGATGCTCTGCACCTGTCTGGCTGAGAACCAAATGCCCCAATTCGGTTGAGGAAAGAAGCGTCCCTTGCCCCTGTTCAGCGGGTGAGGCTTCTCTGTAAAGGTGGTGAATATCCCATCCTTCTCGGGCCCGATTGACGCTCAGGGGTAGGTCGGATAACTTCCATTGACTAGAGATCGGAAGGAATAATGTCAAACCGTCAAAGGCTTCAAGCGATAGGAGGGCCTTTGCCAAGAGTTGAGGTGTGATCTCACCGTCGTGATGCACAACCTTGCAATTCACTTCATTGGCCAACTCCACGGTTTCGTCGTTGGAACCTGTGTCAAACAGGAGCACCTCACTGGCCACTTCTCGACAACGAACGATGAGGGATACAATGCGCAGTTCGATATCGCGCCCAATCAGGACAACACGCTCAAGTGGTGCACTCACGGATTGCGGTCCTCACTTTAGGCTATCAAACCTGTTCTTGCAAGGCGAGTGAGGAACCGCTTTCAAGCATAGATTGATTGAGGCGAGACTGGAGGGAAGCGCATGTTGCAGGGCTGGCACATCGGCGTCGTCATTCCTGCACGCAATGAGGAAAAGCATATTGCGAGCGTCATCGAAGAGTTGCCCTCATTCGTGGACATCGCCGTGGTGGTCGATGACGGTTCAGAAGATAAGACGGCGGTGCAAGCAAAAAACGCCAACCGTACGTGTGAGTTAGCCTTGCTTGAAGGTGGCGGCAAAGGGGTTGGCTCTGCCATCGACATGGGCCACCAACACCTGGTGAGCACGTTCAATTCTAGGTTCATCAGTGTCGTTATGGCCGGGGACGGTCAAATGAATCCTAACGACATGGAGTCGTTGTTAGAACCCATCTTCAACAACCAAGCCGACCATGTCAAAGGCAGCCGCCTCCACCATCCTGAGGGATTTAACCACATGCCAAAGTACCGACAGCGAGCCTCAACAGCTCTCGCATTTTTTACGACATTGGCTGCTGGACAACCCATCAGTGACCCTCAGTGCGGGTATACAGCAACTTCTTCAGAAGTTCTTCGGCATTGGGATTGGCAACGAAGCTGGAACGGTTATGGCTACCCCAATTTTTGGTTGGTCAACCTCGCAAGCCAGGGCTACAGAATTGTTGAACGCCCGGTTGAATCAATCTATAGAAATGAGCGTAGCGGGATAAAGCCGATTCGTTTCTTCCTGGCCGTGGGATGGATGATGGCGGTGGAACATCATCGCAGAAACCTCACTTGGTTGAAGCCAAAGCGGCTCACACCCCACACGCTCTTTGCGCTATTTGCTTACTTCTTGGGCTGGTCTGCCCTGCTACCATTTCTATCAAACGACCTCGAGCAGGAACTCTTCTCAAGAGGTGTTCCCGCTCTTGTCATGTGCCTTTTCTTTTGGTTGATGGCGCATCTTTTTGACAGAGCTGCAACACGAGTGCACAAGGAGTTGAGACGCAGTGCGCCGCCATGATCGACGACGGAAGCCTCGCAAGGCTCACGTTCGCCATATTTTGGTGGCCAATAAGCCCGAAGCAAAACTCATTTTAGACGAGTTAAACGGGTCAAAGAAACCCCTTCGGACCTTCAAGAAATTGGCCAAGAAATACTCAAATTGCCCGAGCGGAAGCAAAGGCGGTGACTTGGGCGAATTCGTTGAAGGACAGATGGTTCAGACCTTCGAGGACGCTGTTTGGGCAAGTGAACTCGAAGTTGTTCCGGACACATTCATCAAAACTCAATTCGGATTTCATGTCCTGTGGGTCCACAGCATAACGCACCCGGAATAATGGTGGGCGTACCAAGATTTGAACTTGGGTCCAAGCGTCCCAAACGCCCGAGTATAGGCCAAACTAACCCATACGCCCTTGGTCTG
>FUFK010044616.1_pt1 | contig 24111 bp, 20 predicted proteins | sample 1021851 | NCBI WGS metagenome assembly FUFK01 (sample SAMEA51879418, study PRJEB19060) | metagenome | reverse complement strand
TGATGTAAAAATAATTAAACCCGATCAAACAATAGCTAAACCAAATGAGATGGGAGATATTGTGGTTAAACTTCCATTACCGCCAGGTACGTTCCCAACTTTGTGGAATGCAGATGAAAGATATAAAGAAAATTATATGTCAAATTATAGTGGCTACTACCAAACTTACGATGCAGGTCATATTGATGATGATGGATATATTTGGATTATGTCTAGAACTGATGACATAATAAATGTTGCAGGTCATAGACTTTCAACTGGAGCAATAGAAGAAGTTTTGTCTGAACATCAGTCTGTTGCTGAATGTGCAGTAATAGGAATAAAGGATCAACTGAAAGGACAATTNCCAATTGGTTTAATTGCTCTAAAAGCAGGAGTTTCTAAGGATAATGAGACTATTTCAAAAGAGTGCGTGCAAATGGTTAGAGATAAAGTTGGGCCTGTTGCAGCTTTTAAGATAGCAATTGTTGTTAAAAGATTACCAAAAACTAGATCTGGAAAAGTTTTAAGAGGAACAATTAGAAAAATTGCTGACAAAGAAGAATATAAAATGCCTGCAACAATTGATGATCCTGCCATCCTTGATGAAATAAAAGAGGACTTAATACATAGTAATATTTTAAAATAATGCTCAAGACATATCTTTTTTTAGTAGGAGCAATAATTTGTGAAGTTTGTGGAACAATGCTTCTTCCTATTACTCAAAACTTTACAAAAGTAACACCTACAATATTTTTGGCTGGTTTTTATTTATCTGCTTTCTATTTACTAACGTTTGTTGTTGATAAACTACCTATTGCAATTGTTTATGGAACATGGAGTGGACTTGGTATTTTTACTATAGCAATATTGGGTTATATATTTTTTAAACAATCCTTAAGTTGGCAAGCTATATTGGGTATGTTTCTTATTGTTGTTGGAGTAACACTTGTAAATATGTATTCAAGTAAAACTATGTAAATCAATCAAAAAGAATTGGTTTGCCGGAGGGATCTCCCAAAATTTTATCCTCTTTCATTTTAATATCACCATTAATAATTGTATAAACCGGTGAACCTTTAAATTTATAACCATCAAATGGGCTCCATCCACACTTACTATGAATATTTTCATTTTTGATTTCAATTGTTCGTTTCATATCTATTATTGTTAAGTCAGCATCGTAATCTTTTTTTATGAAACCTTTATTTTTTATACCAAACACAGAAACTGGATTTTCACAAAGAAGTTTAATTAGCTGATCTAATGTGAGTTTTTTATCATTCACATGATTTAGCATAACGGGTAATAATGTTTGAACACCAGGCATGCCAGATGGTGACTGAGGATATTCTTTTAATTTATTTTCTTTTAAATGAGGTGCATGGTCTGAACCGATAGTATCATTGTAATTATTTCTAATAGCGTACCACAATCTTTCATAATGAGACTTATCTCTCAAAGGAGGGTTCATCTGCGCAAAAGTTCCAAGCTTTTCGTAACAATCTGGTGCATATATTGTTAGATGTTGTGGAGTAATTTCAAAAGTTATATTTCCTTTATTTTGTGATAAAAAATCTACCTCTTCTTTAGTTGTAACATGCAATATATGTGCTTTTTTATTAAGTCTTTTTGCAATCTTAACAATCCTTCTTGTAGATGACATTGCACATTCTTCGTTTCTCCATACAGGATGAGTATGTACATTGCCTTTTTCAATTAATTTTTTTCTTAAATTAATTATCTCTTCATCTTCAGAATGTACCGCAACTATTTTTGAAGTATTTTGAAATACTTTTTCAATATCTTCTTCTTTATCAACTAAAAGATTTCCAGTTGACGATCCTGCAAAAAGTTTTACTCCGCAACAACCATCTAAACCTTTAAGCTTTGCCAAATCTGATGAATTATGTGGAGTTGCACCAAAATAAAAAGCATAATTTGAATACATCCTATTTTTTGCAAGATTTAGCTTATTATTAAATTCTTTCATATTTGCTGTTGGAGGATTTGTATTTGGCATCTCAAAAACACTTGTAATACCGCCAGCAATAGCTGCTTTACTTCCAGTATGTAAATCCTCTGCATTAGTTGATCCAGGTTCACGGAAATGAACTTGGGTATCCATGCAACCAGGTAAAACTATTAAATTGCTTGCATCAATAGTTTCTTTGCTTTGTTCATTATTTAAATCACCAATAATTGAGATTTTTTCATTTTGAATACCAAGATTAGTATTAGTAAGCTTTCCATCAATATAGCATTTTCCATTTTTTATAATTAGGTCTAACATTTTGTAAAATCGTTATTATATTATTACCAATAGACTATCAATAATGAAAAAAAATAATGTTTATATCTTAGAGGACAGAGGACTTTTATATATTTCTGGTGAAGACTGTAAAGAATTTCTACAAAATATAATTACAAATAATATGAACAAAGTAGATGAAAAAAATTCTTGTTACTCTGCTTTGCTTACTCCACAGGGAAAATATTTATATGACTTCAATATATTAAAACATAAATCTGGATATTTATTAGATTGCGAGAAAAAAAATATAGATAATTTATTTAAACAATTAAATTTATACAAGCTTAGATCAAAAGTAGAAATTTTAAATTTAAGTAATGAATTTGTAATTGCGGTTATAAGTAAAGAAAGATTTTTGGATATGGAAAATTCAAGTTCTAATCCTGGTTGTACAATTAAGTTTAGAGAGGATAGTATTTTTTTAGATCCTAGAAATATAGAGCTAGGAGCAAGAATAGTAACTAATTTAGAAAAATTATATTTATCTTTAAAAAAACTTGAACTTCTTAGTGCAGATAAAAATGAATATTACAAATTGAGCCATGAAATTGGTATTCCACAAAATAATACTCAAAAACTTCAAAATAAACTTTTTGGCATTGAGTGCAACTTTGATGAATTAAATGCAATAGATTTTAAAAAAGGTTGTTACGTAGGCCAAGAAAATACTGCAAGAATTAAATTAAAAGATAAATTAAACAAACGTCTTTTACCAATTGAAATAATAGAAGGTAATTTAGAAAATGAAATTATATCAATTGAGAAAGATGAAATAGGAAAAATATTAATAAATGATAGTTATCCCTATGCTCTTATCAAAGTTAAGAATGAAAAATTTGATTTTGGCAAAACTTTTAATTGTGGTACTGCTAAAGTTAAAATAAAAAAACCTGATTGGCTACAAATTACTTAATAAATTTAGATAAATCTGGTTTAAAATAGTTTGGACCTTTCATCACTTTACCTTGGTCATTAAAAATTGGATTACCATCCAATCCAAGTTTACTCATATTAGAATTCTGAACTTCATCAAAACAAGCGTCTAAATCAATTCCAAATGCATGCCCTGCTCCGTATGTTACATACAAAATATCTGTCAAAGCATCTGCAACTTCTAAAAGATCTTTGTTTTCTAGGGCTTGCTTGAATTCATCTAATTCCTCTTTAATCAAATTATACCTTAGATCATTTATTTTTTCAGAACTGAAAGATGGACTTGATTTTACTTGTTGTCCAAAAGTCTCCATAAAATTTTTTACTTTTTGAAAATTTGTCATTATACTCCTGTAAGATTAATTAAAATTAGTATATAAATTATAAATTAATTTTTTCAAACAAATGAAAACAAGAAAAGAATTTGATAGTATTGGTGGAATAAATGTGCCAAATGATAAATATTGGGGTGCATCTACTCAAAGATCAAAAAAATTTTTTAATATTGGGAAAATATTTGTTCCATCTTCAATAATAAGGTCCATTGCAATTATCAAGAGAAGTGCTGCAATTGTTCATCAAAAAGATAGGCTAATCTCTCCTAAAATTGCCAAAGCAATCATAAAAGCATCGAATGAAGTGATCAGTGGAAAGATGGATGAAAATTTTCCATTAAAAGTTTGGCAGACAGGCTCTGGTACTCAGACAAATATGAATGTAAACGAAGTAATTGCTAATAGAGCTATTGAAATTTTAAGGGGCAAAAAAGGATCAAAAAAGCCAGTTCATCCAAATGATGATGTAAATAAATCTCAATCTACTAATGATGTATTTCCTACTGCTATGCATATCTCAATAGCAACTGAAACAATTAACAAACTTTTACCAAGTTTAAAAATTCTTGAAAGTTTACTAGGAAAAAAAAGTAAAGAATTTAAAAAGATAATTAAAATTGGAAGAACACATCTTCAAGATGCTACTCCATTATCTCTTGGTCAAGAATTTTCTGGATATTATGAGCAAGTAAAAAAAAGTATTAATAGAATAAAGTATTGCTTAGAGGATATATATTATTTAGCACAGGGTGGTACTGCTGTGGGTACTGGAATAAATACTAAGAAAAACTTTGATAAAAAAATAGTCAGTGAAATCAAAAAATTTTGTAAAATTAAATTTAAACCAGCCCCCAATAAATTTTCAGAATTAGCGGCACATGACGCAATAGTAAGTTTTTCTGGATCATTAAATTCATGTGCTGTGGCTCTAATGAAGATCTCAAATGATATAAGATTTTTAGGCTCAGGTCCAAGAGCAGGTTATGGAGAACTTTTATTGCCAGAAAATGAACCTGGATCTTCAATTATGCCAGGAAAAGTAAACCCAACACAATGTGAGGCGGTTACAATGGTTTGTGCAAAGGTAATTGGAAACCATACCGGAATTACTGTTGCAGGCAGTCATGGACACTTCGAACTAAATGTATTTAAACCACTAATTGCCTACAATATATTACAATCAATAGATATATTAGCTGATAGTATAAGAAATTTCAGTTTATATTGTGTCAAAGATATAAAGGCTAACAAAAAAAGAATTAAAGAACATTTAGATAATTCATTAATGCTAGTAACTGCCCTAGCTCCTAAAATTGGATATGATAATGCAGCCAAAATTGCGAAAAAAGCTTTTAACAATGAGACCAAGTTAAAATTTGAGGCAATTAAATCAGGATTAATAAGTGAAAAAGAATATAATTCTTTAATCAATCCTTTAAAAATGATTAAACCAAACTAATCAATTATTTTTCTAATATGAGATCTTAAATTTTGAATATTTCTTACTATAAATATTTCATTAGATTTTCTATCATTGCTAACATCATTTAATTTAATATTTTTTAAAATAAAATCCTTTGATCCAACACTCTTTTCTAGGTCAAAATATATTTTTTTAATATTTTTAATTTTTTTTGATCCAACTTGAAAAATTTTGGCGAATTCAATATGATTTTTAATAATTAATTCATTTTTTGAGATAAATTTAATTTCTTCTTTTTTTTCTAAAAAACTTATACTTGAACTAATTTCTCCTACTTTATCTAATTGAAAATAAGCCTCTTTTAAATTTATTTTTTGTTCATTGATAATGAGATTTATCTCTCCATTTTTTATTAATTTGTTATTTAGCTCATCAAATTTAATTTTTAACAAACCATTTAAGTTACCTAGATAATCTTCATTATATAAAAATAAATATATCAAAAAATTATCTATAATATTTTCTATTTTTTTATTTTTTATTTTTAAAATTCCATCAAAATAAAATGGTTTAAATTGAATTTTGCTATTAATATTGTAGTTTATTTGTTTTCTATCAGGTGAAGTGATATTAATGATACCATTTTCATATTCAAGATTATATTCTAACTTATCTTGAGAATATGCTATTTCAGACTGAGTTTTAAATTTTTGTTTATTTTCAAATTTCGAAACATTTCTTATCTCAATATTAGGATTATAAATATTCACGTTGTGTAAAGTTGTATTTGGATCTTTATAATTTCTTTTCCATTCTGACTTAAATTTTAGTCCAAAAACTTCACCATTCATTATCAGATTTTTAAACTTTGATTCACTGTTAATTTTATATGAAATTTTATCTAATGGAGAAATTAAAATTACTTCTTTTTTTTCATTTTTTATAAATATTTTGCAATTATTAAATATGATAGGTTTGTTTACTTTCAAGTACAAATGTTTTCTAATCTCTTTTAATTCTGGTAATTGAAGTTCTATGTTAGAGTCTGATATTTCAGTTGAAATAAAATTATTAAATGATCTTAGATATATTTCTCTTAAACTGACAAATATTTTTAAGTTTGTTGTATCAACTAAATCATTTTTCCCATTATTATTGGTTAAGTTAAGTGAGGCATTTTCTACCAATAAATGTGGTTTTGGAAATGGTTTATATGAAATATTGTCTGATGATTTTAAATAAATTTTAAAATTTTTATAAAAATTTTTTTCGATTAGAGCAACTTTACTTTTATAATTAAATAAAACTGGTAAAGATAAAATTGTTATAGATGCAAAAATTATTAAAATTATTGAAAAAATTAGTGTGAAAGTTATTTTATTTTGCTTAATTTTGTTCATTAAAATAATAAGACTTATACAATAAAAAATTATGTTAAATTCTGATTATTTGTTAAATTTAAATGAAAAGCAACAGGAAGCAGTATTACATCTTAATGGTCCACTACTGATCGTTGCTGGCGCTGGTTCTGGAAAAACAAAGGTTTTAACCTCCAGAATAGCTCACATAATTAAAAGTCATAAAGCTTTTTCAAGCCAAATATTAGCTGTAACTTTTACGAACAAAGCTGCGAAAGAAATGCAGTTTAGAGTGTCAAAATTACTTAGGAAAGATGCTACTGGCTTGCCGTGGTTAGGTACATTTCATTCAATTAGTTCAAAAATTTTAAGAAAGCATGCTGATGCTGTTGGATTAAAATCAAATTTTACTATCATAGATCAAGACGACCAATCAAGATTGATTAAAAATATTTGTAAAGCTGAGAACATGGATATCAAAAAAATTTCACCTAAATATATTTTAGCAGTTATAGATAAATGGAAAAACAAGGGGCTTTATCCTGAAGATGTAATTTTAAAAAAAAAAGAAACTTTAGAAAAAAACTTTTTAAATATTTATAAAATTTATCAACAAAAACTCGTAGACTTAAATTCTACTGACTTTAGTGATTTAATTCTACATGTAGTTAAAATTTTTAAAAATTATAATGATATTGCATCTATGTATTCGAAAAAGTTTAAATATATTTTAGTTGATGAGTATCAAGATACAAACTTTATACAAAGTGAATGGCTAAAATATTTATCTTCTATCAATAAAAATCTATGTTGTGTTGGAGATGACGATCAGTCAATTTACAGTTGGCGCGGTGCCGAAATCAAAAATTTTTTAGAATTTGATAAAACTTATAAAAATACGAAAATTATAAGATTAGAAAAAAATTATAGATCAACACAAAATATTTTGAATGTTGCATCAAAATTAATTGAAAATAATCAAAATAGAGTTGGTAAAACTTTATATACAAATCAGGAAGATGGTGAATTAATTACCTTGGATTGTTTTAGGAATGTTAAAGATGAAGCGGTTGAAATAAGCTCAACAATTGAAGATTATAAAAAAAAAAATTCATTAAATGATATTGCTATTTTAGTTAGAGCAATTTTTCAAACTAGAGAATTTGAAGAAAGATTTTTAAAAGTTGGTATACCTTATAGAATTATTGGTGGAATTAAATTCTATGAAAGATCAGAAATAAAAGACTGTGTGGCTTATTTGCGTTGCATTCATCAACCTCAGGACGATTTATCATTTGAAAGAATTATTAATGTCCCAAAGAGATCAATCGGAGATACGACAATAAAAGCTATTAATGAATATTCAAGACAAAATAATTGTTCATTAGAAAATGCATCAAAAAAATTAATTGAATTAAATAAAATCAAACCAAAAACAAAAATTGGTTTAATTTCTTTATTAAATTTACTAGAAAAATGGAGGGATGAATTAAGAAAGAAAATAAATCATAATAAGCTTTTACAAACAGTGATGGATGAATCTGGTTACAGTGAGATGCTGAAAAATAAAAAAGATTTAGAAAATGAAAATAGACTTGAAAATATTAAAGAACTTTTAAACGCGATGAAAGAATTTGACAACTTAGAAAGCTTCTTGGAACATGTTGCATTAGCAACCTCACTAGATCAAGATTGGGAAACCGAAAAAGTTAACTTGATGACCCTTCATGCATCTAAGGGATTAGAATTTGATATAGTTTATTTGCCAGGATGGGAAGAGGGTTTATTTCCTCATCAAAAAAGTATTGAAGAAAAGGGGGAAAATGGTCTTGAAGAGGAAAGAAGACTTGCATATGTAGGTCTGACTAGAGCAAAAAAGATAGCTAAGATCTCTTTTTCTATGAATAGGTTTTACCAGGGGGATTGGATAGATAGCATAGCTTCTAGGTTTGTTGATGAACTGCCTGACGAATTTATAAAAAAAAATAATAGTTTTGTTGATAATGAAGATAGTGATTTTGAATTCAATCAAGATGTTGAATTTGAAAGTGAAATTAGAAGTCCTGGATGGCTCAGATATCAAAAAAAATTAAAGTGATAAAAGAAATAAAAAAATTTATTAATAATAATAACCTAGACGGGTATATTATTCCAAAAAATGACAATTATTTTACTGAATATTCTAAATTAAATAATCTTTTCACAATAACCAAATTTACTGGATCAGCTGGTTTCTGTATAATTTTAAAAGATATTAATTATTTATTTGTAGATGGGCGATATACAATTCAAGCAGATAAACAATCTGGAAAAAATTTTAAGATTTTTGAAATTCCTTATATTTTGCCAAAAAATTTACAAAATTTAAATAAGAAAAAAATAGGTTTTAACCCAAAATTATTTACACAAAATACAATTGAAAATTATTTCGAAAATAAATTAAATTTAATTCCGATTGAGTTTGATTTTAAAAATAAAAAGGAAAAAAAAGTAAAAAAATTATACCAATTAAGTAAATCGGTAACTGGTCAATCATATAATTCCAAGATCCAGAAAATAAATAATTTTATGAAAAAGAACAAAATTAATTATATTTATATAAGCGCTAGTGAAAATGTTAATTGGCTTTTAAACATTAGAGGTAAAGATTTGCCTAATAGTCCACTAGTTAATTGCAAATTAATTATTACGAATTATGGTAAGTCATTTCTTTTAATAGATCTAAATAAAGTTCCTAAATTAATAAAGAAATTATATAAAAATATTATCATATGTGATGAAAATAGTTTTTTTACCATTATAACTAATTTAAAAAATGGAAATTTTTGTATTGATAGAAGTACCTGCTCTATTTATGAACAAAATATAATTAGTTGTAAATTTAGAATTACACATAAAGATGACCCGATATATGAACTAAAATCCATAAAAAATAAGACAGAAATTAGAAATACTCTTAAAGCACACATAGAAGATGGGGTTGCTCTTACGAAATTTTTATATTGGTATAAATTTAACAAAAAACAAATTAATGAGAAAAAAATTGAGCGTAAACTTGAAAGTTTTAGAAAAAAATCTAAAAACTATTTATTCCCTAGTTTTGATACAATAGCTGGCTCCGGTCCAAATGGAGCCATTATTCATTATAAATCAAATAATACGACAAATAGAATAATTAAAAAAAAAGATATTTTACTAATTGATTCAGGTGGTCAATATAAATGGGGTACTACAGATGTTACGAGAACAATAAGCTCTGGAAAAGTTAAAGATACAATAAAAAATAACTTCACTAGAGTTTTAAAAGGACATATTGCTGTTGCAACTTGTAATCTTAAAAAAAATTTTAATGGTTATTTAATTGATAAGTTGGCTAGAAAACCTTTAAGAAAAATTGGTCTAGATTATTCTCATGGGACTGGTCATGGGGTTGGGTTTTTTTTAAATGTACATGAAGGTAAACAAGGAATTTCAAAATTTAATAAGGTTGTTTTAAAAAAAGGAATGATTTTGAGCAATGAACCAGGATTTTATTTAAAAAATAAATATGGGATAAGAATTGAAAATTTAGTTTTTATTGACCAAATTAGAAATAAATTATTTTTTAGAAATTTAACCTTTGCTCCAATTGATTTGGACTTAATAAATTTTGATATGTTAACAAATAAAGAAAAGAAATATTTATTTCAATATCATTTAGAAGTTTATTCGAAAATATCAAAATTTTTAAAAAAAAATGAAAAAAAGTGGTTAGTTAAACTAATTAAGTAAATCCTTTAACTCCTTTAATGAAACAATTTTTACTCCATAATCCTTGGCTTGCTCTACTTTTCTTTTAGTTGGTTTATTCCCAACTACTAAATAATCAAGATTTTTGCTAATGCTACTAATTGTAGTCCCGGAATTTTTTTCAATTAAAGATTTTGCTTCAGCTCTACTAATTCCATCTAGTTTACCAGTAAACATAAAACTTTTATCCTTTAAAACTCCGTTTTTATTTATTTTCAGAGTTTGAATGTTTAATATAGAACTAAGTTCAATTGCAATATTTACATTTAATTTGCTTGAAAAAAAAGTTTTTAGAGATTTAATTTGAGTTTCTCCAATACCGTCTATAGTCAAAAAATTTTCAAATTTTTGAGACTTAACTTTATCCATAAAATTATCTATGTCTTTTAAATTATCAGCAATCAATTTTGCATTTTCAATTCCTATATGTCTGATACCTAATGAATATATAAATCTCTGGAGAGATACATTTCTGGAATTTTCTATTGATTTTTGCAAATTACTTACTGACAGCTTGCCCCATCCATCTAGATTTATAATTTTATCATAATCCAAAGAAAATATGTCTTCAGGTTTTTTTATTAAATTTAATGTCCAAAAATTTTCTACTACTTTCTTTCCAAGTCCATCAATATTTAAAGCTTCTTTTGATATAAAATGTTTTATCTTCTCAATCGCGATTTTTTCACATTCAAATCCAATATTTGTACACCTTCTTACAGCATCATGTTTTTTTGTTGTTAGATTAAATTCTTTTACAGTTTCAGATCCACATGAAGGACAATTTATTGGAAATTTAAATTTTTTTGATTTTTTATTTCTTTTTGTTTTATCTACTTCTATAACATGCGGTATCACATCGCCAGCTCTCTCGATTTTTACATAGTCCCCAATTCTTATATCTTTTCTATTTATTTCATCTTCGTTATGAAGTGTAGCATTTGAGACTATAACCCCACCAATATTTACAGGTTCTACTTTTGCAACAGGTGTTAATGCCCCGGTCCTGCCGACTTGAATTTCAATATTTATGATTTTTGTAATAGCACTATCTGCAGAAAATTTATGTGCAATTGCCCATCTTGGTGCATTAGATGTAAATCCAAGTCTATTCTGCAAATTTAAATCATTTACCTTATAGACAAGACCATCAATATCATAATCTAAATCAAATCTGTTATCTTCAAATTTTTTGTGGAATCTTATTAATTCTTTGATTGAATTTAAAACTTTATTATCTTTATTTGTTTTAAATCCCCATTTTTTAAGCGCCTTCAAAAATTCAGATTGGAATTTATAATCATTGTTAGAAGTGTACCCAAAAGTATATGCAATAAAAGTGAGTGGTATTTTTTTAGTTGCTGCTGGATTTTTTTGTCTCAAAGATCCAGAGGCAGCATTTCTGGGATTTGCAAATTTATCTTTAATATAAAAAAAATCGTTCTTTTTTATAAAAACTTCACCTCTAATTTCTATCTCATTGGGAAAATCTTGCGCTTTAATCTCTCTTGGAATATCTTTAATTGTTTTCAAGTTTTCTGTAATAACTTCTCCGACTTTTCCATCGCCTCTAGAAACACCGCAATCAAGTTTTTTATTTTTATAAATTAATGAAGCAGAAATTCCATCTATTTTGGGTTCAACGCTATATTCGATTTTTATTTTTTTATTTAGAAAATTAAATATTTTTTTTTCAAAATTTTGTAAACTTTCTTCATTGAATGCATTGGATAATGACAGCATAGGCACTTTATGTGTGAATTTTTCAAATGATTTTGATGGACTTGAGCCAACAATGATTGAAGGAGAAAATTTACTTCTTAAAAACACATAATTATTCTCTAAATCCAAAATCTCTTTTTTTAAATTGTCATATTCTGCATCTGATATTGTTGGTTCACTCTTTTCATAATAAGATCTGTTGTGAGATAGATATTCTTTAATTTTTTTGTCGTAATTTTTTTTTATTTCAAATTTCTTCATAAATTTCTTCATAAAGAGTATTATTAATTAAATAGTTCTTTAAATTTTTTTAGAAGATTGTTTTTACCATTATCTTTTTTTGAAAGATTTTGTTTATTGTAATTTTTGTTTAAAATTTTATAACTAGCTTCATACCATTTGCTAGATCTATAATTATAACCAAGTAAAGTGGCATATTTTTCGGACTCTTCTATTAAACCGATTTTGTAATGTAATTCCACAAGTCTATGCAAAGCTTCTTCAACGTATATCGTTGTGTCATATTCGTTAATTACTTTTTTAAACCTTCTAATTGCTGGTATCCACTTTTCTCTTTGGACATAATATCTTGCTAGATACATTTCTTTTGAAGCCATTACCTCAATTATAAGCTCTAGTTTAAAACTTGAGTCCAATGCATAATCTGTATCAGGGTATTGATCTAAAATTAATTCAAAGTATTTTTTTGCTAATATAATTTCGTTCATATCCTTTCTTTCATCCACAATTTGATCATAGTGACATAGGGCTAATAAATAATAAGCGTAATCTGATTGTGGATGATTTTTGTATTTTACTAGAAAACGTTCTAAATCATTTATCGCATCTTTATAATATCCTTGTAAGAAATATCCATATGCAGACATTAAAACTGCTCTTGGTGCCCAAATAGACTGAGGATATAGAAGTTCAGCCTCGCTAAATTTCTTTCCAGCATAAATAACATCTCCTCTTTCAAACTCTTCCATGGCCTCATTGTACAATTCTATCATTTGCTCATCTAGACTTTCTTTTTGTAAAGTATTTATATTTTCTTGTTTTTTTGAGCATGAAAAAATTAAAACTAGAATTATTAAATAAATAAATTTCAATTTTAATGTCATGAAATATTTTTATCAGATAAATTTAAAAATGGTAACTTTTAAGCTATTGATTTTAAATTATGATAATTAGCAAATGTATGTGGTAATTCTTTACCTTTAATCTCAATTAAAGAGTAATTATTTTTATCACTAAAAACTTTTTTTAATAATTCATTAGTCAGATAATGGCCACCTTGAGAGCATTTTAGTGATCCAACAATTTTATAACCCGATAAAAACAAATCACCCATACAATCAAGGATTTTATGATTTACAAACTCCAAGTCATTTCTTAAACCATTTTTGTTAAGAATTTTATCATTTTTAACAACAATCGCATTATCTAGACTTCCACCTTTTCCCAAATTTAATTTCTTTAACTTTTCAATATCATCGTACAAACAAAATGTTCTCGAATTGAATATATCAAATAAATTTTCTTCAAATATATTTACTTTATTTTTCTGTGAACCAATTATTTTATTTTTATATTTAATTTCAAATTCAATATCACTAGTTACATTTGATCTATTAATAGATATAAATTTTTCATAATAGTTTAATTTTATTTCTTTATTTATTTTAATAATTTTTATTGGATAATCACTAAATTTAACTCCAACTTTATTTATTTCGTCAAAAAAATATTTTGCAGATCCATCCATAATAGGAACTTCTTGCGCATCTAATTCTATAATTGCATTATCTATACCAATTCCATAAAAAGCACCCATTAAATGTTCAATTGTTGAAACTTTAGCTCCAAAATCATTTGAAACTGTCGTACAAAGAGTTGTATCAACAACATTATTATAAAGTGGATAAATTATATTGTTTTCTTTTAAATCAACTCTTTTAAAAACTATTCCAGTATTTGGAGCTGCAGGCAAAACCTGCATTTGTACAAATTTTCCTGAATGTACACCAATTCCTGAGAAAGATATTTTTTTTGATATTGTTTTTTGAGTTAAAATAGACACAAATAATTTATATAAAATTATTGATTTCTTAAGTACTCAATAAATATTTCAAGAAAATACACTTATTTTTCAAATAAATTGAAAAATCTCTCAAATAAGCCTTGATTTTTCTGTTTAGTTGCTGGCTTTTCATGAAAATTGACATAGTAGTCTAGAGCTGCATTACAAATTTGAACATCAGTTTCATAAAAGTAATTGATAGATTTGAAAGGGAACTTATCTTTAAGGTAAAAGTAATTATTATTAAATAGTAGTGAACCATCTCCAATTAAAAATAATTCTGTTTCTAAAAAATTTACATTATTAATCTCGAATTTCTTAAAAACTAAATCAAAAATTTCTTGAACTCTGTACAAAATAACTTTTTTTAATAAATTAATTGATATATTTTTTTTTAAAATGTCTTTTACTGAAATATTTTCTTCATCTTTGTGGTTATTATAAGAAAATTCTGTCTCAGCTTTGTTAAACAATTTTTTTATTTTTTCTGCATCCTCGATATTTATTTTAAAAATTTTAGAGATATCTTTAGTGATATGGTTACTACCGATTTTAATTGATTGCATATACTTTAAATTGTTATTCTTGTAAAATGCAAATGATGTTCTTTCATATCCTATATCTAAAAAAGCAACTTTTTTCAAATTTAATTTATTTGAATAAGAAAGTGATTTTAAAAAACTCGAACAGAAAATTTTAGAAACATTTAAATTATTTTTATTAAGATCTTTTTCTATTTTATTAATATGAATTTTTGGAAAGCAAATAACTTTAAAATCAATTTTAATTTCAGTAATATTTTTAATATTGTTGGGATAAGTATTAAATAATTTATTATCAATAATTCCTCTTTTAAAAATAGTATGAATTATTTGATATTCATTATAGTTGTTATTTATTATTTGCTGGATTTCTTGTTTTAAGATTTCATAAGCTTTCATGAAATTTAAATTTTTGTCAAATTTTTTTTGTAAAGAAATTTCTAATATAAATGTTTCATCACTATCAAAAATTAATATTGTATCATCTATATGTGAAGAAATTTTCTTTTCAGCAGTTTTTATAATATTTTTGAAGAGGTGAAAATATTGAACATCCTCGGAATTTAAGTTTTTATTAAGTGATTGAGTAAAAGCAATATTTAAATTGGAGTCAAATATTGTAATACGTGTTTTTGATGAACCAAAATCTATAATACTCAAATAATTTTCCTTAAACATTTTTGATAACTATTCTATTTGAGATTCTTAAATCTAGAATTATATTAGGTTTTATTTTGTCTAATTTTTTAAAATTTTTATATTTATCGAGTGCATTTTCAATATTTTTACTCGGAAGTTTAATAATAATATTATCTTTTAAATATAAATCCCACCTTTTATTTTTATGAAAATAATATTTTGAGATTAAATTTGAGTCTATATTTTGGTTTTTTAAAACATTTAACAATTTTATAAATTTTTGAATTTTAAAATTTCCAAATATTAAAGGTAATTTTTCATTTGAAGTTAAATTTTCTGGTAAAATAAATTTTCCATTTAATCCAACGTAATATTTTTTGTTATTTTTGTAAGTTATTCCAATAATATCTGTCCTAGATGCTTTAATTGTTATAGTAGATGGAAATTTTTTTTTTATTTCAACCTTCTCTAAAAAGTTGAGACCGCTCAAATTATTTGAAATTATTGTTTTGTTTATTAAAAGTATATTTTTATTGAGTAAGTAATTTGTTTTATTTAATATTTTTTTTTCTACTTCAGAATAATCCGTCTTTATCTCAATATTACTGATTAAAAAATTACTTTTTAAAATTTTTAATGCATTGTTATTTGCTATTGTTGACAAAAACACAAATGAAATAATATAGAAATATATTTTACTTTTATTTATTGATTGAAGCATCTTCCATAATTTTTTTTATCAAATTTTTGAAAGTTATATTATTATACCTTGCAATTTCAGGAACAAGAGATAACGATGTCATGCCTGGTTGTGTGTTAGTTTCTAATAGATAAAATCTATTTTTATAAAATCTAAAATCTGATCTCGATACTCCTCTGCATTTTAATAATTTATGAGCTTTTAAGGCGATGCTTGTTACTTTCTTCATTTGTTTATCTGTAATATTTACAGGAATTATGTGTTGGGTTTTTGCTTTTGGGTTATATTTTGCTTGAAAATCATAAAACTTTCTTTTAGGCATTAATTCAATAGCGCCTAAAATTTTTTCAGACAATATTGCTACCTGTATTTCTCTTCCTGGAATATATTTCTCAATTATTATCTCACCATATTCTTGGAGTTTTTTTAAATTAGATAAAATGTTATTTTTAGAACAAATAAAAACATTTACACTTGAGCCTTCATTAATTGGTTTCACTACAAGAGGAAATCCAATTTTACTTTGTAAATTATTTATTAAAGTAAATTTATTTATATTATTTCTATAAGAAAATTTGAGATACTTAGGAGTTAAAATGTTATTTTTTATAAAGATTTTTTTTGACAATTCCTTATCAATTGCTAGTGATGATGATAATACTCCTGAATGAGTATAATTTATTTTTTCTGACTCTAAAATTGCTTGGATATAACCATCTTCTCCGTATCTTCCATGTAAAAGATTTAATACTGTGTGTGGTTTAAATTTTCTTAAAACTTCTATGAATTGTCCATCAGGATTTATAACTTTGATATTATATTTTTTTTCTTTATTTAATTCTGAAAAAACACTTTTTGCAGTTTTTATGCTAATTTCTTTTTCTTTTGAATAACCGCCTGCTAAAATTAGAATTTTTTTCACTATTCTATAATTTTAATCTCTAAATTTATGTTAATCCCAGTTTTATCTTTAACATTTTTTTTTACAAAATTGATTAATGAATTCATTTCATGGAAAGATGCATTATTTCTGTTAACAAAAAAATTTGAGTGTTTATTTGAAATACAAGCGTCTCCAAATTTAATATTTTCTGGAACTGACTCTTTTATAAGTTCCCAAGCTTTTTTGGTGGTTTGATCAATTGGATTTTTAAAAGTACTTCCTCCAGTTTTAATTTTTGATGGCTGTGAATTATTTTTTTTTATTGCCAATTCTTCCATTAAATTTTTTATTTTGTGTTTATTTGATAAATTGCCTTTAAATGTAGCGCTTAAAAAAATTAAATTTTCGTTTAATTCTATCTTTCTATAACTAAATTTAATTTTATTCGATGGTATAACTTTAATATTTCCATTTGTATCAATACATTGTAACGAAATTAGCTTGTCTTTAAATTCTGATCCAAAACAACCAGAATTCATTTTTAGACCACCTCCAATTGAACCAGGAATACAATACATAAATTCAAAACCAGCTATTTCATTTTCTAATGCATACTCGGAAAGTTTTTTTTGTGAACAAGATGAGCCAGCTATTATTGTGTCTTTATTTAATTTTGACAATGAACCAAAATTATTGCCTAGTTTAATAATAACGCCATTATAAATATTATCCTTAAATAATACATTTGAGCCCATCCCTAGTATAAATATTTTTCCTCTATTATTGTATAGTTTTAGAAATTCCTTTAATTCTATTAAATTTTTTGATTTGAAAAAGATTTTTGATTTACCGCCTATATTAAACCAATTAAGCTTTTTAACATCAATATTAAAAAATAAATCTGACTTAAATTTATTTTTAAAATTTTCAATATCTTTTAATTCCATTTTAATTTAGGTTTCTTAACCAATTAGTTATAGATCCAGCACCCATACCAATAATAATTTTTTTTCCAAAGGCTATATTTTTGACAATTTTTTTTAAATCTCTTTCATTTTTTAGCATTATCAAATTAACTTTAGAATTTTTTGCAATTAATCTTGCAAAAGAAGTGTATGAAAAACCTAATTTTATATTCTCACTTGCTTTATAGATAGGACATAATAAAATTGTATTTGCTTTTTTAAAACATTTAGAAAACTCATTTTTTAAGTTTTTTACTCTTGAAACTCTGTGTGGTTGGAAAATGCAAATTATTTCTTCTTTATAATATACCTTGCTTACACCATCTAATACAGATGAAATTTCAGTTGGATGATGAGCATAATCATCAAATAACGGTACCTTGTTTATTTCAAATAAAAAATTAAATCTCCTCTGAACCCCATTAAAATTTTTTAGGCCTAATTTAATTACTTTATCGGATATACCAATTGAAAATGCCACTGCTAATGCAGATGTTGCATTTTTAATATTATGTAAACCTAATAATGGTATTGAAATATTATTTATAATTTTTGTCTTTCCAGGTATTTTAATTTTAACACTAAATTTTGAAAAATTTTTATTCTGAATAATATTAAAAATATGAAAATTAGAATTCTTATTTGTGCCATAAGTGTAATAATTATTATTTTTAATATTTGGTAAAATATTCTTTATATTTTTGTCGTCCAAACATAAGAAAGCTTTTCCAAATGATGGGGTTTTATGAATAAATTCAATAAATTTATTTTTAAGATTTTTTAAAGTTTTGTAGTAATCTAAGTGCTCATTATCAATATTAGTTATTATCGAGTAATTAAAAGGTATTTGAAGAAAACTGCCATCTGATTCATCTGATTCGACTAAACTCCAGTCACTTTTGCCCAATTTAGCCGAGCTCCCAATTGAATTTAAGACGCCCCCGTTTATTATAGTCGGATCTAATTTCGCATAATTCAAAATATTTGACAAAATTGAGGTTGTGGTCGTTTTACCATGAGAACCCGTCACAACTATATTTTTCATTAAAGAGACTACATGACCTAATAATTCTCCTCTTCTGTATATCGGCAAATTTAATTTTTTTGCATGTTTATATTCCGGGTTTGATTTTTTTATAGCTGATGAAATAACTAATACTGTACAATTTTTTATATTTTTTTTGCTATGTTTTAAATAAATTGGAATTTTTCTTTTTTTAAGCGACTTAAGGTTTCTGTTGTCAGATATATCGCTTCCCTGTATTTTAAAACCTAAACTATCCATTATTAATGCTAAACCGCTCATTCCAATACCTCCAATTCCAACAAAATGAATTAGTTCAGTTTTTCCGATATTAATTTTCATCTATAATTTCTATAATCTTATTATTTATATAATTCCAAGTATTTTTTTTATTCATTTTCTCAAGATTTTTAATTTTGTCATTGTAATTTTGATAATTATTCAATATTTCAAATATCATTGATGAATCTTTATCAATATCAAATTTATTCTGCCTAATAAGCCAACAACAATTTTTTTTATAATAATATTCTGAATTATAAAATTGATGATTATCTTTTGCTGATGGAAGTGGTATTGAAATGAATGGTATATTTAAGAACGACAGTTCGCTTAGCGTACTTGCACCTCCTCTGGTAATTGCTAAATTTACACCTTTGTAAAGCTCATTACTATCATTAGTAAATTCAATAAATTTATATATTATACCAGATTCATCATATTTATTTTTTATAGATGCCAAATTATTTTTTTTTGATATTTGTTGAATAACCTCTATTTTTAGTTTTTTTGAGATTTTAATAATTAACTCTGTGACTTTTTCATCGAAAAAAGATGCACCTTGGCTTCCACCAATAATAAGAATTTTTATTATTTCTTTTTTTAAATTGATAGAATTTTTTTCTAAATTGTATAACTCTTTTTTTAAAATAGGTTCAAGTAAGATTTTTTTAGTGTTATATTTTATTGGAAAATTTTTTATATCTTCATTATAACAAATTATTTTTGTTGAAAATTTTAGAGCAATTCGGTTTGATCTACCCAAAACACTGTTAGGTTCAAGCAAAAAAATTTTTTTTTTTAATATAAATGCAGCTAAACAAAAGGGAAATGCCATATATCCACCCGTGCTAATTATAATGTCTGTCTTATTTTTTTTTAAAAAACTAATAGATTGGAAAACATTTAAGAAATATTTAAAAATATTTATTGGAAATAAAAAGGGATTTGAAAATAAATTTGGTACATCTATTAATTCATAATTAAACTTATCGCTATTTATAAATTTTGTTCCCCTATAATCAGAGACCATATTTACTGAAAATTTGTTTTTCAAATGTTCAAATAATGAAGTTGATGGCACAACATGACCGCCAGAACCACCAGTCACTATAAGTATATTTTTCATTAATTTAATTTTCTCTTTGTCAAATTCAATATTATTCCGGTTAATATTGATGTTCCAACTATTGAAGAGCCACCATAACTTATGAATGGCATAGTCATACCTGTTGTTGGAAGCATTCTAATATTAACTCCAATATGAATAAAAGTTTGCAAAATTATTATTGAAATACTTCCAACCAATATAAGTTTAAAATTATTATTTTTTGTAAAATTTATTTTTTTTAAAACTTTATAAGAAAATACTAAATAAAGTAATATTATACCTATTAGAATAATCACACCAAATTCTTCTGCGATCACAGAAATTATATAATCTGTGTGAGCTTCTGGTATTCTAGAATTTAAAGTTCCTTCACCTATTCCTTTTCCAAAAAAACCTCCACTTGATATAGCATCGCTTGCTTTATCAGCCTGGTAATTATTACCACTAGAATTGTCTAAAAATGACATTAACCTTATTCTTATGTATTCAAACTTTGGCACCAAAAAGACTAAAAATAAAGTTAATGAACACACCACAAATAATGAGATACCAAAAAGAAATAAATTTATTCCTGAAACAAAAATGATAGCCAGCCAAACTGAGATTATTAATAATGTTTGTCCTAAGTCTGGTTGAGATAAAAGTAAAATAATTATTGGGACTAAAATGACTGAACTCAATAGATATTTTATATAAAGATTTTTTTTTTCTAATGAAATTATTAGTGAAATAACAATAACAAAAAAAGGTTTTAAAGTTTCAATAGGTTGAAACCTAGGTAATGAGCCAATATCTAACCATCTTTTTGATCCTTTAACTTCTACTCCAATTAAAGGAACTAAGAATAAACTTATAAATGTGATAAAAAATAATACGACTGATAACCTAATTAAAATTTTTTGATCTAGTAGAGATAAAAATAAAATTAAAAATATTCCTATAAAAACAAAAATTAAATGTTTAAAAAAAAAATAGTAAGAATTTGTGTTTAATTTATCTGATGCAATTATTGAAGTTGAAACTAAAGAAAAGAACAATCCTAGGGAAAATAATAGACTTATTATCAAAAAAATTGTTTTATCGATGTTTTTCCACCAATCATAAAATGTATCAAAATATTTATTCATTCAATTGGTAAATATCTTTTAATTAGCATATTGAATTGTCTACCTCTTTCTTCAAAATTTTTGTATTGATCAAATGATGCAGCCGATGGACTAAATAAAACTGTAACTTTTGTTCTTATATCCTTAAGCTTTGGAATTAATTTAAGCGTATTTCTTAGATCTTTTGATAGTTTAACTTTAATTTTATTTTTAAAAAGTTTGAGGAAAACTTGTTTATCTTTTCCGTAAATATATGCTTCTAAATTTTTAAAATACTTTTTATTTAAACTAAATTTATCACCCTTTTTAAATAATCCACCCAAGATCCATAAAATTTTTTCATTAGTTTCTAAAAATGGAATAGTAGAAGATAATGTTGTTGACTTAGAGTCGTTTATTATTTTTAAATATTTTGATTGATAGATCAATTCTTGTCTAAATTTCAAAGGTTTAAATTTATTAATAGTTTTTATTACAGTTTTTAAATTAAGTTTCATATGTTTTGATAACTCAAATAAAAAATTTAAATTTTGAAAATTTGCTGAATTTTTAAAATTATCATTACTTAATTTATTTTTTAAATATTCATACTTATTCTTACTTACATATATTATTTTAGATTTTATATTTTTAGGTCTTAATAAGTCTTTCAATAAATTAGTATTTGTTATTATTGCTATATCATTTTGGTCTTGTCTTATTACACATTTTAATTTTGATAATACATAATTCTTCATTGTATTATGCCTTTCTAAATGATCTGGGGAAATATTAATGATTATAGAAAATTTTGATTTGAAATATTTACTATAAGCTAATTGATAAGAAGAGGCCTCTACAACAAAAATTGTATTTCTCGTAACTTTTTTTTCCTCTAAAATAGGGTTTCCAATATTTCCAGTTAACCTTGCATCATAGTGGTGATTCTTTAAAATATCATACAGCAACTTACTTGTGGTTGATTTTCCATTTGTGCCAGTGATCGTAATTGTCAAAACTTCAGGATAAAATTTATAAAAAATGTCTAAATCTGTAATAACTTTTTTTTTGTTCTTTTTTAAATAATTAGATAATTGACATTTATTGATATTAATGCCGGGACTTATAACTATATAATCAAAATTATTATTTAATAATTTTGATTTAGAAATAAAAAATCTTTTAAATTTACTATTTATTTTTTTTTTATCATCATCAAAAATAAAACACTTATTTTTCTGTTTTAAAAATTTTAATGACGAAGTTCCAGATTTTCCAAAACCATAAATTAAAAAATTTTTACTTAAATTTTCATTTTTTAATTTCATTATCTAAGTTTCAAAGTTGCTAATCCAATCATGGCTAAAATAATTGAGATTATCCAAAACCTAATTACAACCGTTGACTCCGGCCATCCTTTTTTTTCAAAATGATGGTGTATTGGAGCCATTCTAAATATTCTTTTACCTGTTAATTTATAGGAAATAACTTGAACAATTACAGAAACAGCTTCTAAAACAAACAATCCACCTGTTATTGCTAACACAATTTCGTGCTTAGTTATTATACCAACCGCTCCCAGTGAGCCACCTAAAGATAAAGATCCAGTATCTCCCATAAAAATTTTTGCTGGTGGCGCATTAAACCATAAGAAACCTAAGCAAGCCCCAATTATAGATCCACAAAAAATTGAAGCTTCTCCCACACCCTCTATATATGCGATCTGAAGATAATCCGAAAAAATTATGTTACCAGAAACATAACTAATAAATGCAAAACAAGCAGCAACCAACATAACAGGAACTGTTGCTAATCCGTCCAAACCATCTGTTAAATTAACTGCATTTGAAGCTCCAACTAATATGAACATATAAAAAGGTATAAAAAACCANCCAAGNTTGATTACTAAGTTTTTGAAAAAAGGAAAATATANATTGTTTATTTGATCAGAATTACTTGTGATATANAGTATAAATATACCAATCAAAGCTAAAATAATTTGTANAGAGAACTTTAGTTTAGAAGANATTCCATNCGAACTTTTTAACTTTATTTTTTTATANTCATCATAAGCTCCNAATAATCCAAAAGANGCTGCAATNAATATTAAAAACCAATTNTANGGATTTGATAAGTCACCCCATAGNAATACTCCTGAAAAAACACCTAGTAATATTATTAGTCCTCCCATTGTAGGNGTTCCAATTTTTCTAATTATATGATCNCTAGGTCCATCTTCTCTNATTGGATTATGAATNTGTTTTGAAGAAAAAAAATTAATTAATGGGTTTCCAACTAANAAAACAACAACCATAGCTGTAAACATAGAAAGACCAGTTCTTACTGTTAAATATTTAAAAACATTCAAAAAACTNAANTGATCTACNANGATTGAAAAAAGTTCAAANAACATTAANATTTTGATCCAATTTNTTTNGTTATTTGNTTNAGTCCTGTAGAATTTGAGCCCTTTATCATTAAAAAATCACCATNATTTAAATCATTTTTTATTATATTAAGAATTTCACTAGTTGATTTAAGTATTTTTCCTCTTTTTTGTGTTCTAATTTTGTTAAATGTTTCTATGATATTATTCCCATAAACAAACAACTTTTTGAACTTTGCNTTATTGATATCTTTTGCAGCTTCAATATGAAGTTTTTTTGAAAATTTTCCTAATTCTAACATGTCACCTAGTAGCATAAATTTTTTATTTGGATTTACTTTTAAATTATCAAATTTCTTAATTGANAANTTNAGAGATAATGGNTTTGAGTTATAACTTTCATCTATTATNTTAACTTTTTTAGAGCCNANNGTNAATTTTTTTATATTTCCTCTNCCACTTGGTATTTTATAATTAGAAAAAAAGTTACTTTTTATTTCATCAGTAATATCTAAACTTTTACAAACTGCTATGGAAGCCAAAATATTATCTAAATAAGGT
>FUFK010064534.1_pt1 | contig 24122 bp, 17 predicted proteins | sample 1021851 | NCBI WGS metagenome assembly FUFK01 (sample SAMEA51879418, study PRJEB19060) | metagenome | reverse complement strand
GCTGATACAATGAGCAGTGGTGAAGTATCAACAAGTATGTTGAATGCTTACAAAGAAATAGATGCTAGCTACATCACTATTGAAGGATTAGCTACTCAAACAAATGAAACTAAGGTTAGTTTATATAACATTCTTGGTAGAGAAGTATTATCTACTACTCTAAACAATAACATGGGTACACAAACAATCTCAACAGTTGGATTGTCTGCTGGTATTTATGTGATTGAATTAGAATCAGGAAGTGATAGATTAACTAAGAAACTATTAATACAATAAGCCATGAAGAAGACAGGTATAACTAGAAAACAGGCTATAAAGAAGATGGGAAAATATGCAGCACTAACTGCTATTGGAACCTTCGCTATACTAAATCCTAAGAAAGCTCAGGCTCAATCAGCCCCACCAGGACCTCCTGGATGGGATTAATTATTTACTTATGAAAAAATTAAACTTTTTTATCATAATTCTTTTTGCTTTTAATATTCTAGCATCGCAGACTCTTGAGTCAACTTATGATACAACTGGATTTGCTAGAGGTTCTGACGTTGTAGGTGATTATTTGTATTTAGGAGGTGGAAACCAGGGTATGCAAATATTTGATATTTCNGATCGTTCTAANCCTCAACTTTTAAGTTCTGTNGGTTCATCTGCTGANACNTATAATGTAATGGTNGTTGGAAATTATGCNTATGCTGCNGATATGGCAAGTGGTGTTAAAATTATTGATATTACCAATCCGAATTCACCAAGTGTGACAAGTACAATTGATACAAACGGTCATGCCTTTGATGTTTATGTTAGCGGAAATTATTTATATATTTCAGATTATAATCAGAGTTTTAAAATTTATAATATCTCAGATCCGGCTAATCCTAGTTCGTTGGGTAGTGTGTGGTTAGGTGACGAGTCATGGCATCTTGATGTCTCAGGAAATTATGCTTATGTTGCTAATAGATATAATGGTTTGAAAATAATTGATATTTCTGATCCAGATTCTCCGTCAGTGACTGGTAATTATGATACAGGTGGAGGAACATCTTACGATGTCAGAGATGTCAAAGTGAGTGGAAATTATGCCTACCTAGCAGCACGAGGAAACGGACTTCAGGTCATCGATATTTCAAATCCAGCTTCTCCAACACTTGCATATTCCTATGGCAGTGGAAATTCTTATGGAATTGATATTGAAGGAAACTTTGCTTATCTAGCAGATCACNCAAGTGATTTTTTAGTTTTTGATATTTCTACNCCNACNAATNCATCTTTNGTTGGGCAATATAATTCTACACCTGATAACCCACAAGCTCTAACAGTGGAAGGTGGATATGCTTATATTGGAGATTTTGGATATATGGTTATACTAAATGTATTTAATTCATGGGACGGATCANCAANNAANGATTGGAANAATTCNTCAAATTGGGNNTATGGNGTAGTCCCATCCTCAAACGATTATGCGATAGCTCCATCTGGTTCAACGATAGTGATTTCTAGCAATACCTCTGTTAAAAAGATAAAAGTCAGCTCAGGTGCAGATTTAACTATAAACTCGGGCTCTACTTTATCTGTGAGTGAGGATTTTACCATTCTGGGTTCGGTTACTAATTCTGGATCAATCGTGATTGAGTAGTATCTCAAGNATTCATAAGGTCTTCAATTTCNTCNATNTCTATAGGGATATCTTTCATAAGATTAATAGGTTCACCACCATTTTGAATCACCACATCATCCTCAAGTCTTACACCAAAACCTTCATCTGGTAAATAAATTCCTGGTTCAACAGTGAAGACCATGTTTTCAACCATCGGTTCATTCAATAACCCATAATCGTGTGTATCAAGTCCCATATGATGTGAAGTTCCGTGCATAAAATATTTTTTATAGGCTGGTTTTTCTTTTGATTCATTTTGTATATCAGCTTTATCTAATAAACCTAATCCTAATAATTCAGAAGTCATCAATTTTCCAACTTCAAAATGATATTCTTTCCAATCTGCACCAGGGATTAGCATCTTTGTAGCATCATTTTTAACCCTAAGTACTGCATTATATATGTCCTTTTGTCTTTTTGAATAACGACCTGAAACGGGAATTGTTCGTGTCATATCACTGGAATAATTAGCATATTCAGCACCTACATCCATTAGTATTAATTCACCATTTTTACATTGCTTATTATTTTCAATATANTGTANGATATTAGCATTATTTCCAGATGCAATGATAGGAGTATAGGCAAACTTTTTTGAGCGATGTCTTAAAAATTCATGAATAAATTCGGCTTCAATTTCATACTCCCACACACCGTCTTTTACAAAATTTAAAACTCTTCTAAATCCCTTGTTTGTTATATCACAGGCTTTTTGAATAAGCTCAATTTCAACTGCATCCTTAATAGATCTAAAATGTTGAAGTATTGGATTGCTTCTTTCTTTTATTTTTTTTGGAAACTTATTTTCAATCCACTTGTTAAATCTTTCCTCTCTTGTTTCCATCTCAATTTTTGCCCTGTAATGTTCATTGTGATTGTAGTAAATAGTATCACATTCGTTTGCAACTTCATCAATTACTTTTTCCATTTCATCTAGCCAGTAAACGGTTTTAATACCACTGGTTTCATAGGCTTGTTTCTTATTTAGTTTTGGCCCTTCCCAAACTGCAATATGTTCATCAGTTTTCTTTAAAAAAAGAACCTCTCTGTGTTTTGGGTCAGATGCACTTGGACATAACATCAAAACACTCTCCTCCTGATCAACTCCACTCAAATAGAATATATCTCTATGTTGTTCAAAAGGCAATGTTGAGTCAGCACTTACTGGATATATGTCATTTGAATTGAAAAAAGCTATACTTTTTTTATTCATTCTTGACATAAAATTTTTCCTGTTTTTAACGAATAATTTTGAATCTATTTTGTGGTACTTCATTTTATAATTTTTGATGTAATTCTACCTATGTTACATTTCAGACATTTAAAGTATTAATTTTTTGTCTAAGAATCTAATCGTGCTTATTTTTGTATTATATATTGTGATTGATGAAAAACCTTTTTTCTACATCTATTGGTAAAAAATTTGCAATGGCAATTTCAGCAATATTCTTAATGATATTTTTGCTGCAACATTTCATCATAAATATCACATCAGTATTTAGTGAAGATATTTTTAATATGCTTTCCCATTTTATGGGAACTAATTTTTTGGTTCAATTTATACTCCAACCAATTTTAATCGCCGGAGTTTTATTTCATTTCATTATGGGTTTTTATTTAGAAATTCAAAATAGAAAAGCTGCTAAATACGAATATCAAAAAGAAAAAGGAAGCGCTAATTCAACATGGATGAGTAGAAATATGATCACCAGTGGATTAGTAATTTTAGCATTCCTAGTATTACACTTTATTGATTTTTGGGTTCCAGAAATGAATCACAAATACATTGAATTTTTACCTGAAGATCCAAACAGGTATTTTAAACATTTGGTGCATAAATTTGAAAACCCACTTAGGGTAGCTATGTATTGTTTAGCATTTGTTCTTTTAGCCTTACATCTGCTTCATGGTTTTACATCATCTCTAAGATCGATGGGAACAAATAAAAGATATGTTGCGTCTGCAAAAACAGCAGGAATAATTTATAGTATTGGAATCCCTTTAGGTTTCTGTGTAATTGCAATATTTCATTATTTAAATCAATAGAAAACAGTCATGACAAATAGTAAAAACGGTTTTTCGAAGATTTTAAAATCAAATGTACCAGACGGTCCAATTGATAAAAAATGGACATCTCATAAAAATAAAATTAATCTTGTCAGTCCAGCCAACAAAAGAAATCTTGATGTAATTGTTGTAGGAACTGGCTTGGCAGGAGGTTCTGCAGCTGCTACTTTGGCTGAGCTTGGATATAATGTCAAGGCATTTTGTTTTCAAGACTCACCTAGAAGAGCTCACTCCATTGCAGCTCAAGGTGGAATAAACGCAGCAAAAAATTATCAAGGAGATGGTGATTCTGTTTACAGACTATTTTATGATACTGTAAAAGGTGGAGATTACAGGTCAAGAGAAGAAAATGTTTATCGATTAGCTGAAGTTTCTGCTAATATTATTGATCAGTGTGTAGCTCAGGGAGTCCCTTTTGCACGTGATTATGGTGGATTACTAGATAATAGATCATTTGGAGGTGTTTTAGTTTCTAGAACATTTTACGCCAAAGGTCAAACAGGTCAACAACTTTTATTAGGGGCCTACTCAGCGATGAATCGTCAGATAGCCAGAGGTAAGATTAAAATGTATAATAGACATGAGATGCTTGATATAGTTTTAGTTGACGGTAAAGCTAGAGGCATCATTGCAAGAAATTTAGTAACAGGAGAAATCGAAAGACACTCGGCTCATGCAGTAGTTTTAGGTTCAGGNGGTTACGGNAACGTATTTTATCTTTCTACCAATGCAATGGGAAGTAATGTAACCGCTGCTTGGAAAGCACATAAACGTGGAGCTTTTTTTGCAAATCCTTGTTTCACTCAAATTCATCCTACATGTATTCCTGTNTCAGGTGATCATCAATCTAAATTAACATTGATGTCTGAATCTNTAAGAAATGACGGNAGAATATGGGTGCCAAAAAATAAAAAAGATGCAGAGTCTGTAAGAAATGGCTCATTAAGTCCNACAGANATTTCAGAAGAAAATCGAGACTATTTTCTTGAAAGAAGATATCCTGCTTTTGGAAATTTAGTCCCAAGGGATGTAGCGTCAAGAGCTGCCAAAGAAAGATGTGATGCAGGCTTTGGTGTTAATAAAACTGGTGAAGCTGTTTACTTGGATTTTGCTTCAGCCATAATTAGATATGGTAAGGAGCAGGCACTTGTTAATGGTCAAGACGATTCTGATAATGAATTAGTACAAAAACTAGGAAAAGAAGTTGTCAAAAAGAAATACGGAAATTTATTCCAGATGTATGAAAAGATTGTTGATCAAAACCCTTACGAAACTCCGATGATGATTTATCCCGCTGTACATTATACAATGGGGGGTGTATGGGTCGATTATAATCTTATGACTACAGTTCCTGGACTTTATGCAATTGGAGAAGCCAATTTTTCAGATCATGGATCAAATAGATTAGGAGCATCTGCTTTAATGCAAGGATTAGCTGACGGTTATTTTGTTTTACCATACACAATTGGAGATTATCTTTCAAAGGATATTTCTACCGGTCCCATTCCGAATGACAGCAAAGAATTTTTATCAGCTGAGAAAGAAGTAAAAGAAAAAATCGAATTTTTTGTTTCTAATAATGGATCAAAATCTGTTGATTATTTTCATAAAAAGCTTGGTAAAATAATGTGGAATAAATGTGGAATGGCTAGAACGAAAGAAACATTAAAAGAAGCTATTGACGANATAAGTAGCTTGAGAAAAGAATTTTATAAAGACGTCAAGGTTCCTGGATCTTCTGANCAGTTTAACGAAGAGNTAGCAAAAGCGGGTAGAGTTTCAGACTTTTTGGAATTAGGAGAATTATTTGCAAAAGATGCACTGCAAAGGGAAGAGTCTTGTGGTGGACATTTTAGAGAGGAATATCAAACACCTGAGGGAGAAGCAAAAAGAAGAAAAGAATTTCAATATGTTTCNGCATGGGAATATAAAGGCGAGCCTAAAGATGCTGAATTACATAAAGAGGAATTAATCTATCATAATATAGAGGTTAAAGAAAGAAGTTATAAATAATATCATATGAAGTTAAAGCTTAAAATATGGAGACAAAAAAACTCAGAGTCAAAGGGTAAAATCATTGACTATGATATTGAAAATATCTCTCCTGACATGTCCTTTCTTGAAATGTTAGACGTATTAAATGCCGATTTGATTTCAAAAGATGAAGACCCTGTATCGTTTGATCATGATTGCCGTGAAGGTATATGCGGTTCATGTTCTTTNTTTATTAACGGACAGGCACACGGTCCTGACAGACTCGTTACAACTTGTCAACTACATATGAGAAAATTTAAAGATGGTGATACAATTTATATTGAACCATTCAGAGCAAAAGCATTTCCGGTTATTAAAGACCTGGTTGTCGATAGAAGTGCATTTGATAGAATTCAACATGCGGGTGGTTATATCTCGGTAAACACTTCAGGTAATACCCAGGATGCAAATTCAATTCCGATTAACAAAGATGATGCTGATTCAGCTTTTGATGCTGCTACCTGTATTGGTTGNGGNGCATGTGTTGCTACATGTAAAAATTCTTCAGCAATGTTGTTTGTTGGCGCAAAAGTTTCTCAATATTCTCTATTGCCTCAAGGTCAGACAGAAGCTTCCAGAAGAGTCGTTAATATGGTTAATCAAATGGATTTAGAAGGCTTTGGGAATTGCTCTAATACNGGTGCATGTGAGGTTGAATGTCCAAAAGGAATATCACTTGATAATATTGCAAGAATGAATAGGGAGTTGCTAAAAGCCTCAGTCAAAAAATAATTATTGAAGAATAAATTCTTGNACTAAATCCCATCCTGCTCTGACATCAATTTCATCTGGATAGTATATTACTTTTTCAGGCTTGATTCTTTTTAAAAAATTACCTGAATCATATTTTTTATTTTTGTTTTCGTCAAAAATTATTCTGATAAAATATTTCCCAGAATCGATATAATTGAAATCTACTGTTGAGGAACTAACTGTATAATTAGTATACTTAACCTCACCTGTGGGATTAATTAGTTCAATTATCATTGGGAATTTAGCGTTTCTCAAATTCAAACTTAAATTTCCATAATCATTATAAGTTCTTGTTTTTACTTTNTAGAACAATGTATCATTTTTATTTTCATAAAAGTCAGTTAATGCATCCGGCAATAATTCGATTCTGTACTCTTCTTCCTCCTCCTTTTCAAAAACAAAACTATATTCATTCATAATTGTGTCAAGCTTCACTTCAAATTCAATTTTTAAAGAATCTTTATTGTAAATTGAGATCTTATTTTTGTCAATTTTATTAAAAGGCAAGTTCGCTTCAATCAAAAAGTCCTCGTTAAACTTCAAAGTCTTATTTTGCTCAGATTTTATAACAAGGGAATCATTCATTTTATTTCTTAAATTCAATGAAAGAGTGTCNGAAAAATTTTCATTGTAAACATTGAAAGCAATCGAATCTAATTTTTTTTCAGATTTTAACCAAAAGATTAAGCTATCCGATTTTTTCTCTCTTGTTATTTTACTTTCATAATTAAACGAGTCTTTACTTATAATTTTTATTTTGAAAGGCTCATATTCTCCCTCATATCCAAATGAGAAAGACCTACTTGTTTTCTGCTTTGGTTTACCAATTTTGAATGGTAATTTTTCTTTGAATACACTCAGATTTACTATGCTATCATCCGGTAACTGTATGAATCTTTCAGTGAATCCAATTTTATCAACTTTGTTTTGAAATGTGTAGTCTTTATTTTCTTCCTCTAGTGCAATTATTAGATATTTTCCTTGTTTTATATTTTGAATTATAAAGTTATTAGTNGTGTCGATTACTTTNGCTACATGCTTTGGTTTTTTTCTATAAACAATGGAGTCATTGAAGAGTGAGTCTACCTCGTATAATAATACATTAATATTTTCGCTTATCTCTCTATTAAATGCATCTTTAACACTTCCTTTAACAACTAGTGAATCTATGTAGTTTCCTGTTGAAAATACATATCTGTAATTACTTAACGGATTCTTTTCGTTATTGTCTTCAATACTTTCCCCAAAGTGAAAACTGTATGTTGTATTTTTCTGTAAAGAATCAAATTCAGAAATAGTTAAGATTTTACTGGCAGATCCCATTGGCATAATTAGTGGCTGAGGCTCAATGGGAGGGGAAATAATAAGTTCTTTCTGAATATTATTTAATCTTATATACTCGTTGAAAATAATTTCGATTTCTTCTGCTTCAAAGTTAGTTGTAAAATTTTCAGGAAAAGATTTTATGACAATTGGTGGTTCAGTGTCAATTTCACCGCCTGTTGGATTGCCACGGTTAGCACAACCCATAAGGANTAATAACGCTAAAATTGAAAATCTAAGTTGAACCATTTTTAATTCTTAGATACAAAGAAACGCATAATTTTAAAAAAAGCATTCCTTTGTTAAATGCGTTTTATATTTTTGCATTATGAGTACTAACCAAGATAAATTCAAAAAAATTGTTTCTCACGCCAAAGAATATGGCTTTATATTTCAAAGTAGTGAAATATATGATGGATTAAGTGCAGTTTATGACTATGCACAAAATGGTGTTGAGCTAAAGAATAATATCAAAAATTATTGGTGGTCTTCGATGGTTCAAATGAATGACAATATTGTTGGTATAGACTCATCTATTTTAATGCATCCAACAACTTGGAAAGCATCTGGACATGTTGATGCATTTAATGATCCACTTATTGATAATAAAGACTCAAAATTAAGATANAGAGCAGATGTATTAATTGAAGATTATATTGCGAAAATAGAAACGAAAATTAACAAAGAAATAGCAAAGGCAAAGAAAAGATTTGGNGATGCNTTTGATGAGGATGAGTTTAGAAAGACTAATACCCGTGTTTTAGAAAATCAAAAAAAGATTGACAATACNACTTCAAAAATGAAAAAATGTTTCGAGGATGATGATTTAGTTTCTTTGAAGCAATTGATTGTTGATCTTGAAATCTCGGATCCAGTTTCCGGTTCAAAAAATTGGACTGACATCAAGCAATTCAATTTAATGTTTTCAACAAGTATTGGAGCAAGCTCAGAATCTGCATCAGAGATATTTTTGAGNCCNGAGACAGCNCAAGGAATCTTTGTTAATTTTTTNAATGTTCAAAAAACTTCAAGAAAAAAAATTCCTTTTGGAATNGCTCANATTGGAAAAGCATTTAGAAATGAAATAATTGCAAGACAATTNATATTNAGAATGAGAGAATTTGAACAAATGGAAATGCAGTTTTTTGTCAAACCNGGAACTCAATCTGATTGGTATAAAATCTGGAANGAAAAAAGATTGAAGTGGCANNAANCNCTTGGNNTNGGNNAAGANAATTANAGATTTCATGANCACGATAAACTTGCTCATTATGCAGATGCNGCATGTGATATTGAGTTTAATTTTCCATTTGGTTTTAAAGAATTAGAAGGAATACATTCAAGAACAGACTTTGATTTAACCCAGCACGAACAACATTCTGGAAAAAAATTAAGATATTTTGATCCTGAGATTAACGATAGTTATGTTCCTTATGTAGTTGAAACATCAATTGGATTAGATAGAATGTTTCTTGCAGTTTTAGCTGCATCCTATCATGAGGAGGAGTTAGATGAAAAAAACAGTAGAATTGTATTAAAGATTCCTGATTTCCTAGCCCCATATAAACTAGCAATACTGCCTCTAGTTAAAAAAGATGGATTGTCTGAATACGCNANAGAATTATATAANGATCTAAAAGTNCATTATAACATTGCGTATGATGAAAAAGATGCTGTTGGAAGAAGATACAGAAGACAAGATGCAATTGGAACACCTTTATGTTTAACAGTTGATCATGATTCAATTAAAGATGATTCAGTGACCCTCAGATTTAGAGATTCAATGGAACAAATTAGAGTAAAAATATCTGATGTTAGAAAAGAAATTGACAAAAAAATTAGCCCTCACAATTGGCTTACATAAATCTTAACGCTAGATATTTTATTTATTTATTTAAAAGCATTAAATTGCCAAATCTTGATTTAAACCAAATTGAAACTATGAAAAATCTGTACCAAAAGATTATTGCTGTAATGGTAGTATTTACGTTTTGTTTTAATGTTAACGCACAATCAAAACTTAACCCCAATCCTACAACTAAGGATACATATAAAGTTACTAAAATTATAAACCTTGAATATAAATATGTTCCAAGTATTAAAGGAGTTAATCGCAAATGGAACTTTTATTCCTTCCGACCCAAATGAATTTAAAAAGGAAGGGCCGCCAAAGAGAATAAGAGGAGCTAAAGTTGTTCCTGGAAAAGGACTTCCTAAAGGCAATGACCCTTTGGTAAACTTTGATTCAGAGGTTGCTAAAAAGCAGACAAGAGATCCAATACTTACATTCCAGTCTACCTCAAGTACTGCAACTCCTGGAGACCCAACNGGAGAAATAGGAAGAGACTACTATTTAGCATCTTGGAATTCTTCATTTAGATTTTTTAATCTTGATGGTTCTCCTGCAACACCTAATACTAGCTTATCTAACCTATTTGGTCCGAACGAGTCAGGTGATCCTATAGTTCTTTATGACAGTGAAGCTGACAGGTATATAGTTTCATCAATGGGAAGTAGTGCTTTAAATTTTGCGATTTCTGTTTCAAATGATCCTGTAAACGATGGATGGCATGTTTATAATGCTGCAAGTAATCAATTCCCAACATCTGGTTTTCCAGATTATCCAAAATATTCTATCTGGTCAGATGGATATTATGTGACCACAAACCAGGGTGGAGATAATTTATTTGTAATTGAAAGAGATAAAGTTTTAACTGGTGATTCTACAGCCTCAATTCAAGCATTTGATACGCCTTCCCAAACTACAGCCGGATTTGCATCCGCTCAAGTTTTTGATATTGTAGATGATGATCATCCTGCTGCTGGAAATGCAACTTTAGTATACATGCAAGATGATGGATGGGGTGGTATTACCACTGATCATTTAAAATTATGGACTATAAATATTGATTGGGCAAATCCTTCAAACTCTTCCATTTCAAGTCCTGTTCAATTAAATACAACTGCTTTTAATAGTACTTTTGACGGTGGAAGTTTTAGTAATCTAGAACAGCCTTCAGGTCCGGATATTGATGCAATGCAGTGGACGATCATGAATCAAGCACAATTTAGAAAATTCCCAACCCACAACTCTGCAGTGTTAAACTTTGTTGTTGATGTTGATGGTTCGTCAGCAGAATTAGCAGGTGTGAGATGGTTTGAATTAAGACAAGATGGAGACGGTCAACCATGGACAATTTATCAGGAGGGCACCTACACTGCACCAGATGGTCGTCATGCTTTTGGAGCAAGTATGTCTATTGATTTGCAAGGAAATATTGGTATGGGATATTCCTCTGTTAGCACATCTGAATCGGTTTCATTAAGATATACTGGAAGATATGCAGCTGATCCTTTGGGGGAAATGACTCTTGAGGAAGGTTTAATTGCTCAAAGTACTGGAAATAGTACAAATTTAAGATACGCTGATTATGCTCATATGAGTGTTGAGCCAACCAATGATAAACAATTTTGGTTCGTAAGTGAATATTTTTCACCTGGAAGAGGTCATAGAGTTGGGGTATTTCAAATTGCTGCAGATGCCGCATATGATGCGGGTGTAGTCAGTGTAGATTCACCGGTTACAGGAACCTTAACAGATTCTGAAGCTGTAACAGTTTCAATTTTTAATTATGGAGAAAATGATATATCAAATTTTGATGTTTCTTTCCAGGTTAATAGTGGAGCAGTGGTAACAGAAACTTATACTGGTACAGTTGGTACTGGTGAAACGGTACAACACACATTTTCAACTACCGTTGATATGTCAACTGTAGGTGAAACATATGTAGTTCTGGCTTATACAACTTTAGCTGATGATGAAAATGATGCAAACGATTCTGTAACAGCTGATATCACTCACTTAAATCCGAATGATATTGGTGTATCAGCGATAACATCGCCTTCTTCTGGTGAACTATTATCAAACGCAGAATCAGTAACTGTAACGATTACCAATTATGGTGGTGCTACTCAATATGATTTTGATGTAACATATGAACTTAACGGAGAAACAGTTACTGAGACTGTAGCTGGACCACTTGAAGGTAACAGTTCTATGGATTACACATTTACTCAAACAGTAGATATTTCGGAATTTGGAACCTATACAATCACAGTTTATACATCACTTGATAATGATTCAGATACGTCTAATGACTCAACTTCAACTGACGTTACAAATATCAATTGTGCTCCTTCTATGGATTGCTCATTTGCTGATGGATTCCAGCTGTTCCAATTTGGTGACATTAATAATGAATCTGGATGTGAAGGATATGGAGACTTTACAGATCAGTCGACTGATGTTGAATTAGGAGAAACTTATGATATTACTATGACTACTGGTTATGGTAACCAATATATTAGAATTTGGATTGATTATAATGATGACTTTAACTTCACATTAGATGAATTAATCCTTGATAATTATGTTATGGGTCCTGGCTTAGGAGCAGGATCAATTACTGAGACAACTCAGGTTACGATACCGGTTGATGCAACACTTGGTCAGCATTTAATGAGAACAAAAACTAATTGGAACGCAGGTGTTCCTGACGATGCATGTGCAACAACTACATACGGTGAGACTGAGGATTATATGATTAATATACTTCCAGCTGCTGCTTATGATATTGGTGTAACTAACATTACAAATCCTGTTACAGGATCTCTGTCAAACGCAGAAACTGTTACAATTGAGATTTTCAATTATGGTGAAAATGATGTTAGTAACTTTGAAGTATCATATTCAGTTAACGGAGGTGCTGAAGTGGTAGAAACATTTACTGAGACACTAGCTTCGGGTACATCAGCTGAATATAGTTTTGCTGGAACTGCAGATATGTCAACAGTTGAAGCATACTACTCGATAGTAGCATCTGTAAATTTAGATGGAGATGAGGATGCAGAGAATGACTCTTATGAGGTTGAAATTCAGCATTTGATTGCTGATGACATTGGTGTAACTTCGATAGTATCACCATCATCTGGAACGTTATTATCCAATACTGAACAAGTAACAGTAGTGATTACTAACTTTGGTGGAGCTACACAATCTGATTTTGAAGTTACATTTGTATTGAACGACGGTGAGTCAGTAACTGAAGTTGTTGCTGGGCCACTAGAGGGTAATTCTACAATGGAATATACGTTTACGCAAACCGTTGACCTCTCTATCCCTGGAACATTTACATTAACTGTTAGTACTTCGTTACCTGGAGACGATGTACCTTCTAACGATTCATCATCAACAGAAATTGTTAATTCAAACTGTGCACCGTCTATGGATTGTTCGGTTGGAGATGGATTACAATTATTCCAGTTATTAGATATAGATAATCCATCTGGATGTGAGGGATATGGTGACTTTACTGATCAAATGACAAATGTTGAACAGGGTGGTACACACGATGTAACCTTTACAACAGGATATGGAAATCAATTTGTAAGAATTTGGATTGACTTTAATGACGATTATGCATACACATTAGATGAGTTAGTATTAGATAACTATGAAATTGCTGACGGTGGTGGAAGTGGTACCTACACTGAAACAACTCAGATAACTATCCCTGCAGATGCGCCATTAGGTGAGCATTCAATGAGAGTTAAGACGAATTGGAATGCTGGCGTTCCAGATGATGCTTGTGATGAAACAACCTATGGTGAAACTGAAGACTATATGGTTAATGTTGTTACTTCATTAGGATTTGGTGAAAATGAATTATCTGAATCACAGTTTAAAATCTACTCTGCAGATAATGACAACTTCACAATTAAATTAACAACTGACTATAGTGATTTAATCACATTTACCGTGTATGATGTAAATGGTAAAATAGTTGTATTTAATAATATTGAGAAGACTACTGGAGCTAGCTATATATATGACCTAAACATGTCATATGCTGCATCAGGTGTATATCTTATCAAAATGGGTAATAGTACAGTAGGATATAAGACTGGTAGAATTATTGTCAAATAAATAACAGTTTTATTCTANGTTAAAAAAAGGAGGGTAATTTTACCCTCCTTTTTTTTGTTAAAATATCGCCTTCAATTGTATTGAGCCATTATGGATTGTTCTTAAACTATTGCTTTTTCTTCCCAAATAAACAAAGTTTATATCTATAAGTTTAGATAGTTTTCTTTGAAACTTAAATGACCATGTATAGTTTTCACCTTTTTGTAATCCATTCATCATTATATAACTTATAACAGAGTTTATATCTCCGTTAAATTCATTTTTGAAGTAATTGAATTCAGAGATAAACCCTGTCTTTTCTTTTTGATTTAAAAATAGTGAAACACCAAAATTTTGTTGTTTTAGAGATTCCTGATTACCAATAGAGTTCTTNATATTAGATAATTTATAAATAAAGTTAATTCTGTTATTTTCTCCTGAATAGTAAGTTAATTTTGGATTGATACTATAATCACTAATGTTATAATTTTTATNCTGAAAATTTTCACTCCAATTGGTTTTCTTTTGTCTATTTCCGATAACTTCCATTAAATATAAATCACCAATTTTATGAACAAAATTTATTTTTTTAATTAAGCTTGAACTTCTTGTTGAGCCAAAAGAAAAATTATTTTTTGATTTATTTTCTAGAAAGGTAAAAGCTAAAGAAAATTTCTGCTTTGACCTGTTAAAATAAAACACATTCTTTAAAGAATAATTATAAGCCAAAAGACTATTTTCGTCAATAGTAAATGGGTTTATTTCTATTTCTGGATTGATGTCAAGATTTGTCTTTTTATCCAATGAATATTGCAATTGGTTTGAAATTTTTGATAAAAATTTATAAAAGCCCAAATCAGAATTTTTCAGTTTTAAAAAATTAACCTTAAGTGAGTAGTTTAGCTTATTTTGATATGTGCGAATGAAAATTTGATTTGGCAATAAAACTCTAATATATCTTCCTTCATCTTCAAATACAGCAATTTCAAACTCTTCTAATTCTTGTATATTATTTCCGTTAATATCTATCCACTTGTATGTTCCTAATCCAGGTTCAACTTCTAAAAATGTAAATTCTTGTTGAGGTAAATTTCCAGAATTAGTTTCGAAAAACAGGTTAGAGTCGAAGGAGTTTTGAAAAAGCTTTTGATTATATACAACTTTTGTATTTAAAAATTTCTCTTCCCTGTTTTCGGTGATTGATTTTAATTTATTCTGATTTAAATATACAGTGAGTCTAGCTTTTTTATCATTTATAATTTGTGAATTAAGAAAATAACTTTCATATGAATTTACATTATCCAGCCTACCATTATATATGCTGTCATTATCTCTTTTTAANTACCCTATTTCTACAAATGACTCATCTTTATTACCAAAACCATTTTTAAATTGATATGTCTCTTGACCAAAGTCTGGATTTGCTAAACCTTGAATTCCTTTACTCTTTTTTCTTTCATGATTATAATTAATTTCTATCCATCCAATTTTATGATCTAGTTGTATATAATTATCAGAATTAATAAAATCACTAGAATAATCATTTTGATCAGACTGCATAAAACTGTTTTTTGAACTTAATTTTAAGTTTCTGTTTTGATCGGAATTAATATTTAGGTTATTTCTTATACCACTGAACAAATCACCATACTTCAGGTTTTCAAAAACGTAATTTAATACACCAATTTTTTCATTATTTAACTCAAGAATACCTTTGGTTAAAAGTTGGTTGTAATTCCCTGAAATATTTTCATTTAAATCCCAATCCCTATTAAATTCTGTATTATATATCCTTTCAACAGAGTTGAAGTTATCTTCAATATAATTAACATCCAGCTCTGTGATTAAATTAAATTTATCGAGATTTTTTTCCGAAATGTAATTTACTTTCGAGGCAATCCCCGTATTATCTGAATCCTCTAATGAGGAAAAAAGATTTTTATCTTTATTACTTGCTGCTAATTCGATATTTATTTCGGAGTCATTTTTTGTTTTATAAGTTGAATTATAAGAAAGAAGTTGTAATTTTTCTGGTGCAATTAATTTTACAAGGGGTTCAAAATTCCCTTGTCTTNGTCCATTTAAAGGAGCTANATACTCGTAAATATTTTCTATTGCATTATCGTTAATCAGTATATANTCCCCTTGATTATCTCCAACATTANTGAAATTAACATCATACAGATNNTCTTCCGAATTATTTGAATAAACAAAGATTTCAANATTATTAATTATTTCTTTTTTATATAAAATTCTGTTTTCATCATAAGAAGTTAAAATTCCTGTTGGTGCTGACATAAGGTTCGTGTTATCACCTGCATTAGACAATATTTGTATCTGATCATCTGAGATATTTTGAAGTAGNGGCTGATCTTTAATGTCATTTTCATTGTAAAATGAAATATTGTGAATAGCCTTGTTTTTCTTGAATTCAATTCTNGAAAAACCAAAAAAACTATTGTAGTTTTTTTCNCTTACTTGATACTCCACCTGAACTCGCATATCAGACATAATTGGTAATGTAGAATTGAATATNATTTCACCTGCATTATAATTTATAACATAGTCTTTATCAATTCCTCTNTCNAGCTTATTGCCATTAATAAATACAGATTCACTACCAGAAACTACCAGNACATANAGCTCACCATTTTGTCCAACTAATTTATAAGGACCCTGATTTCCATTTTGTGTGGTTATCTCAGTTCTTTTATATTTTCCTTTTGCAATTGCACCTGCAGCTTCAACACTAATAGACTCATTAATTGAAGAATTGATTGATAACCCTTGAATTCTTTTACTGAAATTTCCAAAAAATGTATTGTCTTGAATCAGATCAATATCACCTCCTCTTATATTCCATTTGGNCGAGGAAACTTCAATAAAAATTTGATCAAATTCATCTATCTGTTGAGAATAACCGTTGTTTTGAAGAGGAATATTTGAATCTTGAATAGATGCTTTTATTTTTACATTATTCGCTAATTCACCTGAAATTTGTAAGTCAAGCTCGCTATTTAGAACAGAGTTTTGATTACTCCCAACAGTTACACCTCTNGAAATACTACCATTTGTTATAATGTTTGAAAAATTGTTGTTTTGCTTTGATAAATTACTTCTTGATAGTTTATATAGTTTATTAAGATTATCAGTATTATCAATAATTATTTCACTATTTAATTTTGAATATTCTTTTGATAAAATAACCGGATAAATTTTATCAGAAATGGAATCTTTAAATTTTCTTAATTCCTTTTGAAAATCAAGAGCCTTACTTTTACTCATCTGAGTGGTGTCAATGAAAATTTCTTGACCGTAAGATAAACCATACAATAAAAAGATGAATAAATATATTATTACTCTCATATAATAGAATAAACTAAAAATAATAGAAAATATTTTATCATCTTTATCATAACAAAATTCTTTAAGATGAAAGTAGTTTCNTATAACGTTAATGGAGTTAGAGCAGCAATGAATAAGGGTTTAGTNNCATGGCTNATNNAAGANGACCCTGATATAGTATGTTTACAAGAAATAAAGGCNTTGGANGAGCAGATAAATATTTCAGAGTTTGAATCCATAGGTTTTAAGTATAACTTTTGGTATAGTGCAACAAAAAAAGGATACAGTGGAGTTGCTATTTTATCTAAACATAAACCTTTACATGTAGAGTATGGTACCGGCATATCATATATGGATTTTGAAGGAAGGAATATAAGGTTGGACTTCAAGGATTTTTCGGTAATGAGTTTATATCTTCCCTCTGGAACTAATCTTGATAGACTAGAATTTAAATTAAAATATATGGATGATTTTTTGGANTACATTAAAAAATTAAACGTNGACATTAAAAATTTAATTATTGCTGGAGATTACAATATTTGTCATAAGGCAATCGATATTCACGATCCAATAAGAAATAAAAATGTTTCTGGATTTTTACCAATTGAGAGAGAATGGTTACAAAAATTTATTGATTCAGGATTCGTAGATTCTTTCAGAGAATTTAACTCATCTGCNGATAATTATAGTTGGTGGACATACAGAGCTAATGCAAGGGCAAATAATAANGGATGGAGAATAGANTATATTATGGTTTCTTCTTCAATGCGAGAAAATTTACAATCTGCTAATATATTAAGTGATGTAGTGCATAGTGATCATTGCCCAATAAAAATTTCTTTAAAAGTTTAAAAAAAAAACCCTATCAATCGATAGGGTTTTTTTTAAATAGTTTTACCATTTTCATCCAAAAAATGGTACTCCAAATATTTATAAGCATCTCTAGGGATAATTTTAATCCATTTTTTATGTTTAAAATACCACTTGAGCCTNACAGANGGATATCCTTTTTCTAGATAAGCAGCAATGAAAGGATGAGTATTTAAATTAATATGACTTTCACCTTTATTAACTAGCCTATCGATATCTTCAGATATCTTATCTATGAGCACAATTGGAGCTTCAACTTCATTATCAAGACCATTACTAGGATTTTCTTCCCTAGTTTTAATATTCATTTCAGGTCTTACTCTTTGCCTTGTTATCTGGATTAATCCAAATTTACTTGGAGGAAGAATTTTATGTTTAGCTCTATCTTCCTTCATTTCTGTTTTCAGATGGTTAAATAGTTTTTTTCTGTTATCTGCTTTATTTTGATCAATAAAGTCAACTACAATAATTCCACCCATATCTCTAAGACGAAGTTGTCTTGCAATTTCTGTGGCAGCTATTAGATTAACTTCCAGTGCAGACTCTTCTTGGTTCTTAGCCGAAGAAGATCTATTTCCACTATTAACATCTATGACATGCAAAGCTTCTGTGTGTTCAATGACTAAGTAGGAACCTTTTGTCATTGAAACATTTTTACCAAATGAAGTTTTAATTTGTCTTTCAATTCCAAATTTTTCAAAGATTGGAATTTTTGAATTGTATAGTTTTACAATCGACTCCTTTTTTGGTGCAATTTTTTGTACATAATCTTTGATTTGAATGTGTAATGCTTCATCATTAACTAAGATTGATGTAAAACTTTCATCAAATAAGTCTCTAAGAATTTTAGACGAAATATTCATTTCATCCATAACTTTACTAGGAATATTTGCATTCCTAATTTTTTTACACATCGCAATCCATCTATTGTAAAGATTTTGTAAATCTCTGTCAAGTTCAGCAACTTTTTTGCCTTTTGCAACGGTTCTGACAATCACACCAAATCCTTTTGGCGTAATGCTTTTTACCAGCCTCTTTAATCTATCTTTTTCTTTCTGATCTTCAATTTTTTGAGAAATAGAAATTCTATTTGAAAATGGAACAAGAACTAAAAATCTTCCGGCAATTGATAATTCGGAAGTAACTCTTGGACCTTTGGTTGAGATAGGTTCTTTTACAATTTGGATTAAAACAGATTGATTTGGGCTAAGTACATCTGCAATAGCACCGTTTTTATCTATTTCTTCCTCAAATTTATAATTGTTTAAAGAGAAATTTCTGATTTTTCCTGAGCTAATACCCTTTATAAATTTTTGAAGGGTAGAAACTTTAGGACCTAAGTCGTGATAGTGTAAAAAAGCATCTTTTTTATATCCCACATTAACAAATGCTGCATTTAAAGCAGGCATTGTTTTTCTTATTTTGGCAAGATATATATCACCAACTAAAAATTTTGTATTGTCATTATCTTTATGAAACTCTATAAGTTTTCCGTCTTTAAGTAAGGCAAAATCAACATTGTTAGAACTTGAACGAATAAGCAATTCTTTATTCATTTTATCATTTTTTTGCATTAATGCTGATTAATATATAAACTACAATTATTCATCTGTTGTAAAAGCAATTATTACAACGTGCTAATGAATATTTTTCAAAGAACTTAAGTTGATATTAATGATAATTAAGAAGATTGATTGGAATTAATCTTTCTTCTTGTGACGATTAGCTCTACGTCTCTTTTTTCTCTTATGAGTAGCTACTTTATGTCTTTTACGCTTTTTTCCGCTAGGCATAAATTATATTTTAGTTAATTTTTAATTTCGTTTTCACACCATCAATAAAAAACTTCGATGGTTTAAAAGCTGGAATATTGTGAGCTGGTATTTTGATGGTTGTATTCTTCTTGATATTTCTAGCAGTTTTTTCAGCTCTTTTTTTAACTATAAAACTTCCAAAACCTCTTAAATATACATTTTCACCATTTTCTAATGAATCAATTATCTCTTTCATAAGTGATTCAACAGTAAGTTGCACATCAACTTTTTCAATTCCTAATTTTTCAGAAATATTTGCTACAATTTCAGCCTTTGTCATAAATCAATATATTTTTATCATTAATAATTCAACAATGCCTGCAAATATATGTATTTTTTACTTCAATATTTAATTGGTTTATAATTTAATTTATTACATCTATCGATTACCTTTACCAACCTTAATTATCTAAATGGCACTCAATAAGTTAATTTTAAAATGGTATGATAAAAACAAAAGAGATTTGCCNTGGAGACATACCAAAAACCCATATAATATATGGATATCTGAAATTATNTTACAGCAAACTAGAATGGAACAGGGAATTTATTATTANAATAGATTCATATCCAAGTTTCCAGATTTAAAAANCTTGGCAACTTCAGATGAAAAAGATGTGTTATTATTATGGCAAGGCTTAGGTTACTATTCAAGAGCTAGAAATTTACATTCCACATCAAAATATATATTTAATCAATTAAATTCAGAGTTTCCTGAATCCTACGAAGAGTTGATTAAGCTTAAAGGAATAGGGGATTATACAGCTAGTGCAATTTCATCTATTTGTTTTGAAAAATCACAGCCCGTTTTAGACGGTAATGTTTTTCGGATTATTTCTAGAGTTTATGAAATCAAAAATCCAATNGATTTAAATAAGTCAAGAAAAGTATTTAAAGAAAAGGCTAAAGAAATGATGCCAAGTGATAGATATGGTGATTATAATCAGGCATTAATGGATTTTGGATCAATTATTTGTAAACCTTTAAACCCTCTTTGTTCATCTTGTGTTATTTCAAAAATTTGTTCAGCTTTCAATAATAATTCTGTGGAATATTATCCGGTTAAGAGCTCNAAAAGTAAGATTAAGTTGTTGTATTTTGATTACATAGTTGCAAAGCATAACAACCAATTTTTAATAGAGCAAATAAAAGAAGGGATTTGGAAGAATATGTATCAGTTTCCAGTTTATGTTTCAGAATCTAAAAAGACAAAAAAAGAGATTATAAAGTTTTTATTAGAAAAATATCAGGCTAAAAATTTGACGATTAATCTGATTGATTCTGAATTTATTCAGCATAAATTATCTCACATAAATATAAGATCTAGATTTTGGTTAGCAGAGAANAAAATTAATGTTGATAAGGGAATTTATGTGTCTTCNTTTANGGAATATCCAATGTCNAAGTTAATGCANAAGTTTATTGAAAAATATACTNATGAATTGAGTATATCTTAAGTTAAAATAGTAAATTAGAAAAAAATAAAAACTATGTCTGGNACACTTAATAAAGTCATGTTAATTGGTCATTTAGGAGATGAGGTNAAAATTCACAGGTTTGAGGATGGAGGATGTGTTGGAAGATTTCCTTTAGCAACAAATGAAACATATATGAATAAGCAAACTAACGAAAGAGTTTCTAATACTGAATGGCATAATATTGTCCTCAGAAATAAAGCTGCTGAAATTTGTGAAAAATATTTATCCAAGGGAGATAAAGTATACATTGAGGGTAGAATCAAGACTAGAAAATGGCAAGATGACAAAGGAAATGATAGGTATTCAACTGAGATAAATTGTACTGAATTCACCTTTTTATCTAATAAAAATGATATGCCAGCTCAACCCGATAATTCACCAGTCATTGATGAAAAGAAAGTAGAGAGTGTTTCTGATTCTGTTGAAGAAACCGACGATTTACCGTTTTAGAATTAAATTAAATTTTATTTCTTACCATAGAATTTATGTCAATATGGGTAAAATAATTATTCCATTATNCTTTTTTACTCTCATGATTTTTTCTTGTAATGAGACTAATTTACCTAAGCAAAATGGCTTTCTNAGAATTGAATTTAAAGAACCATATTATTCAATTTATGAAGAAANAGACACTTNATTCAATTTCTATTATAATTCAAATTCCACTGATTTAGATCAAATTGGAAATAACCAATTTCTATTTGACTATAGTGATCTAAATCTATCCATTAATTTATCATTTTATAAAATTAAAAGTAGTCTGGATTTAGAAAAAAAATCACGTGACTTTTCTTTGATTTTAGAGACTCATACAAAAAAATCAAATGGTGTTATTTTNAGAGAATATGATAATNATAATANGAGGATATTTGGAAAACTTTATGAAATAAAAGGGGATGTAGCATCTCCNATTCAATTCTATCTTACAGACAGTCTTTCAAATTTTGTAAGCGGTTCGGTTAATNTAAAATTTAAATCAAATTACGATTCAATATATCCATCAATCCAATATGTCAAAAATGATGTTTTAGTTTTATTTGAATCNATCAATTGGAATATNAAATGAANCTTAATAAGTGGTTTTATTTAATTGCCNTGTCATTAATATGGGGNAGTTCATTTATTTTGATAAAAAAGGCTTTAGTTGGNCTTGAAGCCTCTCAGCTTGGTTCATTAAGAATTATATTTTCATCAATTTTTATTTTTTTAATAGCATGGAAGAATATTTTTTCAATTAAAAAAATAGAATGGAAATGGATAACAATTTCTGCATTTTTGGGAAGTTTTTTTCCTGCATTTTTATTTGCATTTGCTGAAAAAGAAATTGATAGTTCAGTAGCTTCAATAATCAATTCCATAGTACCCTTAAATACTTTAATACTAGGAATGATTATTTTTAAAATCGAATCTACTAAAAGGCAGATTATCGGAGTTCTTATAGGTTTTTTTGGCACATATCTCTTAATTTCATCAGGATTAAAACTAAACCCAGATCAAAATTATAATTATGCTGGATTGGTAATTCTTTGTTCGTTTTTATATGCGTTGAATGTTAATATTATAAAAAAATATCTTCAACACCTTTCTGCCTTAACAATAACAGTTGGGCACTTTACAGCGATTATATTGCCTGCTGTTTTGGTTTTTTTATTTTCTGACTTTGAGTTTTCTAGTTTAGAAAANGATGAGGTAAAAACTTCAATATTTTATGTATTTATACTAGCATTATTTGGTACAGCATTAGCTAAAATAATTTTCAATAAGCTCATAAAGATTTCAAGTCCAGTATTCGCTTCTTCAGTTACTTATTCAATGCTAATTGTTTCTATTTTTTGGGGAATCGTAGACGGAGAAAAATTCTCCATCTATCAATTAATAGCAACAATAATAATAGTGTTTGGTGTTATACTAACAAATAAAAAAGCAAAGATTAAAAACTAGAATCTTTAATTTCTTTATTTATCTCTATACTACTTGTCTTAAACTCAAGTTTTTGAGCTGGCAATTCCATGTAAAACGGAAACATAACATTTTGAACTGATTGATAATCACCATAATTTGTAGTTACAACATTATTATTATCATCAGTATCCTCTTTACTTAGTAGTAGTCCAGATTCAACAGAATAATATCTGTGAGACTCTTTACCATCAACAGTTACTTTAACTTTATAAGCGTCCTGAAAATTAACTGAGTTTATACTTACTAGCTCTAATTCCTCAGGCTTAAAGTAAAGTTCTTCAAAAATCCCTTTAATCTTTTTGTTTTCATCTAACTGTTTTTCATCAAATTCTACTCTTTGACCTTGCATTTCAGAATATCCTCTTTCACCGTCAAAAGTAGTTTTACTTAAAGTCATTTTTTGCCCTTGCATATTTACTTCGATTACAAAAGAAGACTTATTNGGAAGTTTCTGTCTCATTGTNGCCTGAGGTGCAAAAGGAGCTCCAGGAATTGTGACATCAGCTTTCATNACTACNGTATTTACGGATTCAAGGTTTGATTTACCACCAACTGCACTGATATAGTTATTAATTACATCAACAGCTGTTAATCCTTCAGGAATTGCTTTGTTAAAAATTGGTTTCGCTATTGGGTTTGCAAACTTATCAAAGTAATTAATCGGAAATCCAATTTCTTCAAGTCCAGAGACAACATCACTACCCCTTCCTACAATTATAATTCTGGTATTTCCAAGCTTAAAGTATTTATTAGCTGCTTTTTTTAAATCTTGAGCCGTTACTTTGTTTATATTTTCTATAAATGTTTCATAATAATCATCTGGAAGATTATTTAGTTTTTGCTGTGTTGCTCCTTTAATA
>FUFK010049557.1_pt1 | contig 24123 bp, 25 predicted proteins | sample 1021851 | NCBI WGS metagenome assembly FUFK01 (sample SAMEA51879418, study PRJEB19060) | metagenome | reverse complement strand
GATAATATTGAATTTTCACCATACTCTAGTAAGTCATCTGTTTTGGGTAACCCATATATTGTTTCTTTAGATNACTTAGAAAACAATATATATAACGAAAGTGAATTAAANGAAATAAAACTACCAATAACTAATGAAGTGAATTANAANGCTGTATACANAAANAAAGATAAAATTTTTAACCTTATCTCTGAGAGAGTAAATTATAACGACAANGAATATCAGNNNTTTCTNGNAAATGATTTAATAAAAAGGCACTTANCNTTTATAACCTTGAGTGANGTTTTTGAAAGTTCNTGGANTGAGTGGTCTAGTNATTATCAGAATTTTTCAGANGNNNTATTTGATNTGGTCTTTGATGAATATAAAGATATTTTTATGAAAAACTTNTTTTTACAATTTGANTTNAATAAACANTGGCAAAAACTTAAATCCTACGCAAATANTANCAATGTAAGANTTCTTGGAGANATACCAATATATGTGAACCATAANTCTGCAGATGTATGGTTAGACAAACATTTATTTGATTTGGACGATTCTAANAATATGAGCTTTGTATCAGGTGCTGTTCCAGATGATTTCACAGTAGAAGGTCAAGTNTGGAATACANCTTTGTATNAATGGGANAATCACAAAGATGAGGGATACAAATACTGGATTGATAAATTAAATTACAATTTACAAAATTATGATTATTTAAGAATTGATCACTTTNTTGGGTTTTTTNAGTTTTGGGCCATACCTTATGGTGAATCAGCTCTTAATGGTCANTGGAGAAAAGGTCCTTGGGAAACATTTTTTANTACTGTTTCTAANGACGTTGATTTTAATAAATTNCTGGCTGAGGATTTAGGTGTAGTTCTTGAAGAAACTGCAGATATATTAAAAAAATATACAATCCCAGGTATGAAAGTTTTACAACAACGAGTACCTAACAATCAAGTACACGATGAAATTCATCCAAAACATTGGGATTTCAATATTGCAGCCTATACCGGCACACACGACAGCCCTACAGTGAAACAATGGTTAAATGAGGTTGAAGATGTTCAGCTTCAGTTTTTTTATGATTATAAAAAAGATATTAAATCGCAATATGACTCTGATGTTTGGAACTTTATATCGCTTGTTTGGGAGTCTCCATGTCAATTAGCANTTACAACTGTTCAAGATTTACTCGAACTTGATAAAGAAGCAAGGTTTAATTCACCAGGAACTCAAGTAGGTAATTGGAAATGGAGACTAGAGGATTTAGATATGCTTGAGAATATAAAAGAAGATTTAAAAATACTAAACAAATCTACAAATAGGGCTTAATTACTATCCTTAACATAATCAACAACTAGCTGTGCTTGTTCTTCTGTAATCCTTACGGCAGGCATAGATCCTTTTCCATTCAAAATAGTTTGTAGCCAATATGAATCGGGCATAGCTAAAACATCAGCATTTTTTAAACTTGGGCCAGCTCTACCTGAAAAATCAGCTTGGTGACACGCTGCACACCTTGCAGTATAAATTTCCTCACCAGTAGTGAGTTCAGTGGTTTCTTGAGCTCCGCATGCAATAAATAAAAAAAGAAAAAGGAAGGAAACTTTTTTCATTTTTATTCTTCTTCAAGTGCAGATTTGAATTCTTTTGTAGATTTTCCTAATGATTTAGCTAAGCCTGGAAGCCTTTTTGCTCCAAACAATAGAAGCAATATTGTTAAAATTATTAAAAGTTCTGGTAATCCTAATCTCATATTTTTATTTTAATAGTCTAAATTTCTTTATTTAAACCTATAAATTTCTTTTCTAATACCCACATACTAATTAATCCAATTACTACAAAAGTAAGAAAGAAAATGAGATCATTGCTTTGGTTAGCTGTCGGTAAAATTGGAGTTGTATATATTGGTTCATTTGAAGAGTTGTATTCTAAAACTTCATAAAAAGGCCAAATTTTAAACAATGAGCCACCAAGAAATCCGATAAGAACACTAATTACAACATCGCTGTATTTTTTAAAAAGGTATGAGAAAACTCTACTGAATGTAACTAGACCCACTATGCAGCCAGCCAAAAATATTGATATGACAGCAATATCAAAACTGTTCAAAGCTTTCAATATGAACTCGTACTTTGATAAAAATACAAGAATAAAAGAACCACTTATACCCGGAAGAATCATCGCAGAAATNGCAATTGCGCCAGACAGAAATATAAAAAAATTTGTGTTTGGAGTAATCGAAGGTGCTTGTAGAACAATATAGGATGCAATAGATAGACCAATTACAAACGAAAGCAATACAGCAATGCCTATTTTTTGAATTTGGTAAAAAATTAATATGCCGGAAGCAATTATTAAACCAAAGAAGAATCCCCAAATTTTAAAAGGATGATCATCCAGTAAATAAACAATAAATCTTGAAAAGACCAAAATTGAGGTCAGCATTCCGAAAATTAAAGTAATCAAAAAAGTTCCGTTTACTGCTCTCCAAAATGCTGAAAATTTAAAGGTTATAAGTAACTTCAATGTGTTTGTATTAATAGATTTTATCGAATTTATTAGCTCTTCATAAATACCTGTTATGAAGGCTATTGTTCCACCAGAAACTCCAGGTATAATTTCAGCGATACCCATAAAGACACCTTTTAAATACAAATCAGGTTTAATTTTCATAAATTATTTTGTTTGGGTTCTTACTAATCTGAATAAAATTGGTGAGAAAGTTGCTGTTATTACAGCTAAAAGAATTATCTGTTGCTCTAATTCTTTTGAAATTAAATCTAGATGAACACCTATTTCTGCCATTGCAATAATTAGACTAAATCTTGCTGAAAGTAAAAAACCTCCTGCAAGCATATCTCTGAATTTTATCTTTGAGAAAACNAGTAGAAGGGAAGGAATGAACTTAACTCCAACCGCAATCAAGAATAGATACCCAACTTCGACAAAAAATTGTGTTTCAGAAAAAACACTAATGTCATAATTTAATCCAATGTTTATAAAAAAGATAGGTATTAAAAATCCATAAGAAAATCCTTTTAAGCTGCTTTCTAAAGTTCCCCTATTAGAAAATGTGAAAGCGAAAATTGTTCCAGCTAAGAATGCACCAAGTATTGGTTCTATATCAAAAAATACTGAAACTCCAACAAGTATTAACATAAGGGCTATAGAACTTCTTATTCCCAACTCATCNGGNTCGTTTCCGTCAAACATTCTAGAAAATAGTTGAGGATTCCACCAAGCAACTCTNCTAATAATTCTTAATAACATGATTACTACTACAAAATAAAGNACAACATTAAGGTTTGAAATAGACAATCCTCCAGCATTTATAAAAGATGCATANACAGTAGCTGCCAATAAAGTCAANATATCTGCAAGTAAAGCGACCATAAACAAAGTCTGCCCATATTTTGTTTTAATCGTTCCNTCACTTCTTAAAATAGTTATCACTATATCAACACTTGTTGTGCACANAACTANAGCAAGNAAAATTGGATATCCCAAAGTAGAAATCAAATAAAAAGAAGTTATAACAGTNAAGAGATAGATTGACATTGGGAGCGCTAGAGTTCTTAANCCTTTTTCGCGGAAAGTGTCTAACTCAATTTCAAACCCNGACAAAAACATNAATANTAAAAAGCCAAGTATTGCAAGNCCAGAAATNAANTCTGACGAATCAACCCATCCTAANACTGGTCCNACTGTAATNCCATAAGCTATCTCNAGTACAATNCCAGGTATCTTNATTCTTTGACCTACAAGTGGCAAGATAAATGCACCTAAGGAAATAATNACTANGGATACTGCTTCAAACTCTTCCATAAATTAACTTGGTATGTATAAAACAGAAGATTTTGAATTATTNGATATGAATTCTGTTGTTTTCCTACTTTGCCATGATTGGTTAGTCCCATATCCAATAATTGAAAGATCAAACTTAGAAGATAAATCAGAAAAGATTTTAGCTTCATTTCCTTCATGATTTTCAAAATCTAACTGAACTTCATAAGACAAAGCTAAGTCCTGCATTTTTTCTAAGGAATCGGTGAGCTTTGCAGCATCATCGGTTTGCAAAAATTTTGGTTGTGATATGTTGACCGCTATCAAAGAAGCAGATAGAGAAGAAGCTAAATCAAATGCTATAGAATTTGAAGTGTTTTCACCGAAATCATTATTGACAAGTATTCCAATAGTTTTGTAAGGGTATGTTGATTTTGAAAAAAGAACAGGGGTCTTAGTTTTATTAGATATGTTTATTAATGATTTAATTTTTGCTTTTGACACTCCTTCTTCGAGAGGATAAAAAATAGTTCCAATAGAACCCTCTGTAACGATGTTTTCGATATCTTTATTAGAAATTTTATTATTNAAAGTCATTTCAAACTCTTGATCTTTCAAAATAGCTTTAAAGGTTTCATCAGTTGACTCAAGATTATTATCAAACAAATCTTCTTTGGTTAAAACCATTAAAGAGGTTGCTTTTGTATTTCTAGTGTAAAATTCAGATTCAGATAAATTTTTTAAATTGTCTTTATTTTCAAGAACTACAAGAATATTTTTTCCGTATTCTAAAGGATATCTTGATTCCGATCCTGAAAATAAATTAATTACGTTCGAGAATGCACCTGATTGCAAAACGATAGTTACAAGATCACCTGTTTCGATTTCAGTGTCACCATGTGGAATGATTACTTTTCCTTTTCTTAGTAAAGCTCCAACAATGTAATAATCAGATCCAATTTCTTTTAACTTCTTACCTCTAACTGGGCTGTCAGAACTAATTTCAATCTCTATCGCTTCCGCTCTTCCACCAGCAAAAGCTTGTGAAACAACTCTTCTTGGTTCTAATATATGCTCAAACCTTCTAGCAAGAAGGATATCGGGCTCTACTACTTCTGCTCCAAGATTTTTGTAACTATCAGCATTTGAAGCTTCGTTGACAACTGAAGATAGTCTAAAAATATCATTTTGTTTTGCAATTTTTAAAACTTCTAAATTTACTTCATCATTTAATGTAAGCGTTATAACGGCAGTCGTACTTTCTAATCCTGCTTTTTTTAAAACTAAAGATGAAGTTGCATCTCCCTGTATTTTTTCTATTTGCCTATTTGTACTAAAGTTTCTTAATTTATCTTGATCTAAATCAATAACAGATATTGACCATCCAGAACTAATTCTATTTATTAGCTCTTTTGCTTCACCGTGTGCGCCTACAATTATTACTTTCAAGAGTTTAATTATCCTATATTTTCATTTTAGTTAAAGAACTTCTTTGTAAAGCTTTTTTATATAAATAACTATTAAATATGTATTTGTAGGTCTAAACACTGAATAAAAAGTGAATGACGTCACCATCTTTAACAATATATTCTTTACCTTCAGACCTAAGCTTGCCTGCTTCTTTTGAACCTTTTTCTCCGTTATTTTGAATATAGTCATCAAAGGTTACTGTTTCTGCTCTGATAAATCCTCTCTCAAAATCGGTGTGTATTTTACCAGCTGCTTTTGGTGCACTATCTCCAACATTTATTGTCCAAGCACGCACCTCTTTTTCTCCAGCAGTAAAATAAGTCTGTAAACCTAATAATTTGTATCCAGCCTTGGTCAACCTATCAAGGCCAGATTCTTCAAGACCAAGTTCTTTGAGGAATTCAATTTTTTCATCGTTTGTTAATCCGGAAATTTCAGCTTCAAGCTCAGCGCATATTGCGACAACTTCTGAACCTTCTTGATTAGCTAAATCAAATATTTGATTTAAAAATAGATTATTTTCAAATCCATCTTCATTAACATTCGCAACATACAAAACAGGTTTAATTGTTAGAAGTTGAAAACCTTTTAATAGTTTTTGTTCTTCTTCGTTAAATGAAACTGTTCTTAATGACTTACCTTCCTCAAGAACGGGTAGGATCTTTTCAAGTAAATTTTTTAATGGTAAACCTTCTTTTTGTCCTGATTTCGTGCCTTTTACAGCTTTCTGATACAGATTTTCAACTGTGCTTAAATCTGCAAGAACTAACTCTGTATTAATAATCTCTATATCGTCTTTTGGAGATACCTTTCCTGAGACATGAACGATATCTTCGTTTTCAAAAGCTCGAACAACATGCACGATTGCATCAGTTTCTCGAATATTAGTTAAAAACTGATTTCCTAAGCCTTCACCTTTGGAAGCTCCTTCAACAAGACCAGCAATGTCTACAAATTCCATTGAGGTAGGAATAATTTCTTTTGGATTTACAATTTTGGCTAATTGACCTAACCGCATGTCATTTACAGGCACAACACCAATATTTGGTTCAATTGTACAGAAAGGGTAATTTGCAGACTCAATGCCAGACTGTGTTAAAGCATTAAATAGTGTTGACTTTCCTACATTAGGCAGGCCTACTATACCGCATTTAAACCCCATATATCATTATCCTTTTTTTTAAATACCTTTGTTTTAAAAGCAAAATACAAATAAATACTTTCAATAAATTAAAGACATATTAAATATAGTGTGTAAATTTATTAAATTTAAGTTTCTATTCCTCATCATTCAATTTATTTGATTAAAGTTTTATATGAGGGGGGATATGAACGAAAAAAATAACAAAAGAACCATTTTTGGCTGGTCAATGTATGATTGGGCCAAATCAGCATATGAAACTACTACTCTTGGGGCGGTTTTACCTGTTTACTTTGTAAGTGTTGTTGTACCAGAAGAAGGCTTTGTCTTCAGAGGTAATGTATATACCGGAGCAGAAGTCTGGGGCTTTGCNATTGGTTCTGNATTATTCATATTTTTTCTCATAATGCCAACAATTGGTGCAATTGCTGATATGTCTGGTAGCAGAATGAAATTATTTAAGATATTTGCTTATGGAGGTGCTGTTTTTGCATCTTCATTTTACTTTGCAACATCAGGTGATGTCATATTGACATTAGTGATTTACTTTTTAGCTCAATTTGGCGCTACAGGTTCGAATGTTTTTTACGACAGTGTTCTGAAAGATATAACAACTGATGATACTATTGATGCAGTTTCTGCAAGAGGTTATGCACTTGGTTATCTTGGTGGTGGAACCCAGCTAATTTTATCATTCGCAATAATACTCCTTGGTCCTGACCTACTGGGGATAGATGCCGCTTTAGCTTCAAGGATAGCAATTTCATTAGCTGGTCTGTGGTGGCTTGTATTTTCAGTATTTAGTTTTTCAAGAATGAANATAGTCGAGACAAGATCAGGTTCTGGAAAAGGTTCTATATCAGAAGCTTATAGTAGGAATTTTAAGACTTTGAAAAAAATTAGAAAATTTCCTTTTTTACTTTACTTTTTGGTTGCCTACATATTTTTCTGGGATGGCTTGCAAACATTAATTAATATGTCAGCAGCATTCTTTACAGAAGTTCTGCTTTTAGACCAGACCCAAGTACTCATCGTATTCTTAGTTGTTCAGTTTGTTGCCTACTTTGGTGCAAAACTAGCTGGAAATCTTGCTACTAAAATTGGTCAAAAAAATGTGTTATATTACACAATGTTTTTACTTTTCCTAGTGGGTAATGCTGGTTACATTGTTCCAGAAAAGCAACTAATCCCTGTAATCATCATGGGCATTATTACAGCTATGGGAATGGGTGGACTTCAGTCTGTCAGTAGAAGTGTTTATGCAGCTATGTTGCCAAAGGGTGCTGAGGGAGAATTTATGGGATTCTTTTCAGTCCTCTCTAGATTTTCAGCTATCTGGGGTCCATTAATTTATGCATATGTCAGTGCCTCGACTGGAAACCCAAGACTTTCGCTTCCAGTCATTACATCTTTTTTCTTAATTGGAGCATTGCTTCTTAGAAAAGTAGATATGGACAAAAGAATTAGCGAAGAGGAGTGGGCTGCTAGTTAGTTTGAATTAATCTTGATAGATTAAAAAATAAAGCAGACACTGTAATTGGCCCAACCCCACCTGGAAATGGTGCTCGTGAACTAATTACCTCACCTATTTCAAATGTGTCAATATCTCCATATGTTTTACCATCGACTGAAGATATTCCAATATCAATTATTGTTGCTCCATTTTTGAAATAAGCACTATCGTACATTTTTGCTGAACCTATTGCAGAAATAAAAATATCAGCTTCTTTTGTAAATAATTTTTGATTTGTAGTCCTACTGTGAATGATTGAGACATTAGCATTGTAACTTTTTGATGACAAAATTTTAGCTAATGGCGCTGATACCAATCTTGACCTTCCAGCAATAACTATGTTCTTATCTTCTGTTTGAATATTGTAAAAATTTAATAATTCCAATACTGCAAGTGAAGTTGCTGGTATTAACTTATATGTATCGGAAAACAAACTTCCAAGATTGTAAGATGTTAATCCGTCTACATCAATCTCATGTGGAATACGGTTAATTGCTTCTTCTGGATTTAGATGGCTTGGGAGTGGGAGCTGAATTATCAGGCCATCAGTAGCTTTTGACTCTTCAGATATAATCTCCTCTAAAGTTTCCTGAGATGTATCAGTATCTAGTTTTAACCAATTGAATTCTACTCCAAGTTGTGCTGCTTTTTCTTGTTTACGCGTAACGTATAATAAAGAAGCTGGGTTATCTCCTACTGTAATTGCAGTAAGGTGAGGTTTCTTGTTATCTTTGCTGTATTCTTGAAAGACATTTTTACTGATTTCATCAAGTTGCTCTGCAACAGGTGCGCCAAAAAGTATTTGTTCCATTTTTAATAGTTTAATAATTATGAAACATACTTACTAGATAACTTTATTAAAATAACAATGAGCAAAATATGGATATTTCAAAATTAGATCAAAAAATAAAGCCTTCTGGAACAATGGCTATTTCAAACAAATCTAGAGAATTAAAGTCACAAGGCAAACCAGTTATCGGGTTTGGTGCTGGAGAACCAGACTTTCCTTCCCCAGATTATGTAGTAGATGCAGCTATAAAAGCAGCAGCTGATCCTAAAAACCATAAGTACTCTCCTGCAGCAGGTCTTGAGTCACTCAGGCAAATAATTGCAAAAACTACTAAAGATTACTCCGGATTTGAAATAAATCCAGATAATGTAATTGTTTCTAATGGTGGAAAGCAGTCAATACTAACTGCATTTTTATCTATATTAGACCCTGGAGATGAAGTTATCATACCTGCGCCATATTGGACAACTTATCCAGAAGCAGTGAAAATTGCTGGAGGGACTCCTGTTTTTATTGAAACTGAAAAGAGCAATAATTTTAAAGTTACAGTTGAACAATTGGAAAAAAGTAAATCAAAGAATACAAAAATGTTGGTTTGGTGTTCCCCATCAAACCCTACAGGAGTAGTTTATTCAAAAGAAGAAGCTGAAGAAATTTATGAATGGATATTCAAAAACGACTTATGGATTTTGTCTGATGAACTATATGAACATCTAGTTTATGAAGGAGAAACATCTCCATCACCAGCCATATACGATCCAGAATTAAAGAATACAATTATTGTAAATGGTGTTTCAAAGTCATACTCAATGACAGGGTGGAGAGTTGGTTGGTTAATTGGAAACAAAAGTGTAATAGGGCTTGGAAAAAAAATACAATCACAAGCTACCTCAAATGTTTCTAATGTGTCCCAATTAGCTGCAGAAGCTGCACTACTTAATGGGCTCGAGGTAACTAACGAAATGAAAATAGCCTTTAACAGAAGGAGGCTCTTTGCAACGGAAAAAATTAATAGCATTCCAAATCTTAATGTTGTAGATAGCACTGGAGCTTTTTATCTATTTGTTGATGTNAGTCACTATTGTTCCGGAAAAAATGGGTTGAATACTTCTGAAGAATTTTGTGACTGGCTCTTAGAGAATTACTTTATAGCGTTTGTTCCTGGTGAAGTTTTTGGAACTCCAGGATTTATGAGATTATCATATGCTTTAAGCGATGAAGATCTTGATAGTGGATTGAGTCGACTAAGTGAAGCTATAGATAATTTGAATGAATAACATAACAAAAAAAAGTCTTTTTTCTTGGCTTCTTTTCGATTTAGCAAATACAGTTTATGCGTTCATTATTCCTGGTTTGTACTTTTCAGTATGGTTAGTAAGTGAAAAAGGCTGGACAGACCAACAATTAGGATTAGCTACTTCAACNGCAATGGTTATAGTTGCTATTTTAGGACCATGGATTGGTAGAAAATCAGATAGTTCTCAAGGTAAAAAGAAAATTTTATTTTTTATGACTCTTATTTGTATTATTTCAACTTTCTTACTTGGCACATTTTCAGTTGAAGTATCGGTTCTATTATTCGTTTTTTCATTAATTGGGTTTAATTTAGGATCAGTAGTCTATGACGCATTGCTTGTTTCTGTTAGCAATGAGGAAAACAGGGGGAAAATATCTGGTTTAGGAGTAGCCTTCGGATACACAGGTTCATTAATTGGTTTTGGAGTTGCTACTTTATTACAAAATATGGGCTACAGCTATGTAGAAATATTTAAATCTGTTGCTTTTTTGTTTTTAATATTTTCACTACCTGCNTTTTTATTTATTGAAGAAAAAATTACATCTAAAGAAAAAGTTAAAATTAGCATCTTGAATTCTTTAAATGTTGTTATTAACTCTTGGAAACACTCAAGACAATACACCGGGCTTACAAGATTTTTAGTTGGAAGATTTTTTTATGCTGANGCNATNAATACTTTAATTAGTGGATTGTTAGCAGTTTATCTAGTTGAAGAAGTGGGTCTTACTCCAGCAGACAGCCAAAGTATCCTTGCTTTAGCTATAGTTGTTTCAATTATAGGTGGGTACATATTTGGAAAAGCTGCCGATAGATTTGGCCCAAGAAGATTGATATTAATTAGTATTTTTTGTTGGATGCTTTCTTTATCGCTAGCAATTATTGCTACTGAATTTAANCAACTTTGGTTGATATACGTCACAGGNGTTCTTGGAGGATTTAACATTGGAGGAATTTTTGCTGTTGATAGAGTCTTTATGACTCGACTTTCTCCTGAAAAACATTTGGGTGAGTTTTATGGTTTATATTCAACAGTTGGAAGATTTGCAACAATTATAGGCCCAATACTTTGGGGACTAATTGTTAATAGTATGGGATTAGGAAGGAATGTTGCAATGGGATCTTTAATAGTTCTCTTAGCTATTTCTTACTACATTATTAGTGGAGTATCAGATAAAGCTGAAAATTAAAAAAAGAANAACCTCTTTTTNTTTTTTACTTCTTCTAACTGCTGTCTTGTATTTTTAAGTTTTTCTCTAAGAAAATCTGCTTCAGATTCTGCTTTAGCTGCCCTTTCACGAGCTTCAGCCATTTGTTGACTTGCCTCATGTAAATTACCTAATTGATTTAAGACTGTATTCCAAGCATCGAGAGGAACAAGAAGACTACCTTCTTCAGGAACCTCAATATCTTTATGTAGATTTTCTGATGGCTTTTCCTCTGAAATACTTTCTTGAGGTTTTTGATCGGTATTTTCTTTTTTTAGAAAATTGTACTTTTCAGCCATCCTGTCTTCGTAACTACTCATTAATAAAATCCTCTTTCATAGTATCTAAAGTTGTGTTTTTAAAAACAAATCCTTTTTCAAGTAATTTTTTAGGTATTGCTCTTATACTATTTAATCCTAATTGCTCACCAAGTTCCCAGCCAACAACTATACGCATAATTATTGGAGGTAGTGGAGGAGCAAAATATTTTTTATTCATTGTTTTAGCAATAATTCTTGCGAATTCTTTTTGTTGAAGAGGTTCTGGGGCGGTGCAATTAACTGGTCCGCTAATGTCTGANTTNTTTAANCANAAAATATAAGCNGAGACAAGATCATCNACTGATACCCAAGAAAAATATTGTTCTCCTTTTCCAATGGGGCCTGATAAATTTAACTTAGAAATCAATGTAAAAATTTGAGTTGCTACATTCCCCTTTCCAAGGACAATACCCGCTCGACACATTACTACTCGTACACCCAGCTTACGAATTTCATCTAAAGGTCCCTCCCATGCTTCTTCAACAACAAGTTGTAGAAACTGACCCCGATTATAAGAAGTCTCCTCAGTAACTACCTCATCTCCATGATCTCCATATACATCATTTCCAGAAGCAGTTATAAAAATGTTTGGATGATTTTCAGATGATTGATATGCCTGAATAAANGTCTCAGATGCCCATTTTCTTGACCAGTATATTCTTGATTTTNTTTCTTTACTCCACCTTCCACCAGCAAAAGGNAGGAATCCAAAAATATCTTTNGGTGCAANACTTTCACCTGCTAGATGTATNACTGCATCAAGGGATTCNAATTTCTCTTGATCAATTTCTTTTTTAGAAGGTTTCCAATAAATTTCATTTTCATTCTTAGGTTCTCTTCTTACAAATTTGTACACTTCAAAATCTGATTCATGTAAAGCTTTACAAAGTTTCCTACCAATAAAACCTGATGCACCAGTTACGCCTATTTTCATTCTTCTTCACCATAAAAAACAAAAAAGTTTTTAAGAGTCTCCTCCACTTCAGATATATCAGATCCTAAATTTCTATTAAAGTTAACAGTTACGATNTTAGATTGAATAAAAATTGTTTCTATNTCATTAGTCTCTTGAAATAACTTTAAAGCTAGCTGACCACTTACATCNGGTATTAATGATGCTTCNGAAATATTNTGGAAAGTCATTCCCTCTTGACCTGAAACNGACCNATTCAAATCAAAAATAATTGTCTTATTTAACTTNGTGNTTTTAACTTCAATAATTTGCCCCATTACAAATCTCCAATTTCATGAACTCTTATNAAATTTGTTGCAGCCTCAATNTTTGGAGGTGTTCCNGCAANAACCACNACTTTATCACCTTTATTGTATTTTTTTTCACTAATTAGAAAGTCATTTGCAGCTTTCAACATCTCTGAAAANGTTTCTTTTCGTTCTATAGGNTATTGGTCTACGCCCCANAGTAAATTCATTTGATTCAATGTTTTTTTCTTGGTTGAAAATGTAATAATTTCTGCTTTTGGCCTAAAGTTAGATATTAGCAAAGGTGTTCTACCTGTTTCTGTGAAAGCGATTATCGAATTAGCATCTACTTCATTTGCCACCTGAACTGCAGCCCTAGCTAAAGTAGTAGTTATTGAGTCTTCCTTCGAATCTTCTTTTGAAAGTAATGAAGAGGTATCATTTCTAGANTCTGTTTCTTTACAAATTATAGACATAACTTCAACTACTCTATTTGGATTATCGCCGATGGATGTTTCTGCCGACAGCATTACAGCATCTGAACCCTCAAGTATTGCATTGGTAATATCAGTAACCTCAGCTCTGGTAGGTCTATAAGAAGTTTTCATTGATTGAAGCATCTCAGTTGCAGTTATAGATATTTTTCCTCGTTTGTTAGCAGCATCTAAAATTTGCTTTTGCACAAAGGGAACTTGCTCTAGTGGAAGCTGAACCCCTAGATCTCCTCTAGCCACCATGACTCCATCCGCAACATCTAAGATTTCATCAATGTTNTCTAAAGCAGTTTTTAATTCTATTTTTGCTATTACTTTTATATCTTTTGGAATGATTTCTTTTACAATATTTATATCACTTGCATTTCTAACAAACGAAACTGCAACAAAATCAACATCATGTTCTGAACCAAATTTGAGATGTTCTTTATCTTTTTCTGTTATAGCTGAGACTGACAGATTAGAGTCTGGAAATGCTACACCCTGATTATCTCTAAGCTCTCCACCAATTAAGATAAGTGCTTCTAATTTATCATTTTCTTTTTCCACTACTTTAAGTACTATTTGTCCATCATCTATAAACACTCTGTCGTCAACATTTACATCTCTCAATAAATTTTCATAATTGATAAAAACAATGTCACTGTTTGATTCAGTTTCAATATTTGTTAAGGTAACGTTTTTACTTTTTTCTAAAAAAGTATTCTCAGATGAAATACCAGTTCGTATTTTTGGTCCTTGAATATCTTGCATAATTGCAACTTGCTTATTGGATTTTCTTGCCCACGAAATTACATTTTCATGATCCTCAAGTGTGCCATGTGAAAAGTTTATTCTTAAGACATTAGCTCCAGCATCTATAATCTTCTTAATTTTTGATTCACTTGATAAGCTTGGGCCAACCGTTGCAATAATTTTTGTTTTTCTATCCATATTGATTAAATACTTTAATAGCATGGTATAACAAATTTAAGAATATGAATAGAAAAAATATTATAGGTATCCCAATAAAAAACCTTGAAGAACCGATGTCTAGACTTGCTAGTACATTAGATAAAAACCAAAGAATTGCCTTACAGATTGGACTTATTAAAAATTTAGCAGAATGTTTTAGAGGTAAAGACAACGATATATTTTTGATTTCAAATGATTCAGAAATAGAAAAATTAGCAAAACAACTAGAGATAAATTTTTTCAATACAAAATCCGTTGGTTTGAATAAAGAAGTTATAGAGTTTTCTAATAGTTTTAAAAATTACCGAAGCTGGATGATATGTCATTCAGATTTACCTTATATAACAAAATATTTTGCAAAAACAATAAGCCAAGAAATTGAAGGAGCTGAAATTTTAATAGCAAAAAGTAAAGATAGTGGTACACCATTTATTGCTGGAACTGTTAGCTTTGATGAGTTTAGATTTGGGGTTAAAAGTTTTGATAAACATTCAAAATACCTTAAGGAAAATAAGTACGAATATAAACAAATTTTTAGCACTGAATTTACTTTTGAACTTGATGATGAAAATGACTATCAAAAATTTCTGCTTAACCAACCAAGGTGGTTTAAAAAGCTAACAATTTAGCAGCCCCGACCGGATTTGAACCGGCGTTTCTGCCTTGAGAGGGCAGCGTCCTAGGCCTCTAGACGACGGGGCCTCTGCTCGGGGAGAAGGACTTGAACCCTCAACGATGGGACCAGAACCCATTGTGTTGCCAATTACACCATCCCCGAAAGGTAGCAGCCCCGACCGGATTCGAACCGGCGTTTCTGGGTTGAAAACCCAGCGTCCTAGGCCTCTGGACGACGGGGCCGTATAAATATTAAGAATAAAGTATTTTAATTATTAGTTGTTATAATTTTTCGATACTTTCTGCCAATCTGGCAATAGTTGTCTCTTTACCAAGTGCAAATATTGACTCAAACAATGGTGGACTAATTTTTGTACCAGTAACAGCTACTCTTGCTGACTGAAAACCTACTTTAGTTTTTATATCTAATTCTTCTAAAGTTTCTCTCATCGTATCTTCAATAATATTTAAGTTAAAGTCATCTAATGCAATAAACTTATTTCTAATAGCATCTAAATATTTATGAGCCTCCTCAGAATTTACAGACTCCCAATCTTCCTTGTCTACAATAAATGGCTCATCAATTAGAAACTGGACTTGGCCAAAAAGATCGTTCATCGTTTCAATTCTTTCTTGTACAGAGGGAAATATTTTTAACAATCTATCTTTTTCTTCATGAAATAATTCTCTATTAAGTTGATTCTCAATATTTTGCAGTGAATCCTCTTCAAATTTATTTGGTGAAGTTGATCTTATATACTGTCCATTTAACCAAAGGAGTTTTTTTTCATCAAAAGTAGCTGAATTTGGTAGTACTTTATTTAAATCAAATTTACTAATTGCAAAATCACTATCAAAAAGCTCAATATCATCACCTGGTGACCAGCCAAGTAGACAAAGATAGTTGAACATTGCNTCATTTAATATTCCNTTTTGACGAAATGCTTCAACTGATGTATCACCATGTCTTTTNCTNAGTTTTTTACCGTCAGGACCAAATAATAAAGGTAGATGACAAAAATTTGGTATNNCTGNATCTAANGCTTCCATAATCAATATGTGCTTNGGAGTTGAAGAAAGTATATCCTCTCCCCTNGCAATTATTGTTATTCCATAATCTATATCATCNACTGTAGANGCAAGGTGATATGTCGGGGTATTGTCAGATCTTAAAATGACAAAATCTTCTACATCTGAAGTTTCAAATGACATGTCTCCACGTATAAAATCTTTGAATTCAATTTTCCTATCACTAGGGACTTTGAATCTAATTGCACCATCATCTTTATAAGCAAGGTCTTTTTCTAAGAGTTCATTTGCTACTTCTCTATATCTGTCAAACCGTGAAGATTGTTTGTAATCCCCATGCTCTCCACCAACTTCAACACCCTCATCCCAATCAAGTCCTAACCATCTTAGATTTTCTAAAATGTCTTTTTGAAACTCTTCAGTGCTTCGCTCTATGTCAGTGTCATCAATTCTTACAACAAAAGTGCCTCCATTTGCTTTAGCATATAGCCAGTTGAATAACGCAGTCCTAGCGTTTCCTATATGAAGGCTGCCAGTTGGTGAAGGAGCAATTCTTAATTTCATTTTATTTAACTGGATTTATCAGTGTACCAATAGTCTCTATTTCTATTTTTATTTCATCACCTGGCTGAACTTTAGAGACTCCTTCGGGAGTTCCTGTAAGAACGACATCTCCTGGCAATAGAGTCATAATTGATGAAACAAACTCCAAGATTTCACCAACACTAAAAATCATATCTTTTGTATTTCCATNTTGTTTTAGTTCATCNTTAACAAAGCATTTAATTNCCAACTCTGGATTCTGCTCAAAATTAGTTTGTATTACTGGACCTAAAGGACAAAAAGTATCAAAACTTTTTGCTCTTGTAAAATTACCATTGAATGTTCCATCTTGTCCCTGTAAAACTCTTTCTGATAAATCGTTGGCAATAGTAAATCCCAGGACACTATCCATCCAATTATCCTTAGAAAGGTTTTTACTGAGTTTTCCAATTACTACTGCTAATTCAGCCTCATGATCAACATGTTGGCCAATTGGTGGATATATTATTGACTCACCAGTACCAATTACAGATGTTGAAGGTTTATTGAAAAATACAGGATTATTTGGTGCCGTATAATCATGAACTCCTANCTCAACAGCATGTTTTTCATAATTTTTTGCAACAGCTGTAACTTTACTTGGTAAAACTGGTGCTAATAACTGAATTTCATCAATACTATACTTTTCTTCAGTAGGCTCCCAAACAACAAGAGGTGAGCCTTCGTAGCGAATAATACCTTCATCGGTAAGTTCACCATAAAAGATTTCGCCTTCAAACTTAGCTCTTACAATCTTCATTATCCAAGTGTAAAAGTTTTATAAATTATCAGCGTCAATAGTTGAAAATAATTCAGATAAATGTAAACCTTTTATTGTTTCTTTACCAGCTANTAAGAGATTGTCTTTAGTNAGTAAACCAAGAGAGGNTTCACTTATCTNTAAAACTTTTAANACTTTTTCNATGTCACTTTTAGTAGGACCTCTTCCAGCCAATGATGCNTGNTAAATTACTAAATTTGAAATAATTTTTGTAATTAACTTTTTCTTATGATGAGAACTCCAAAAATGTTCATATTTTTTTATTAATTTCAAGGCGTAACCACTATCAGGACTTGGTATTGAGAATGCTTCTTCGTATGGATGTTTTAGTGAACTATTTGAGTCTTTTTTTCCTTGTGATCTTGGAACAGGCAGGTCAGATAGCGTCTGTAATTTGTAATTCGTTTCTTCTATATTTGGTTGCTGGCTCACTTAACTAATGTTAAATAATTATCAGAATTAGCGTCATTTCCATTTACAATTTCGAGATATTTTTTTCTAATTGCGTTTGTAACATCTCCAGGTGAACCGTTTCCTATATTGCTATTGTCAACAGATACAACACCAATTACCTCNGTAGCAGTTCCAGTAAAGAAAAGCTCATCAGCACTNANTAAGTCCTCTTTAGAAATATTTTGNTCAGTTACTTCAAAATTTAAATTATTAGCTATTTCNATTACTGTTTTTCTAGTAATCCCACCCAATGCGCCTGTTTCAATNGGAGGTGTNGTTATTTTATTATTCTTAATTAAAAATAAATTCTGNCCACTACCTTCTGCTACAACATCNCCATCACCAAACATAATTGCATCATCANATCCATTGTTTACAGCATCAATTTTTGCAAGTGTTGAATTCATATAGCCACCTACTCCTTTTGCTGTAGGTATAAAACTTTCTGGACTGATTCTTTTCCATTTTGAGATACAGACCTTAACACCGTTGTTTCCAGCTTCGTCTCCAAGGTAAGCTCCCCAACTCCACGCAGAAATAGAGACACTTACAGGAACGTCGCTTGGTAAAAGTCCCATTTCGCCCTCACCAAAAAATACTAAAGGTCTTATGTATGCGGAGGTTAAATTATTAAGGTGTACAGAATCTTTAATTGCTTGAGTAATTACTTCTTTATCATATGGGATATTCATGTTGTATGCTTTTGCAGAATTATATAATCTATCTACATGGTCGTTTAGTCTAAAAATTGAAGTACCTTTTGGACATTCCCTNGCTCTAATTCCCTCAAAAACACCGGTACCATAATGCAAGGTATGNGACATGACACTAACTGTTGCATCTTCCCAGTTAACAAACTCACCATTCATCCAAATAAGTTTTGACTTTTCCATTATTAATAACAAATAATAGTCCTTTTTATCATTGAAGCTATAAAAAATACTATTATTCAATTGTGAAAAGATTTTTGGCATCAGGATTTGGTGTTGGGCTAGTCTGGCAAAACATTTTTGGCAATAAAAAAGGTGGTGGAACTTTAGCACCTTTAATTTTCACCATTCTGGTTTATTTTTTAAATCTAAACGTACTTGCGTTATCAATTTTATTTCTATCATTACTCTTAATTTATTTCTATTCGGTGGAAGATCATTATGCTGATGAAGACCCAAGTTGGATCACTTTAGATGAAATTGTAGGAATGAGTTTAGTATCTTTAGCTTCACCCTCAGAAATGCTACCTTTAGTTGCAGGATTTCTAGTGTTTAGAGCAAGTGATATTTTAAAACAACCAAAATTTGTTTCACAGTTAGAGGATTACCCAGGAAAACTCGGTGTTCTATATGATGATTTAGGGGCTGGGTTATTAGGTTTACTATCGGCTACGATAGTACACCAAGTTAGCCTTCTAACTCTTTAAGCAATAATTCTTTAGCCATTCCTGGATTAACAGAGCCGTTAGACTGCTTCATAAGTTGCCCAACAAGAAAACCAACTAGTTTATCTTCGCCTGATTTAATTCTGTCGACTATATCTTGATTCTCTTTGATAATCTGATTTATCATTTCTGAGATTTTTTCAGAGTCATTTTCCTGAAATAGATTTTTCTGCTCAGCTACTTTACTTGGAGTAGTTTCTGTAGTTAAGATTTCAGTCAAAATATTTTTTGCAGATGTAAAAGATATTTTATTACTTTTGATTAATTCAATAATTTCTGATAGATAGTCGTCATTGAACCATTCTGGAAGAACTTCAATATTTGCTTTTCTCATTTGTCCCTGAAGCTCCCCTGTAATCCAATTGTATGAAGCTACCGAGTCTTTTGTTTGGTCAAACACTTTAACATACAATTTTTTAATCCAATCATCGCTTTTACTTAATATATTTGACTGGCTTAAAGAAAGGCCTGTTGTCATTAATTCCTCTCTTTGAGCTTTTGGAAGAAGCGGCATTAGTGTTTCAACTTCTTTAATAAACTCATCACTTAAAAACATATTAGGTAGGTCGGGATCAGAAAAATATCTATAATCGGCACTGCCTTCTTTTGACCTCATTGTGCTAGTTACTTCTTTATTTTCATCCCAATGTCTAGTTTCCTGAACTATTTCAACTCCATCTTCAAGCGCTTTAGTTTGTCTTTGTATTTCATAATCTATTGCTCTTTCTAATGATCGCAAAGAGTTCATGTTTTTTATCTCTACTTTTGTTCCTAGTTCAGTACTATCTTCAGGTGCTACTGATATGTTTGCATCAAATCTCAAATTACCCTTCTCTAGACGACCTTCTGATATATTTAAGTCTATTGATAGTTGCCTTAGCTCCTCTATGTAAGCAACAGCTTGTTTTGATGATGAAATCACTGGTTTAGTAACAATCTCGACTAAAGGTACACCCGAACGATTAAAATCTAGTGCAGTGCTGGTTGCGGATTCAATTCTTCCTGATCCACTGTGTGAAGATTTACCTGTATCNTCNTCCATGTGAACTCTTTCAATTTGNATATAATCCTTATTTTCATCAATAACTATTTCTAATTCTCCATTAAGTCCAACAGGTAAATCAAATTGAGAGATTTGATAGTTTTTTGGTAAATCGGGGTAAAAATAATTCTTACGATGAAACATNCCTTTACTTGTTATTTCACAGCCAGTGCTAAGAGCAAGTAAAGTAATAAATTCTATAGCTTTTTTGTTTGGAACAGGCAAAGCACCCGGTAAGCCTATGCAGGTTGGACATAAGCTTATGTTTGGTTCATCAGTATCAACAACTGCGCACCTACAAAACATTTTTGTGTTCGTATTTAACTCAATATGGGTTTCAATACCAATTGTAGGTTTTAAAGACATTACAACCATCCTTTAGGTTGTCCATCAAANTGAACCTCATTTTCAATTATTTCTGAAAAATNTAGAAGTGAATTNTCNGATAATGGCTTACTCATTANTTGCACTCCAAGNGGTAGTTCATCTTTACTAAGNCCAGTAGGAATACTTATTGCTGGAAGGCCAGCCAAATTTGCCGGAATTGTGCATAAATCTGACATATACATTTCTAATGGATTACTTGTTTTCTCACCAGACTTGAAAGCCTGTGTGGGAGTTGTTGGTGAAATCAAATAATCAACATCTTTAAATGTTTTAGCAAATTCATCTATCATTTCTTTTCTTGCCTGCAAAGCTTTTCCATAATATTCGTCATAATATCCTGCTGATAGTGCATAGGTTCCTAATAAAATTCTTCTTTTGACTTCAGCACCAAATCCTTCAGCTCTGGTATTTTCCATCATTTCATAACTAGTGTTTCCATCTACTCTTAATCCATATCTAACCCCATCAAATCGTGCAAGGTTAGCTGAACACTCAGCTGGTGCAATTAAATAATAGATACTGATAGAAAGTTTGATTATTGGTATTGAGATTTCTTTGACTTTGTAACCTTTAGATTTAAGAATTTCAATGACTTTGTTAACTTCATTTTTAGCTTCACCAGAAATGCCATCTTCCATTAATTCTTTTATCACTCCAATTGTTGCAGTATTGTCACTTGGAATATCTAATTGGTTATTGATTACTGAAGTAGCATCTCGACTATCTTCACCAGAAATTGAGGAAAAAATGATTCTTGAGTCATCTACAGTTTTTGTAATTGGACCAATTTGATCTAAAGATGATGCGAAAGCCACCAAACCAAATCTGGAAACAGTTCCGTATGTCGGCTTAAAACCTACTAAACCACAAAAAGATGCTGGCTGTCTTATTGACCCTCCAGTATCACTTCCGAGTGCTGCAATCGATGATCGTGCACCAACAGAAGCCGCAGAACCTCCAGAAGACCCCCCAGGAACATAGTCTGTGTTCCACGGATTTTTAGTAAGACCAAATGCAGAGTTTTCGGTGGATGAACCCATTGCAAATTCATCAAGATTAGTTTTACCTGTAAACAAAGTATTCTGCTCTTTAAGTTTTTCAATTACTGTTGCGTCATAGGGAGATGTATAGTTTGATAACATTTTTGAAGAACATGTAGTTTTATAATTTTTTATATTGATATTGTCTTTAATTGCAATTGGAATACCGTCTAATAAACTAGTTGATTCACTATTGCTAAATCTTTTGTCAGCTTCAGCTGCTTTTTTTATATTTTCTTCTTCAAAAAGTGTTAGATGTGCATGAAGTGCTGCTTCTGAGTTTGCAGCATTTTCAAATACTTTTGAATATAATTCGGATGGTTTTAACTCTTTTTTTGTAAACAGCGAGTTAATTTCTCTAATAGATAAATGTGAAACATCCATAACTATTCCATCGAAGGGGGAACTACGAACTTTCCGTCTTTAGACTCTGGAGCATTGCTAATTGCCTCATCATGAGTTAATGATTCTACAACTTCATCATCTTGTAGTTCTAATTCTTTTTCTAAAGGGTGTATAAATATTTCTTGTTGCTGAGAGTTCAGTTTTAAATCACTTAACGCATTAACATGCTCCAAAATAATACTTAAGTCATTGCTCAAACTGTCTTGTTCTTCTTCCGATAAATTAATAGAAGCAAGCTTAGCTATATTTTTAATATTGAACTCATTACTCACTTTTTACTCCTAGGTAGCCTGAAAGTAATTCATATGATTCTAATAGCTGTTTTTTACTAACATGTTCATTCGTTGCATGTGCTAAAAGTGGATTACCTGGTCCAAAATTTACACATGGAATTTTGTGTTCGAAAAATCTTGCGATATCAGTCCATGCTTGCTTTGGCTGAACCACTGCTCCTGTCTTTTTAATAAACTCGCTAATTTTCTCTTCTGATTTATTAGGCATAGCTCCATCTGAAGTGTTTAATATTTCAACTTCAACATAATCAGAAAATAGGTCGTTAACGTAATTACTTGCTTCAGATCCATTTAGTTCCGGTGAGTATCTAAAGTTCAAATTTAACATTAGTGTTTCTGGAATAACATTATTAGCAATGCCAGAGGAAATTTTAGTAATTGACATCACTTGTTTAAAATTTAAACCGTCTATTTCAAGTTCGTTAATTTCATTATCTTCAACTAACTTAATTACATCTTTAACTTTGTAAATAGGATTGTCTCCAACCCAAGGCCTTGCCGAATGTGCCGCTTTGCCACTTATTGTTAAAGTAGCATTTAAAGAACCCAAGCAACCTAATTGAATTTCATTGTCAGTTGGTTCCAAAATTATTGCAAAATCAATATCAAAATCACTTAAAAGCTCTGGCATAATGATATTTAATCCATTGTCTTCATATGAACTTTCCTCTGCTGTATAAAAGACTCCAACTATTTCGGAAGAATTTTCAAGTAAAGAATGTAAGATGACTGCAATGCCACCTTTCATATCAACAGACCCTCTTCCGCCAATTAAATCATCATTCTCAAATTCATATTGTTGATTAGGAACAACAGGAACAGTATCAACGTGACCAACTAGAGCAATTTTTTTACTTGATTCGCTAGGGACAGCTACTATTCCACCATTATTTCTTTTAATTTCACCTTGAAAATTATTACCTTCTAAAAATGTTTCAATAAAATCTAAAATATTATCTTCTTTGCCAGTTTCAGATTCAATAGAAATGAGCTTTAAAAAAGTATCAACTAAGTTCAAACTTCAACTCCAAAAGTTCTCAATGCATCAGTAAGTGAAGTTTTTTCATCAGTAGATTCTTTTCTTTTTCCAATTACTAAAGCACAAGGAGTGTTAAAAACACCGCTTGGAAATTCTTTTGGCCTTGTTCCTGGAATGACAACAGAATTTTCATCGACTACACCCTTAACCTCTACTGGCTCTTTACCTGTGACATCAATAATTGGTGTAGAGGCAGTAAGAGTAACATTTGCACCTATTACTGCTCCTTTTTTTATTCTGACGCCTTCAACAATAATTGAACGTGAGCCAATAAATGCTCCATCTTCAACAACCACCGGCATAGCTCCNGCAGGTTCTAGTACTCCACCAATACCAACNCCACCTGAAAGATGAACATTTTTTCCTATTTGAGCACAAGACCCTACTGTCGCCCAGGTATCAACCATAGTTCCTGAACCTACNTATGCTCCAATATTGACAAAGCCAGGCATAACAACAACTCCTGGTTCACAAAAAGCTCCATACCTTACGACTCCAGGAGGGACAACTCTTATGCCAAGTTCTTTGTAATTCTTTTTAGGTTCTAACTTGTCATAATAAATGAGGTCATTTGCACTAATTTCTTTTAAATTTCTNATNGAAAAAAATAATAAAATGGCATCCCTTACCCATTCATTAAGNAACCATTCATTATCTTTTTGANTNGCTACTCTTATATTTCCNTTGTCGAGTTCTTGAATTGTAAATTCTATNACTGACAAATCATTTTCAGATAAATTATTAGGNTCAATNTTTNNTATCTNTTCTTCTAAATTTTCTATTTTCACTTTGGTCTCTTTTTATTTCTTAGATATTATTTTAATGTATGACTAAACAGACTTACAGATTTATTATTCTTTTATT
>FUFK010066726.1_pt1 | contig 24128 bp, 35 predicted proteins | sample 1021851 | NCBI WGS metagenome assembly FUFK01 (sample SAMEA51879418, study PRJEB19060) | metagenome | reverse complement strand
CCTCCCCTCACCCGCAGCGCAGCGTGGGTCTGTGAGAACCTAGCAGGGGGTCTGCAGCGTTTTTGTGGATGCGTCATTCACCTACTACCCAACAAATAAAAACAGCCCTATGTGAGCCAATATGGGGCTTATAAGCATATCGTGTAATGTGCCTAAAAAGCCCATATTCGGCGCACAAAGCCCTTAACTTATTGCGTGATTTAGAATGTGGGGATAAATAGAAAAGCCCTGTGTAATCAAATATGGGGCTTATGAAAATATTATTATTTATTTATATATGTTTAATGGTTGCCAGGTTATGCAATCAGGCACAAAAAAAGCCCCGCATTATGCGGGGCTTAGTTGTTAATTTATATATATGGCTAATCGTTTAAATAGGCTTTCTTATCATCAATTAAAACATAATCACCATAATAACTCGCCCTATTATGTTCTTTGCACATTTGCGGTTTAAATCTAAATTTTTCTGATATTGTGCGCTCTATTGAATAAAGCTTATCAACATCACTTAAATACAAATCATGCATTTCTGATGCTCTTTCCCTAATTCCTTTTAACTCATTAAAGGCTTTTAATAGTTCTAGTAAATCATCCCTATTTAAAGATGTGACTAACTTTTCAGTTTGTTTCTTTCTAGGCATTTTCTGTTATCCTCTCATAAATATATTCAACACATTCTTGCTCGTGCTCGCTCTCAAAATCAATGCAGCCATAACCTGCGGTATCAACACAAATGACATAAAATAAATTACAATATTCTGTTACAGAATAAGTACATTTTTCCCAAATTTGTCTATTGCTGCTAATACCCTTACCTTGCCGCAATGTCTCATTAATTTTAATTAAAGATAATTCTTTATCAGTCATCTATAAAACTCCCTTTAATATATGACTAACGATTAAAAAGGCAGCCAATAAACAAACCACAAAATATATATAACAAAGCACTTTATAAGTAGCTTGCTTATAATCTGTGTTGTCATTGGCTGCCTTAAACATTTGCTTATTCTGCTGCAATGCTTTTTACCTGCATGTCACTATCTAGCGACCAATTAAGCCCCAAGTTATCGGAGATACTTTCCCTGTATGCATCCAGATCAGTTTCTGGCTTTGTTTTGATAGGCATTAAAACAGAATAATATTCTGGATTACCTACATCTATAAAGGCAGGGCTTGCTTTATCGTCATGATGAATATGAATATAACCGGATTTATTCCCGACTAGCTTTGCAATCTTGCCAAAATCTCCAATATAGGCAGGGTTAAATTGTGCAATCTCTCCCTTGCATGTTGGGCTTAAGATACGTCTCCAGTCTGGATATTTTCCAGACATTACGGGCTTAAATTCCAGATTTCCGGCTTTATATGTCATAACATTATTTATGGTAAAGTTTCTAAACGTAACTATGTCATCACCCTTCAAACCAATAATAACTTGCTTAATCGTAGCAGCAGGAATGATAAAAGACTCAAAATCACTTGTCATGTTTTCCGGTGCATTAGTTACTTTAAACATCATTCTATGCCCGTCAGTTACGACAAAGCATAGTTTTTTTGTTTCCGGTATAAATTCCACATTAAGCCCGACTAAATATGTGCGGATTACATCTTTATGATTAGCTATTAAGTTAAATGCTTTTAACTCATTTACTGTTAAATCAAATTTAATATCCATTTTGTACTCTCTCTCTTTAATTGGCATAATTGCCAGCTTGATTACATAATGTAATCATAAAAGCAGCGTGAATAAATCACGCTGCTAATAAAATCACATTAAGCAAATTCTGTTATCTCTCCCTTATAATTATAATATTCGCCGTGATTATCCGACAAATCCCATTCGGTATAAAAACAAGTGCCATTTTCATAATCATGGTTATATTCTTTAGGCGTATAGCCATTAATAAAAAGGCATTTATCAGAACAGAAAGTATCGCCTACTTCGGTAAGATAACCGTCATTCATTCCCTTACCGCATGTGTTACATTTTCTCACATAAATATTTTTATTATCAGTCATTATGAAAAACCCAATATTGCCAATCTATTTCTGTATAAGAAAAATCCATTAAACAATCACGCCCATAGCTTTCATAGTCAAAATAATTTGACAAATTTTCTGGAATTTCAATGCAGCCATTTTCAGCCATTTCCATTCCAAACTCTTCTAAATTCGAATATTTGCCTATAAAGTTACAAGATGCGTTTTGTATTGCGTCAAATAATTCACATTCAGTAGCAGATATATAGGCGTGTATTATCTCTAATTCATCATTGCTAAGTTTTGGTAATTCAAAAACATCATCATCAATATGACATTCGCCAATATATTGATGAAACCCGTGCGGTATTCCCTCAAAATCCTGAAACATAATTTCCGCATCATGTTCATCACTATGTAGCTTTTGACATGCTGCCATAAATTCGTCTTTATCAGAATAATCGGCAATTTTTAGCCATGCGCCAGTTAAATCGCCATCATTATATTTTCCATATGTGCTTACATAAACTTGCATTTTCACACCTCCCTTAAAATACAAAATCCATATTTTCTAAAATGTCGTAGCAATCAGATTTTTCATGACCAATAAATAGCAACGTCTTGTAAAACATTGCTCCGAAATCATCTTGAGCCTGTATTGAAAAATGATGTACACCTGATTTGTCAGTATGACTAAACCAAAAATCTATAATAGTTAAATCCATTGTTTCAGTCTCCCTTAAATCTGATTTAAATATGTAAGATGACAATAAATCTTTTCATCTTCGGCGTTTAATCTTGCGGCACAATACCACTCGCCGTTTACGTCTTGCGTCATACATAACTTAGCGTCTAAATCAAACCATATTTGCATGGCTTTATCTTGAATAAACTTAGGCAAATTTAAATATGTGTTGTCATCAATAGACATTAAATAATTTATAAATAAATTCTTAAACATTGTCTTATTCTCCTCTATTACCAGGGTGAGCCTGGTTTAATTGTAATTGGCTGATGTTTATGGCCTTTAGGCAAGGTTAAATTAGCTTCAACAGCTAGAAGCATAATTGCAATAAGCGCATAAGATATTAAAAAAACAGTCATTGTCATAATCTCCCTTACATTGCCTGAATTATAAAAACTATTGCGTAAATAGGACTGATAGCAGCCAGACCATAAACGACTAAAAATGTTTTCTGTAAAATGCTCATTGTTAAAATCTCCCTTTTCTGTATTAACAATATAATTAATGTTACATACTGTCACACAATACGCAAGAGAAAAAGGCATAAAAAATGCATTTTTTTTATCAATGATTTGACAGGCAAAATATTTATTAATTGGTTACCATTTTGCCTTTATGCCCTAGCAGCACAAATTCCATAAATATTTAAAACCCTAATTTTCTGCGATTTATAGCTTTTTGCATATTCTTTTTGTGCGCTAATTATCCTCTCAAAAGCCTAGATTTCTGCGCTTTACAGCGTTTTTCACATTCTTTTGCGACCTTGCCAATTCAAAAAATACCTAGTTTTTCGGGCTTTTGCCGTAGGGGAAAGTGCCTCAGTGCCGTAGGGGAAAGTGCCTCAGTGCCGTAGGGGAAAGTGCCTCAGTGCCGTAGGGGAAAGTGCCTCAGTGCCGTAGGGGAAAGTGCCCAGGTGCCGTAGGGGAAAGTGCCTCAGTGCCGTAGGGGAAAGTGCCCACGTAGGCGTAGGGGAAAGTGCCCACGTAGGCGTAGGGGAAAGTGCCTCATTGCTGTAGGGGAAAGTGCCCACGTAGGTGTAGGGGAAAGTGCCTAAATACTTACTTAAAAATTCTTGCTGTCTTAATAGCCTTTACCATTGCAAAGGTTAACTCCCTTTGAACCCTTGCTGATATACCTCTTTTAACTGCACGTTCAGGATTATATTTCTTAGTATTTCTTACAGATCTTTGGAAGTGATACAGGGGTATCAAAGTTTTCTTTTTACGCTGAAACAAAACGCCCTGCCCTGCTTTTATGTCGCCAGTAAATGTATCTTTACGTGCGTAAAGCGTTTTAACTTCCTTGCTCTTAACAACTTTACCAGTGCGTTTATTTCTTGTGATTATGCCACTGCTTACACTAAATGGTACTGCTTTGTTTTTACCTAAAGGCTTTCTTGTACCACCAGTTATATGTAAATCCATAAAGCTTGTATCTTTGTTTATTTGATTACCTACTGAACCCGGTGGTGCTGGTAATTCTGATCGCTGAATACTTGCAACTAAAACACCAAATCTTTTAAGCTGCCTGACATTACTAAAGAATATTTTATGACTAAGGTTTTTGAAGAAGCTTTCATTACGCAACTCAAATACTTTTTTATATTCTTGCCTAACCTCATTGTCCCTTATCTTAGTGACCATATTATTAAGCCCTTTTGATGCAGCAAAGGGTAACTGCTTTTCCACAACTTTGCTTAGTTGATTGCTGAAATCACCAGCATTTGTTTCAATGCTTATATTGTACATAATCGCTCCTATGCCGTGTGGGAAAGTGCCTCATTGCTGTAAGGGAAAGTGCCTCAGTGCCGTAGGGGAAAGTGCCCAGGTGCCGTAGGGGAAAGTGCCCAGGTGCCGTAGGGGAAACAGGTTAGAATGGCACATCTTCATTCTTATAATCCGATATATTTGTAATCTCAGAACCAGGGAATAATTCTTTAACTGGATTTGATAGTGTATCTAATCTGTATTGCCTCATAATCCTAGCCACTTCGTCTAATGTGTAAACAGGTAAATCTGTCTGCGCTAAGTTTGCCGTTGATGCGTTCTTAGCAATCGCACAACTAAACTCATCTTTACCATTTTCTTTTGGCGCATGGCAATACCATACATCTGGCGGTGCTGCCTTATGCCCTGCTTCTATCGCTTCCTTTTCCATAACAGACCAACCACGCATTAGGCTTTTTGATCTTTGTATAACTAGCGGCACATCTGCATCATGTATTGCCACATCTAACTTTGCTTTTGCTGCCTCAAACTTTGCTGACGTTTCTGGTGACACTAATTCCTGCAATCGTCCTCTGCCCCATTTAGCTTCCATTTCAACTGCCAGTGCATCTAATGGTTTTATCGCACCAGCTATTTGATCATACTGCCAATCTTTCATTGGTACATATTCTGTATCCATCCTTCCTATTGCATCTGCGTCATATCTGCTCTTAGGCATATCTATCTACTCCTTCACGTTTACACAGTGTTCACGTTTCACGTATATATATATATACGTGAACGTGAATGAACTTACACGACCCTATTCACTTTTGATTCACGTCGTTCACGTTTCATTAACTAACCCATTGATTACAGTAACAAATCCAGACGTGAACAACCTCTTGTAGAAGTTCGTCCAGCCACTTGCGCTGTAATGCTTGCCGTTTTCCTCGACAGCCCTTTTCCATACGTCTAATGGGATGCCTCTGTTGCCAGTGTCATCATATTCAAAGAACGTGCCAGCATCAATTAGATCGTCCAGAACCCTTAATGCTGCCTTCTGGTCTTTAGTCGGCAGCTTAGATTTTTCTGGCTCACCATCCATAATATCCAGCACAAGGCTGGTTTGCTCATTTGCAAATGCCTCTTGCACAAATGATACCTCTTTAGCTTCTAGCCACAATGGTAACGCTTCTGATACATCTTTCTGCTTCTGCACGATTAGTTCTATAGCTTGCGTGTCATTACGCCTTTTTAAAGCCATAGATGTATCTACTGCACCCAACAGTGCAGAACTGCCTCGCAAGCCCTGTCCGTCCACGCCTGACTTACCTGAATGGTGTATGACTAATACTGTGCAATCATACCATTCCCTGAGATAGTCACATGACCTGACAAAGAACCCCATATCTTTGGCTGAGTTTTCTTCTGCACCTGAACCAGCAAAAGAACGTGCCAATGTATCCACGACAATAAGCTGCGGTTTAATATCGCCAAGCGTTTCTTCTATGCCTTGCTTCAGACCTATAATGTCTGTGCCATTCTCAATAGCCATGCCGATAGGATTAGTGACTGTGTAGAATGGTGCATCATCGCTAGATATTTTATGGTGCTTAGACCAAGCTTCGATACGCACAGTCAAGCCTGACTGACCTTCCATAGCTAAATAGACAACTGTTCCCTTTGCTGTGGGTCTACCATTCCAATCTTTGCCATGTGCAACAGACAAAGCCCAATCTAGCGCAAGAAAGCTTTTGTAACTGGCAGGTGCTCCATATAATACAGCGAATGTGTTTTCTATTAGATAATCACCGATTATAAACTTAGGTGGTGGCGTTGCTTTCAGCTCAGCTATTGTCTTTAGCTTTATCTTGCGTTCAATGCCTTTTGACTGTAGTGGCTCGATATATAAACCATTAGGCTTCTTTGGTGCGATATTAATATCAGCAATCTTGCCATTTCTTACACGTTCAATGGTGCTCAGTGCTTTGCGCCTAAACTCCTGTATTCCTCTGCCTTGTGCATCAAGATCACCACCTCTGTCATCTATGCTGCTTACATAGTGCTCATAGCCTTTATCTACAACAAACTGNACTGTTGGTGGCACACCNTTGTCACGATAGAAGTCTGCGACAATAGCCATAATGGTTTTTGCCATTTGCTTCTCACGACCATCAATGATTTTTCCGAAAGCATCTTGCGTTATTTCTGTTCCAATTTGACCGATACCAATTTGCTCACTAGCCAGTTTCGCAATCTCAACAGGGAATACTGTAAAATCTTCACTGTTAAGCCAGCTATACCCATCGCTATGCGGATGAATAACATAACCACCATCGCCACGAACATCAACGCACCCAGATATACCAGCCCGATTGCGAATACCAGAAGCGTGTTTATAATAATAGTGCCAACCACCGGATTGAGTTCTAGCAATCCTAGTAATCCCCAAAAGCTTTGCATTTTTCTCTACCCAATCTTTACCCTTCTTACCATCACGAATATCTATATCTATGACCGATAGCCCTGATATGTCGCCCGTCGGCATACCAATTAACTTAGCAGACGGATTTGAGAACATAGCCACTATCGTATCAATACATTGCGTTGCTGCCTTATAGCCACCATCGACTATTGGTCTTTTCTTTTCGTCACATGGGAATACAGGGTATTCTTCAGCCACCTCTAAGGCTTTATTAATAATGTCACTCATGCTGCCTCTCATTCCCCCTATCAGGATCATGGGCGACAAGGGAGAGGGAGAAAACCTTGCCGCCCACCGATACTACTACTCTGGAAACTCGTCCTGCTCTGTAGTATCCACCTCAACCGCAAGTTCTCCCTGCTGGCTGAGTTCTGCTGGTGCATCCACCATTTCGACTATAGAAAACTGTGGGACGTTTGTGCTGCCCATTCCTTTTCTTACAGCCAAAGCACCATCAAACTGAACCATTGGCAGCTTACCTTCTGCCACCTTTTCTTCATACGCTCTATAAAGTTGACCGATACCATCGTTTGCGCCAGCACCATTGGCTGACCATTCAACAACACCGTCGAACATTTGTTGTGAGAATATGCTGACCTTAAAGCCACGTTTCCATTCTCGACCATCTGTAGGCTTCAACGCCCTTTTGGATATGCTTTCATCCATTACCCATTCAGGGGCTTGCCCTTTTTGAAGTAGCCCCCATCCTGTTTGGATGTTAGCTAAATCAAATACTGCTTGGTGAAACTTAAACTCAACATCACCGAAATTACCATCTGGCATTTTCTCTGACTTCATCCAAGTTCCNGTGGAAGCCATATACTTGATATAACCACCTGTTGTATTTTCATCATTTTGTAGATTTAACGGCATTACGTTTCCTTTCGCATTTAGCCTGAAGCCATGATTATAAACCGAATATGCGCTTGGCTTCACCACGCAAAATCGGNTCATCCCAGTAGAAGCTGGAATATGAAGGTGCAAAGATACCTGCTAAATCTTCGATGTTTTCTGTNAGGCTAANCAAGCGTTTCATCGCTTTGAACCTGACAACAAAATCATCCATGATTTGTTTTGCTTCGTCTTTGCAGAAATCGTAAATGGCAAACTTCTTAGGCGTGACATAGCAGAACTTTATGTCATGCTCTGGCAACGCAGTAGAATAAACAGCAGCTTGTATTCTATGGCTATCACGCATTTTGCTAGGGCAAGCAAGTGTTGTCTTTAGGTCTATGCTTGCCTGTCTGCCACCAATGTTAAACTGATAATCGTCGTAACCAAGTATAGGCAAGTCTATATCAATGTCTGTAAGCAGTAATTTATTTTGCATACTTGTAGGCTTGCCAAACTGTGACAAGGCTTCATAGCCAATACGCACATAGCCTTCTATATTATCAAGTTCTTTCTGCCGTTGTGCTTCGTCGCAACCAAGTGCCGTAGCTGTGCAAAATTCGTCTATTGCCATCTTTACTGCATGATCGACGATGAACATATCTTTCTTGGCTGACAAGGCATAGCTGATAGCGTTTTCTACCGCTTTGCCACGTTCAAGTTTTGCGCTGATACCACCTTTGATGCCAAGCCCATATTTTATATACCAAGCTGCCATATCCTCACTGAAGCAAGATATTTCTGAATAGCTTGTATGCTTTCTTTCTGGTCTTGTGTTTTTACTCATATTCTCCCCTAGTTACTTTTTGTAACCCTACATGCCGCAAAATGTCAACACCTTGTAATGTGTTATCAAGATGTTTTTATATAGCAGCTTTATGTAAGGTAACTTGACAACCATCTAAGCCTTGTTGCCAATACACATTTAAGTTCCATGCGTGACAATCATCTTCGATTACGCCGACACGTTGCAGCATATCCAAAACAGCTTTTATACGATTATCTATGTCCATCTTCCTTTTACTTGGTCTACCCAAAGCTATCTCAATGGCGAATGGATAATTAATTCTTGGGACTGTTTTATTAGCAAATAAAACGTCACATTCTTCTAACCAGGCTAAGTATCTTTTTGACCGATACATTCTTGCCCGACCAGTTCGCCAAAGTGCATTAACACTTGGCGGCAGTGGAAAGCTATATTGGTATATTCCGCTTGACATCAAGCCACTTTTCCATCATGTCTTCCCACTTTACTTCGCCCTTAGTCGCATCCTTTATATCAGCCATTGTAAATGGTGAAGGCATACGTCTGCCAGCCCTGTAGTGGGTGACTGCTGATCTTGATACGCCAATCTTTTGCGCCATCTTTTCGTCAGTCAAGCTTTCCCTTTGCATCCATTCTTCTAAGTTCATTGAGTATCTCTTTCTTCTTTAGACAGTAAACTCCGTCCATTCCAAGCCCATAAACTCTCTTGGCGGTTTTCCTGCGTAAGTATCTTTCGCAGTTGTGCTTAACGATACAACCATGATTGTAGCAACCCCAGTTAAGTTTTGTTTCTGTGCTCATTTAGCAAGCCTGAAGCCTCATTTATCATGTTATGCAGCGCACCTTCGCTAACAGCATATACACGAAATACATCGTCAGAACCCTGCACACATAACTCTGCTGGAAACTTGTTATCAGAAGAAGGTCTAAGATATACAAGTGGTTTAGATTTTATCTCTGTCATAGCATCCACCAAAATAAGTAGCCGACTGCAAAGTTTGATAATAGCGCAATCAGCGCAAATATGTCACCCTTGTTAATATTCATAATATCCCTTCCCATTAGCATTTTGACCATCGTGTNATTTGACAAGTTGTAGATGTTTCAAATGTAACACTTGTATTGTAACCAAAGTGCGGATAATCGGCTAAGTATCTGTCTCGTGCACGTTGCATAGCTTGTGGCGTTTCTCCGATAATCTCAACAGTAACCTTGCCCTGCGTATTCAATATAGTATGTATTTTATAATCTTTAGCCATCTTTATCTAACCACCTATCAATCTTCTTTTTGCCAATATAAAGTATGCCAAGCCAGATAGTGAACATCACACCATCGACATAGCTAAGTTCATTCCATGCGTCTACTAAATCCATTAATGTTTCTCCAGAATATCAGGGTCAATCTCTGCGCTATCATCCCACAAGACTGGCATGCAAGCTGCCAGCCTAGAATTATCGTCAGTTGCCCCTGAGTTAATAACCTGCGCCTTCATCATACAGCTAACAGGATCAAGTCGCAGTTCTGCCTCTATCAGTTCAATGCTCTGCTGTGAACCGATTGTAGTCTTTGTAAAAAGCATTAAGATGTAAATGTATTGTGTCATTTATATTCCCCCTGTGACCATGTGTAACAATATAGTGTTACTTAGCGTAACTGTCAAGGGGTGAGAATAAATTTATCCTTTAAGCTTGCCGATAGACTTCAGCCCAAATGATGCAGCTATGGATGCGAGTATGCCATAGGTCAACCATTCGGGGCAGTCCTCACGCAAGAACCTAAAGCCATCCTCGATGTAAGGCTGAAGTGCTGGCACGAAACAAGCAATAATGATCCCAATAAAGGTTATAGTCCAAGCTTCGTCTTTATAACTATCGGCTGAAGCAGACATAGCTTTTTCTTCCCATGAGCCTTCTTGCTCAATCTTTTTGACAACAGCATTAGCTTTAGCTTCTTCGATACGTGCCTTCAGTTCTGCTTTCTTCTGCCGCCCTTCTATCCACTTGCCAGCGACATTAGCTATAGGGGAAATAAGTTGCTGTAACATTCTAGTAACTCCATATAGTCGGACGCAAAGCACCACCAAGCATATTAGATGTGGCACTATCTAAGTGAATGAACCTGGTTGTTGGTTCACCCTTCTGAGAAATACCGATACCTGTGAAATAGTTAAGCTCAATCGCACATGCCAATAAATCGTATGCGTCATTGTAAGATACAGCTATATCGGCTGCTACGCCATGAGCATGTGAACCTGGTCTGCGTTTGTGCATTTCATTTGGATGCTCTAGCGGATCACGATAGCCACTGGTTATAGTCATCGGTTTACCATATACGCTGCGTAATACTTGCAAGCACTCAAGAAAGTCTGTGTTCATTTCGCATTTACCTGTGGCAGAACACTTAAACTCATCTTCATTAAAATTAGGATATTGTGACCAATCAATCATTATCATAATCCTCCACGCTAATATCTGACGCAATGTCTGTAATGTTGTTATCCTGAACGTATTTGAGCCAAATTAAAAGCCCCACGACAATCATAACTGCAAGAATAAATATGATTGCGCCTGTCTGGAAATATTCTCTGTATTTAGCCATTCGACGCACATGGGCTTGGCGGTCTAGCTTCTCTTGCTCTTTTTGTGCATTGACACGCTTCTGATATTCTTCTTGTATGCCCTCAAAGAAATATGCGCCATATCTGCGATTTAGCAGAACCTTCAACTCATATAAGTCCTCTAAGTGATTTTGATACTCTATGGCTTCAGTCGCCACATCATTAAAGCTGATAGATGACTTGCTATAACGCTTTTCATTGAACTGGCGATGCCCCTCAAATACAGACATAAGTGCCTGACCGATTTGCTGTGCATCGCTCATGCCTTCCTTAGTGGATTTAAGTAACTCTAGCCCCTGCCTCGCTAATGCGATGCCTGTTAGCGTTGCTGATATTGGCTCGACCATTTATCCACCAAAAGCGATGTTAACCAGTAAAAGTATTATTGCCCCACCCGATCCAATNATAATCATTTCCANCCGCTTAATGCGNTTTATNGTTTCCATAAACCTCTCGTTTGAGATTGCCTCTAACGTATCTATCTGGCTCTTAATTTCGTTTATGGTTGGTCTAGCCATGACCTAGCCTTCTAATGCTGTCAGTCTGGCTTCGATGCTTGTCAGGCGTTGTTCCGTAGCCGCACCGATAAAAGCCAAAAGCTGTGGATAGCGTATGCCTAGTCGTGTGCGCTGTGTTGCGCCTTCGGGTGCGTCTTCGGCTGTATAGTATGCATCCACTCTAGTATATGCATCTTGTGCCTCAACCGCTTCTTGCAAAATAATTTCAACTTCGTTGCCGTCATCATCTGTCTCTGTCCCTGTGACTGCCTCAACAGCTTCAACTGCTGGCACATCCACTAAATGTTCCCACCAAGTATCTGAACACCAAAAGGCATACTTTGTTACGTCTAGCCCTGCATCGGTCATTGCAGATTGGACTTCTTGTGCAACATGACCAGTGTGTGTTCTGGCGTTGTCGCCTTTTGCTTCGACACTATCATTCCACTTAAATGTCTTGAACAGTTTGCTGATTGCTTTGGCGGCAGTAATTTCTGCATCAGTTAGGCTTGCAATCTGTTGTTTTTCGTTCTGGTCAGATGTTTGAATGGTCGTATTTGTTGCGAAAATATCATCATAGCGATAAGACCCTGAACCTATGTCAATCGCATTGTCTCGCAATCCATTGCTCGTCATATTATGTGGCAAATAAGAATTACTGCCAAATCGTAACCCTGTGCTACCTGTTCCAATGGCAATGTCGTTACTGACAACATTTATTTGTCCGTCAGTTGAGCCATCTTTCAAGAATTTAATAATATTACCATCGGTTGATAGGCGGTTTAGAACAGCAACACCGCCGCCATCCAGCGTTGCAACAATCTGTCCATTTTCTCGTAACTCAACTCCTGCCGTGCCTGTATCGGTTGAGCTTTTAGCAACAAGAAATTTACCATCAGCCAACAGCCTTGCCTTCTCTGTTGCATTTGTATTGAAAAGCATGGCTTGATTTTCTCTTTGCATAAAAGTAACTCTTCCATTCGAAGTGCCACTCGTTAAAATGGAAAAGCCATCAGTCGTGGTTGAGCCAGTTGCCGCATTCGTAATATGAATATATGCGTTTTCGTTGCTAGCACTCTCATGCACATGAAATTGTCGCACTGGCGTAACACCAACGCCTACAAATCCAGCATCGTCAATAGTTACCGCAGTAGCATGAGAATTAGAACTTGAACCAGAACTGCCAGCATTGGCTGTTTGTAGAATAATATTACCACCAGCACCCGTGCCTGTTCCTGCACCGCCCTTAATCGTTAAACTAGTTCCAGCAGTGTTAGTCCCTGACGCATCTTCAACAGCAACAGTAGTTACAAGTGTCTGACCTACGTCATTGGATTGGTCTAATAAAAACAAAGGTATCCATGCGTCGTTATCTTCGTTGCGTATATAAAGTTTATTTTCTGACGTATCATACCAAATCTGATTGGCAAACGTCGTGCTTGGCGCAGAACTTCCAGAATTATTAGAAACGATTGCTTGCAGAACAGAGTTTATATCTGCTCGTGTTGCTGGAAACGACTGATTGTCTATCACATAATCATGTTGTGCCATTATTTACCTCAACTTATAACTGCGCCATACCCTTTGGCTTGAAAATCAAATGTCCTATTTACAACTGCGCTAGAACTATTTTTAAACACTATCGTAAACCCTGTCGCAGATTTATTTGTAATAGTATAAAAATCTCCACTATTCATGTTTTGCGCTGTGATTGCTACGTTTTGTAAAACGCTAAACGCTGGTGAAAACGTAACATCAAGACCACTTGCGCCTGTTCCTGATGATATATCATTTCCATGGGTTAGTCTATCAGGCATATCAATCGTGACCTGTAATGTGTCTATCCGTGGTGTTGCAGATGTATCTTTGCTGTTAAGCACAGCCCTGAACTTAGCCGCCCTAAAGCTATATTCTCCCACAACGAAATCCCTGAAATCAGTATAAGTTGGAGTGCCAGCAGGATCACCATCGGTTGTTGCTATTTGCAGTTTAGCATTAGTGTCACCAAACTCTGAAGCGTCACCATCAAAAAAACCTTCACGGCTATCAAAGTTACCATCTGCGTCATCAAATAAACCAACATAGTCTATTCGGTTTACTACAAAATTAGACGTTACACGGCATGTAAATTTGCTTCCCAAATCTATGCTTGCGTCACCATCAACACCGACAAAATTATAGAAGCCCTCATTATCAACAGTTGAAGAACCTCCATCAAATAGCCCCTCTGCATCATCAAAGTTGCCTGATACGCTATCAAAAAGACTTGTAGTTGTGAGTATTAACTTATCATCAACAACCACAGTGTCAGTCTTTGTGCCAGAAAAGGCTGGACTTTCAGTGATAGTGGAGACTACATTTCCAGCCTCGATACTATCTATCGTAACAATAGACGATGCTGCGTTCCTGCTTTCTCTGCCGCCCTTGTCAAAAGCTTTGATAAGATATGTGCCTGTCAAAGCTGGCACAACAGCAGTATTTGCTGGTCTGGATATTTTATCTGCTATCGTTCTNGANGTTNTNAATGTTGCGCCACTCGTCGCTGGNGAATGTCTAACAACATANTGGCTCAAATCTAANTCGGTCACTGGTGTCCANCTTANATGNGCTTCCTTNCCTATGATATTNACNGANAGGTTTGNNANGTTNGANGGNATNTCAGTCTTNCCNACNATNTTNCTGGTGGTGGTGGCAAATGCCGACCTNTTNCCNAGACTAGATATAGTTCTGGCTCTNACATCATAGNTAACGCCATCNTCNACATCNATCATTTCAAANCGNACTGTTTCATTAAATGTNGATATNCCNANNNTNGTAAACTGACTATCAGANTGTTTCTTAGCCTGAACCTCAACCTCATCNGCNANGAAGTCNGAAGTGCTTACNTCTACGANTCAAAACAGTNATNACTTCTTCNTTAATTATACGAACCTCATCCGTAGCGGAAANGGCAGGTGTCAATAAATCTGAAGGGCTACGTAGGTTAGTGTTATCTGCAACGAAAGCACTTTCTTCAGCGTTCCAATCATATACGCTTGACGCTAATTCTCTTAGTGTCAAATCTACACCAAGTTCTGCCTGACCAGAAGCGGCAACATTGCTCGCAAAATTCCAATTAACGACCTCGAATATCTTGTTGCTAAATCCATACCTGTCTAAAGTTACCATGACTGTATCACCGATATTGTGCTTAAAAGCAGTAAGCTTACACGGCATAGTTATCACAAGCTGTTGTCTGGCTTTGAACAAAGCTATCTTAGCTATTCTTTGTGCCATAGATGATGATTGTGTGAAAGTTAAATCAAGTTCACTAAAAACACGTTCTGAGCCATCTTCTGTTTCAAATGTTGAACTAGTAACAGCAGCGTAATCTGTTGGTTGCCAGTTTCCATCCTCGCTTGGTAAGAAAACACCCTTAATAGCGTTAAAATTATCTCTACGACTAGGCTTGGTGACAATGGTTATTGAGCCACGTAAATCATCTTCAGTCAGTGTATCTGAAGGTGCTGAATATGCTCCTGCTTTAACGTAAAACTTGCCGCCTGAATATGTAAGTGTTCCAGCCATAGCGGAAAGCAGTTCTTCTATTATCTGCTTTGGCTGGTTCTTTGTATCAACAACGCCGTGGCTCTCATATCTCTTTTCAGTGCCGCCAGCAGCTAGGCTAACATTTTCATCACACACGTTTGCAGCAGCAATAAAAGAAGCGTCATCAATCTCATCACTTGATGCACCTATGCCGTAATCTGAGCTTGTAAGGTAATCACGCAAAACAAGTGCTGAGTTTTTGCTGTAAGCTGTTGCACTAGTGCGTGGATCAAATAGCTTCTTACCCTCAACCACAGCCGATATATTTGGTATGCCATTGGGAAACGCATCAGTGTCATATTCTAATCTTGCGTATATAAAAGCTATGCCATTTAGTGTTGAAGTTGACGACCATGAAGGTGCGCCCAATGTTGATATATCAAGATGTTCTTGCGTTGCTGTTCCAAGCTTGGTTTTAATTATAGCTTTGTCTACAAATTGACTTGGTGCAGTCACAAATCCATTTCCGTCAATAGTCACCTCTTTATCATTTATATAGATTTCTGATATTGCGTTTAGTTCGTGACCAGCTATTGCAATAATCAAGTGGAGATATCTTGATTTGGTGCTTGTTTCAATAAAAACGATTGCGCCTGAAACTTTTTGCCGCCCATAAATAATTTTATGTGAAGTTACAGGTTGCTTAATCATCTGACTTCTGCCAGTTAAGCCTTGAAGTGTTGATAACCTTCCCTTCTTAGCCATAATCATAGACACGCCTGATAACACAAGCGTTGTAACGAATGTTGCAGTTAAAACGCCAGCCGCAAGTGTTACGCCAGCTATAGTCGCACCTATGTATGTTGCGCCTGTTGCTACTGCTGCCGCTACTACTGCCTGTGGCATACTATATACTCCAACCTATCTTTGACTTTTTATTACTTATAAATACTAAACCATCAAAACCTGTGGCTGCTATATTTTCACCAATGCAAACACCTATAGCAATACCATCTGGCGTATCTATAGCAGCCCAATCACCACGCTTAATCATATTTATATGCACTTCATCACAACGCTTGTTTATACAATCAAGCATACCTCTATAACCATGCTTTATAAATGATTTGTTTGCACCAAACGCATTTGTGTACTTTGATGTAAATAACTCAGGAAATCTTGTTCTGCCGTTTATAGCTTCTTCGCATTGAACTGCAAAAGTGAAGCAGTCATGTTTTCCCCACTCAAATTTCTTGTGCCGAGATTTCTCGACAACGCTGAAAAACTTACTTTCCCAATCAGGTAATCGCATCACAGATTGAATGGTATTAAATCATCAGGAGTATTTGGTATGAAATCACTGGCACTAGATTTACCAGTTCCCCAAGCTATTTCTTTCTCTTGCAGTGATGCAACAAAGTCAAAGCCTGTATCAGTCGGATGTCTTAACTTCTGGTCATCAGAAGTGTACCGCCTTTCTCTAGCCCTCTCTAAATCAATTAAACGATTTTCAACAGTCATAGTCAGACTTGCTGTTTCACCACTGTCATCAATGCTTAAAACATCCATTCTGCCATCAAAAGCTAGATATGGGTCTGATACAACTGAACCTGAAGAAAGAAATCCCAAATATACTTTTGCGGATCGTGTTTGATAATTTTCTGTAAGGGCAATACTTACCAAACTTGAGTCAACACCATTCAAAGAAAGTGTAACACCTCTAGCCGCCACTTCTACTGTTTCTTCCACAGGTGAAATGTTTAGCAGTTGACCACCACCTGTATAAGTTTCACTTGCTACAGTTATATCTCCATAACCTGTCCATAGACGCACAGCACCGCTATCAAAGTTTAGCTTTACTGCAAAAAAAGGCTCTAATGTAGATGCAGATAATTGATTTTGAAATGCAGTTGTTAAGCTTCTTGACATTATAAACTCTCCGTAGCCCCAAAAGTAATCCCATAAAGAGAAAGCCTATTTATGTTCCAAGATGTTTCATTGCTTGATAATCTGAAAACACCCTTTGCATTTGATACGACAACTGTTGCGCCATCGGAAGGTGATGAACGTAGATTTGGGTAAATGTCTAAAGTCGCTTCCCCACTGCCATTACTATCCGCATCATTGAGAACTTTGTATAGTTGTGCAGTCGCAGCCGAACCTAGCTGAATATAATCACCTGCTTTAAGATAGCCTGTCGCACTTGCTGGCAAACCATCAATGGCTAACGTGCCGCCTGTCTGACTAGCACCATTGACAACAGGTGTTCCGGCAGCAGAACTAGCCGAACCTCTTGGTGCACCTGCTAATGGATCGCCAAGTAGGAAAGTGCCCTTTTGACCATATAGTTTCACAAGGAAGCTAACCCACTGCTCTGCATCCTCTCTAGCCATTGCTGGTAATGTAATATCAGCCTCCCATCTTTGACCGGGATACTGATAGACCTGCTGTTTATATGTGAATGGTGATGTAGAAACGCCTACAGTATTTCTGGCAACAAGAGTAATCTCAGCGATAGTCTTGTTAGTGGGAGTAGAAAGCGGATAAGTGATAGCCATGATTATTACCCAAATGCTTTAGAAAATGAGCCGCCACGCATCCTTGCGTCAGCAACCGCAGATTTTGTTGCCTCTGCGATTTGTGGCATTAAGCTGGCAATCTCAGTTCTTACAGTCTGCTGAACGCCAGTGGCGACATTTATAGTTTGGTTGATAGTTACACCGCCACCTTGCATGTTTTTATTGGCAATAATAGAACCAGACTGATTTGGCACAAAAAGTTCTGCTCCACGTTCTCCAACTATAACTGGTCTACCACGTTGTTGAGAACCACCTATTGCCGCCGTTGGTGTTCCACCGCTAGTACCAAATACATTAGGAAAGGCTGTTTGCAAACCCTGAGATATAAAGCCTACCAATCTTTGCACAACAAGCACCTGAAACAACTGGTCTATAATACTTGCAGCCATATTCTTAAATGCTTCTTTAACGCTTTGTGTGCCTTTTATGACCTCTGTAAAACTAGTGCCAAAAGAACCAGCAATACTATCAGCTAAATTCTTAGCCTGTTCAGCCGTAATACCTACTGTATTAACAGCTTTTTGACCTATCTGATCTGCAACAAAACCAACCTCTAATAAGGTTTCCTTCAGTCTAAGTAAGTTTTCGGCAGCCTCTCTTTCAGCCACGCTCATATCTTCAAATGATTTAGTAGATAGAATATCAAAAATTTGNTGAACTTCTTTTGCNGCNTCTACTGANTGAGTAAANGGATTNAGTTCGCTTAACTTAGCAAAAGAAGCACCAAGTAATTCTGCTTGTTGCTTTGATATTTCAAACTCAGCAGAAACCTCTCTTAATGCTTGTCTTAATGATCTTTCAGCCTTTACTTGTTCATCTTTTCTTTTTGACTGCGCCTCATCTGCCTTCTGTTGCCTTCTTGCTAAATTATCAACAATGCTCAACTCTTCTTTCAATGCAGTGATAGTTTTTTGCAACTGATTTTGTAATTCAAATTGTGCTAATTGTTTTTGCGCCTCAAATAGTTTTTCAACCTCTTCAGTTACCTCACCAAACTTTTTTTGCAAGTGATCGAAACGCTCAAAGTTAGATAAAGCAAAATCTGATAAATCTTTTACACTGTCAGAAAGTTCATCAAGTTCTTCTGTAAAGCTTTTGGCAATATCCCTTGACTTCATATAAGCAGTGCCTAAAGCAGATACTATGGCGATTACAGCACCGATAACAGCACCCTGCGCTCCAAAGATACCTGCAAGCTGAGAACCCTGCTGACCAAAAGCTGTTAATACGTTAGTGCCATTCTGAACCTGAACAGCAAAGTCACCGACCTGAAAGCCGGCTTGTTGTATTCCTGCTGATGAGAATTTTCTTACGCTTCTTGTGGTATTTGCGGCACTCGTGCCAAACTTGTTAAACCCACCTGTTGCCGTTTTTACAGCAGTATCAGTTTTCCTAATTCTTTGTTCAACTGCCTGTAATTGAGAAAGTGCATTACCGCCAACATTTACATTAATCTGTAAATTATTTGCCATTTTGCTTTTCCTCTAAGAGTTTAAAATATGCGACCCATTCATTATACTCGTCAACTGTGATTTGTTCAATCTCTGCTATTGTTTTACCTAATCTTAGCGCAAGGGAAACAAGATTAAATCTAAATGGATCGCTGGCTAGTTTTTTTCCTGTTCCTCTACAGTAACCGCATCAAAGATTGAGCCAAATACATTTGTTAAAAGAGTAATAGGCTCACGCATCAATGTGGGTTTATCCTCAAGCCCAAACATCTTTTCGCCATCTGATGTTTCTGACTTGATGATAATCATTTCTACCATACCAGCTATAGTCGGATTAGATATGAAATCCTTATACTTGCGACTGACTTTATCAATATCTGAGCCAGTTACTTTTGTATAATAAATAACTAGGGGGCTATCTTCACTACCCCATTCACTAACCTCGATATGACTGCGTTCTCTAGCTGATCTATTAGCAGCTATCTGCTCTGCAAATTTAGACATAATGCCACCAGCCTAAATTTAAACAGTAGTTTCAGTAATACCACCAGTTCCAGTGGCAGTGAACGCAGCTTCTACCATACCATCAAAAGACGATGATACACTTTTGCCTGTGACTATTACTGTGCCAGTAAAGAACGTATCACCAGAGGAAGCACCTTCTGGATAAAGTTCGATAGTCAATGATGAGCCCACATCCAGCGCATTTTGCGCTGTATCAGTTTCATCAAAGAAGCACTCGATATTTACAGTATAGGCTGAAAGCCCTGCTTTGTAGCTTCTAAAGCTATCACCCATACTTGTATCTTCGATTACTTCCCCAGTTATATCTAAGGTAAAAGAACGCACTTCAGCAATGGTATTACCACCTGCGCGAACTAAGCCCTCACTTCCTGCATGGGTCGGCATGATTTACTCTCCTTCAGTTGCAACTTTGTCAGATTTTTTGGGCTTCTGACCTTTACCCTTTTTCGGCTCGTCAGTCGAATATCCAAGCCTGATAAGTTTTTGCGCTGTTTCAGCCCAACAAATTATCATGTTGCCATCTTTATCATAAACTTTAACTTGTTTCATCTTAAACCGCCGTTTCAACGTCATTTTCTAAAGTAACATAAAGAACCTCTATTGAAAAGCGACCAATGCCTACAGGGTTCTCTCCATCACCATTAAAGTCTGCATCAAATGAAACTACTTTAGTTTCTTTAGCCCTGCCACCTCTAGTAAGGTCTGTTGCCAAGGCTTCTTCTATTTCTACAGCTATTGTATCAAGTGTATTATCTGCGTTTGAGTTAGCTGAAACATAAGCTTCAACTGTTACGTCTAGCGTTCTGATTTGTGTACGTGGCACTTTTAATGTGCCATATTCACTAGCCTCAGACTTTGTGTATATCGCCAATGCTGGCAGTTTAGCTTCTGCTAATGGATAAAATCTTGTCTGGAATACGTTTGAACCAGTGGTGGAAAGCCCTGTCAACGTAGTGGTAATGTTATCTCTTATTAATTTTCTTACGTGCGCCATCAAGCTTCCTCAAGAACCAAGACAGTAACGCCTGTACCATCGCCTTGCACGACACGAATAGTGTAGTTAACGCTGTTAATATTGATTGTATCGCCTTCTGTGGCTGACGAAACATCTGAAGTCCTACATGCAAAGCGCGGTTGCTCCATTGCAACAGCGACTTCGCCGCCAGCTTCAACCTCGAAAAACTCATTATCAAAAATCCCGTTTATAGTGACAGCAGATTGTCCTTGCCGCGTATAACTAGCCGCAACACCGAAATCATCAGCATCAAAAAATATTGCTCGCTCGGTTGCTGTCTCTACCGCCATCACTCATCCTCTGGAGTGTCCAGCTTTTTAACAGCCCTATTTGTTTTCTTTGGTGCGGCTTTCTTAGCCTTTGCTTTTGCAAAGCCTCTATCAATCAGCTTTTTTGCCGCCGCATCATCAACATCAATAACGTCACCAGCCATAAGATTACCGCCAGTGCCTATAAAACATTTTTGCAAAATCTCTATTTTCATAAAACCCCCAAAAGGTAGGGGCGGAGACTAAGCTCCACCCCATCCCAATGCTAGTTAAGCTATGCTAACTTCGTCAGTCTTAGCAAAAGAAACTGCGTTTCTAACGCCAACATCAACTTCAGCAAGCAATGTTAATCTGACAGTTCCAGACTTATCACCCGAGAATGGATTCACCATTATGCTTGGCGCTCCAAATTGCGCCACGACTAATGAGGAGAAATCTCCGAATACCAATGCAGAAGCATCGTTACCGCCATCGCCTGGATCGAGCGTTGTAGGCACGTTGCTTGTGAACTGGATTGGATAGCCATAGAGATTATCCCACGGATCATTCAAGAGCATTACGCTATCTGTTGAGCCAACTCTCACTGTTGATGCCAACTTAGACTTCACAGCAGGATGTGACAGGAATCCAGCAGATGCGTTGTTTACGATTCCGTTATCTTCCTCAACCAACTTAACGAGTGCAATAATGTCAGCCCATGTTAGTGAGTCAACATCTGTGCCTGATGAAATATCAAGGTTGTTAATTCCTGATGTGTTCAAGATGCCAGTAGGTTGACCAGAAGAACCGCTACCATTAATGGCATGGAACTCAGTGCGGTCAGCCGCAGAACGCAGAAGGTCATCACGAACAATCTGCTCAATACTTGGCACTGACTCCATTGCGAGTAATCTGGAAATTTCCACAAACGATCCCATTGTTCTGGGCTGGAGTGTGAGTGCGCCATCTGTTCCTGCGCCATCACCTACATCGCCAAGCTCTTCAACAAAGCCAGCAGATGCACCTGTTGCGAGTTTTGGCATTTTTACACGCCCTGTTAGCCCTGACATAAATGTCGCGCCCAACTCACCTAATACAAGTTTTGCTCTGAGTGCCTCAATGAACATATCGCCGCGATGCTCGGTTGGAACGAAATCATCAAAGACAACTTCTGATCCGACTGCACCTGTTGCGGCAGTAGATAATGCACCACGCTGCCCCCATACAAAATCAGGAACATAAAAGCCTTCACCCTGTCTGCCGACTTTACGTGCAATCTCATCATTGATTTCACGCTCAAAACCAGCATTGCGGAAGTCACCAGTTACTTGTGCTTGGATCATTCTGCCAAGTGAATAGTTACGCTTTTCCTTTACAGGCGCATCAACAACTGCTGCTGGTGTATCAAGTGGCTTTTCATCACCGATAGTATCCAAAAGCTGACCACGGAATACATCTACGCTTACTCCGTCTTTGATAGCCTGTTCGCCAAGGTCACGCTTGTTGTGCTTGGCTGCGATAGCAAGAATTTCGCTATCGTTTTTACGTGCGGCTCTGACAGCTTCAGCCTTCGCCGCTTCAAGGTCAATGCCTTGAGTTTCTGTATTTTCAGACATTCTAATCTCCGTATTATCTGAAGGTTGCAAAGGTTCGGAAACTGATCGTCCAACGCCAACAAGATTTGACTGATCTGCAGGTATGCTGGTAATCGATATTTCCATAGGCGTGGTTCTGACACGANCAATATCGTCTGCATCTTCCTCACGCTCTATGCGACCATCTATACGATAGCCGACTGATATGTTCTGACGTATGCCATCACGAACATCGTCGAAAACCTCTGAAGCCAATTCACCTCTTCCAAAGCGAACAATAGCACGTAAACGTCGTGCATCTTCATCCATTTCGACTGTCTCAACGACACCCACTTGCTTGGTCATATCATGGTCAAGCAGTAATGGTGCACGTCCAGAATTAAGGAACTCTAAATTCATGCTTTCACGAGAATGGTCTATTACTTCTATACCAAAATCTCGCTCAACAGGTTCTTCGCTGGAAACACCAACTCGAACAGTTCTATTCTCTTCGTCAATAACTCTTTTGTCATCGTCAAAGTAATGACCTCGTTTGGTCATTTCTATTCTATTAAGACGCATCTTATCTTTANCNTTTTCNTCATCNTCGTAATGATAGGGTCTTGCTTCCATATCNTCATCATCGCCAGTGGCTTCCATTTCTGCCATTGGTTTAGCAAAAGTTATGATATACGCCTCATCTGTTTCCTCGACATTCTGTATATGTCGCTCAGTAATATTTTCCATNTCTCTTTCCTTGCTTGAAAGTGGATGTCCTAATGGTAGCAAATCTNNGTCATGNTTTCCACCCTGAAATCTTCCGTTACGTAATGCAAAAAGATAGCTATTAACTCTTGCCATTGCCCACTGAGAACTGCTTGTGACATTAGGTCTAACACTTCCTGGTGAAGAAAAATATGCACCAACTCCTCTTTCGTAAACAGCCGCTAAAGTTCTTGCATTAGTTCTTTTGGATGCAATGTCGCCATATTCTTCATTATGCTCATCTGCTTTTTTACGTAATGNCTTTTGCACTTTTTCTGATAGGTCGGATAAAGCCCTNTCATCNTCTTGNTGTGCTTGACTTGCTGAACCATACTCATCTTGNTCAATCTTTTTAATNAACTCTAAGACAACATCTTTCATGCCACGTTCTCCTAANGTGCCAATCACGCCCCACTTCATNNNTGCGACAACACCTGCCACATTACTAAGATTCGGCTCTGTATCGCCTTTAAATTTTTGACCATCTCTAAAATGTCTTTTTGCCCAAGATTCTCTTTCTTTTATCCACTCTCTAATGGCTTCTGTGTCCTGACCATCTCTAGCTCTACCCCATAACATAAAAGCCTCATTCCCTCTTATGTTACCTCCAGCCTTCCATATCTCTGGAGTTTGTTCTTTTATATTTTTAGCGAAGTCATAATCAAATTGTGGTTCTTCACTATTTCTAAGACTTATCTTTTTATCATCTCCTTTGTTAGGAAAGTCTGTTTGTCTTTCCTCATCATCTTCTA
>FUFK010068562.1_pt1 | contig 24132 bp, 26 predicted proteins | sample 1021851 | NCBI WGS metagenome assembly FUFK01 (sample SAMEA51879418, study PRJEB19060) | metagenome | reverse complement strand
TCCCCATTCTGCAATATCCAAATCCTTTGATATTGAATTCAGAATTTGAAATGATTTATCCTTAGTATTATCACCACAAACTGTATAGGATATAAGTGCAGGTCTGTTTTCACTTTTCGCAATTTTAAAGGCATTTTTAATAGAATTTTTCATTTGGGATAATATCCTAATTGTTCAATATAAATCTTTTTATCTTTGTAACCTTTTCCACAATTGTTAACTATAAGTACATCACTTTTTTTCAATTTTGGAGCTAAACGAATGCATTCACTCCATGCATGTGCTGGCTCCAAACTTGGTCGGATATCTTCTAATTTAGTAATTAACTTGAAAGCAGCTAACGCTTCTTTGTCTGAAGCATTAGTGTATCGCGCTCTTCCAGAATCTTTTAACAATCCATGTAATGGACTTGAACCTGGATAATCTAACCCCGCACTCAATGAATGGGTTTCTGCTATTTGACCTTCCTTATCAGTCAAACAATATTGTGCAGCTCCATGTAAAATAGCAACTTTTGCATTTGTTGATAAAGGCGCAGCATACTTTGCTTCAACTCCAATTAACTCAACATGTTTTTTGTCGTAGTCAATGAACTCGTTCCAAAATCCTAGCGCACTACTTCCCCCTCCTATGACGTTGATTAATTTAAGTTTTGGTATTTCACCAAACTCTTCTATTAATTGTTTTTTTAATTCTCTTGAAATTTGAGAAGTAGACCATGCACAAATTTTTAAAAAAATATTACAGCCAATTGCTGAGCCTACAGCGAGATGTGTATTATCACAATTTGAAACATAGTGGCGCATACACTCAGATACAGCATCTACCAAAGTTTTTGAACCTGAGTCAACAGGCACAACTTCAGCACCTGCGTCACGCATAAATTTTACATTTGGTGCTTGTCTAGAAATATCTTTTGTTCCCATAAAAATTTTACATTTCAAATTCATTTTTTTTGCTGCCATTGCAAGATTTTTTCCAAACATTCCAGCACCGGTATCTCCTGCTATGTAGCGTTTACCACTTTCTTTACAAATTAACGCGTTAACAGTTGCATGATATGCTTTGTGCGCGTCACCATTTATAGCTGACACGTCTTTGCACCAGATTTGTGCCCCACCTAAATGTCTGGTTAAATTTTCTAATTTAAAAAAGGGTGTTTCACCTCCAAGATAATGTTTAAAATAATGATCTCTTTTTTTGAGAAATTTACTATTTTTTCTTAATTTTTCAAAAAGCTTAGATAAATCTTCAATTGGTTTTCGCATTGTTTCAGCACAATAGTTTCCACCAAATTTATTTCCATAAAATCCAAACTTGTCGTGCTGGTCAATTAGAGGGGTTTTTTTCTTCAATTTAATCATTTAATTTTTTAACGTTGTCTAAGAAAATTTTTACTTTAGAAATATCTTTTAATCCAGATGTCTCTACGCCCCCAGATATGTCAATATAATTACAAATTTTCATAAACTTATCAAGATTATCGTTGTGTTTAATGTTTCCAGCTATCATCCTATTAACATTGACTGGCACATTTTCCATTAAAGTGTGGTTAAATTCTAATGATTTTTCATACCCCTTACTGTCAAATAATATTATGTCAGAATAATCCTCATATTTCTTATATTTGAGTATATCTTCTTTATTCTCAATGGTAATTGCAGAAATTATTTTTTTGTTATATTTCTTTTTTATTGATTTTATTTCATCAGGTGTACAGTCATAAATTTGAAAATAATCAAAATTTAGTTTTTGCATTTCTTTTAAAATAAATTCATCAGGTTTTACCAGCACAGATACAAATTTAGATTTTTTATTGTCTACTTTGAGAAGTTTATGAAGAAAATTTATATCAACAAATCTTTTAGATTTTGGATAATTGCAAATAAAACCAATTAATTCTGGAGGATGTTTATAATTTATTAAAAAATTTAATGTTTTGCTATCCTTAATACCACAAATCTTAGATTGCATCAGTCCTCTAAAATTTCCAATAAACTCTTAATGTTCTTTTTAATATTTCCATTTGTTATTGATCTACCGATTACCAACCAATCACTTCCAGCAGCAAAAGCATCTTTAGGTTTCATTATTCTTTTTTGATCATTTTTGGTATTCTGTATTTTTATTCCTGGTGTAATTATTTCTTTTTTAAATACTTTTTTTACTGATCTTATTTCATGCCCACTACAGACTATTGCATCTAATTTTGCTTTTTTAGCAAGTTTTGCTTGATGTTTAACTAGGTCGTTTACCTTTTTATTATATCCAATCTCCCTTAAATCTCTATTGTTCAAGGAGGTTAAAGTTGTTACGCCAACAATTTTTATATTTTTACTTTTTTTCTTTATAATTTTTAAAGCACTAAACCCTGAGCTTAGATGAACAGTCAAATAAGAAATCTTTAAATTTTTCAATGATTTCAGAGCTGATATTAATGTATTTGGAATATCATTAAGTTTTAAATCTAAGAAAATTATTTGATTTTTTAAACCTGAAATAAATTTTCTTCCCTCTTTTGAGTAAAAAAACTCAAGACCAAATTTGTAACCAATCTTAATTTTATTTGTTTTTGTATCTCTCATTATTCTTTTTGCTTTAGAAATTTTATTGGTATCTACAGCAATAAATATTTTTTTAATTTTTTTCATTTAATTTTTTAAATAATTCTTTACTCATTTTATAGTTAATACTTTTTTTCTCAGGTGTAAAAATAATTTGACCAGTTTTAGGATTTCTTGAATTTCTGCTAATCTGTTTTTTCACAAAAAAAACCCCCCATCCTCTTAGCTCAACTCTTTCACCTTTTTTTAACGCAGTTTTAATTTCATCTAAAAATACATCAATAAATTTTAATAAATCTTTCTTTAATAAATTAGGATAGCTTCTTGAAATTTCTTTTAATATATCTGATTTCGATACTGACAATTTAGTTCAAAGTACTATTTTTTTTCTTTTTTTGATTTTAGCTTATCAGACAATGATGAAAAAGGTAAGTTTTTTCCAGATAAAGGTGAGCTAAATTTTGAAACTGCCTCTTTGTTATGAATTTCTTCAAGAAGTTTAATACTTAAATTTACTTTTCTTTTTTCAAGATTTATTTCAGAAATTGCAGCATCTATCCTTTCACCTCCAACGAATCTAGAGGGTCTTGCATCAGAAGACGAAAGTGCAATTTGGGATTTTTTTATGTTAAGCGTAATATCAGACCCCTCTGGCTGAACTTTTAAACCTTTATTATCTGATGAAATAACTTTAACAGTAATTGTATCATTAATCTTTTTATCTTTAAAATAATCAAATGGATCCTTCATAGTTTGTTTTAAGCCAACCCTCACTTTTTGAGAATCTTTTTTAATTTCAAGTATTTTTACTTTTAGTTTATCTTTTAGTTTGTATTTTTTTGAAGCTTCCTCTGGATTTTCCGTATAGCTTAAATCATTAAAGTGAAGAAATGCATCAATTTCGTAGTTATCTAATTTTAAATAAATTGCATAATCATTCATACTGCTAATAGAACCATTTATTTCACTCCCAACAGGATGATTTTTTTCAAGTGTATCATATGGATTTTCAGATGTTAGCCTGTACGATATTGCTATTCTTCTTTTTTCTTTGTCTATTTCTGTTATTACACAGCTTATGCTGTCTCCAACTTTAAAAAACTTTTTAGGAGACACATTTTTTTTAGACCAGCTGATTTCACTAGAATGTAATAACGTAGTTAAACCTGGCTCTAGTTCACAAAAGGCACCAAAGTCCATAAGTTTAATTACTTTGACATTATACTTCTTATTTAATTCATAATTAGTAATTTTTTCGAACGGATCAGGAGATAGTTGTTTTATTGAGCATCCAATTTGCAGTTTATCTTTATCAACTGATATGACTAATAAATCGTGTTTATCTCCAATGTTAAATACTTCTTCCGGATGGTTTACTCTCGAGTAGCTAATTTCTTGAAGGTGTACTAAACAATCTAATTCATTATTCACATTAAAGAAACATCCAAATGAACTATAGCCTTTAACAATAGCATTTTTAATAATTTGCCCAACCTTATATTTTTCAATTATTTTAGATTTATCCTCTTTTTTGTTTGTGGAAATTATTTGACGTCTAGATACACATGCATTTCCTCTCACTTTATCCATTTTTATTAAAGCAAATTTTTGAGGTTCATTCATTAAATGAGAGATATCTTTTAGAGGAGTATCAGAAATTTGTGATCCTGGGCAAAACATTAAGGAACCAGTATCAATATGTTCAACAATTACACCTCCTTTACATTTGCTAGTTATTTTTCCCATTATAGGTTCATTGTTTTCGAAAGCTTTAACTAAGATATCCCAACCTTTAATTTTTTGAGCTTTACTAGCTGAAACGATAACCTCACCATTTTTATCTTCAATTCTTTCCAATAAAACTTGTATTTTTTCACCAATTTTAACTTTTTCACTTTGTCCTAAAGTTTTTAATTCATTTATATCTACAACTGGTTCAGACTTTAATCCTTCAATAAAAAGGAATATATATTTTTCACCTATTTTAGTAACAGTTCCCTCTATGATTTTACCTTCAACTAAATTTTTTGTTTTAGAAATCTGATTATCCAACAATTTCTCAAATTCTTTTGAAGCCGGTGAATTACTCTCTTTATAAATTTCCATTAATAGTTTTATTTTTTTTAGAGGTTTTAGATAAAATTGTTAAATTAATCAAGATTATTTATTTTACATATATGATCTTTTCTATCTATATGTAGCATTAAAGCCGATTTTACGAAGAATATTCATAAACGATGGAAAAGAACTTCTGTAAGAATTTACATCGTGAATTGTCCATTTACCACCAGAAACTAACCCTCCAATGACAGATGTCATAAATATTCTGTGGTCTTTGTAATAGTTTTTTATTTTAATTTCTTTTTTTATTTTTAATTTAGGGTTTCCGTATATTTTTAAAGTATTATTTTTTAAAATTGTCTTAATGCCCATCATATTTAAGATATTTGAACCTAATTTTAACCTTGGGCTTTCTTTTTTGTTAAGCTCACCAAGATTTGAAAATTTAGAAACACCTTTAGCTTTTGAAGCCAATAAAAAAATAATTAAAAATTCATCTATAGCATTACTATTAAATTTTACTGGACAATTAATAGATTTAATTTTTTTTTGACTTTTAATATGCAAATCAGCAACGTACTCTCCACAAACTTTTCTCTTATTCTGTATTCTTACTTTTCCTCCCATCTTATTAATTATTTTAATAAATCCAATTCGTGACGGATTAACATTTACATTTTTAATTTTAAGTTTTGATTTTTTTGACAAAATAGTTAAAACCACGAAAAATGAACTGGAGCTAATATCACCCGGTATTTGATATTTGAAAGAACAAAACTGTTTTTCTCCTTCAATTTGGATTATATCAAACTCTTTTTTTCTTTTTATTTTAATCGGCAGTTTAAGATATTTAAAAAATAACTCTGTATGATCTCTTGATTTTTTAGCCTCTATAATAGTTTTACCTGGTGAATTTAAAGCTGCAAGCATAACAGAACTTTTACACTGTGCAGATCCTCTAGTTTCTTTGTATTGAATTGGTTTAATTAACTCAGAGGCGTGAATTTCAATTGGCAATCCTCCTTTATTGTTTAAAATGAAACTAGAACCAAATTTTTGTAAGGGTTCACTAATTCTCAAGAAATCTCTCCTTGATAAACTTTTGTCACCTATCAATTTAACTTTATGCGTTCCTTTAATTAATAAACCTAATAAAAGTCTCGCAAATGTCCCTGAGTTTCCAGCATCAATAGTAACTCTATTATTGATTTTGAAACTTCCTAGCCCATTTCCTGTGAGAGAACATACGTTATTATTAAAAGTTATTTTTACTCCAAGTTTTCTTAATCCATTTATAGTATGCAAAACATCCTCAGAATTTGGCAAATTTTTTATTTTACAAATCCCATAAGATTGTGAGCCTAAAAGTAAAGATCTAATGGATATACTTTTGTCACCATCAACAGATATAGTTTTATTAAAATTATTAATTTTATTATTAATCACCAATTTTTTCATTTATTTAACTAAATTTAAATGAGTCCCCAAAATATGCGTTGATTGCATTTTGATTTTTGACAAGTTCGGAGGGCGATCCTTTTGCAATTACCTTGCCATCAGATAACACAATTGCAACATCAACACAAGTGAGCAGGTCTCTAGCTTGATGATCACAAATACATATCGTTATTCTATTTTCAGATTGCAAATTAACAATTATTTGTTGCAACATTTTGATAGTCATTACATCAAGTGCTGCAAAACATTCGTCCAGAAGTAATAATTCTGGTTCTCCTAATAGAGCCATAGCTATGACCAATTTTTTTTTTTGGCCACCAGATAAAAATTTTGCTTTAATGGAGCTGATTTGTCCAAGGTCAAATTTAGAGATTAAATAATTTATTTTTTCAATTCTATCTCTTGGGTCTTTAATTAAAATCTCTGACACTGCTTTTAAATTATCTACCAATGTTAAATCGTGAAAAAAACCTCCATATTGAGGAACGTAACCTATTTTAAACTTAGATGTTCTTACAAATATTGGATAATCATTTATTTTTTCATTTTTTATATATATGTCTCCGGAATTCGGTTTTATTAGACCCGTTATAAGGTTGAATATTGTAGATTTCCCCACACCATTTGGTCCGAGCATACCAAGTATTTCTCCTTCATTTATCTCAAAGTTAATGTTCTCAAGGACTTGTCTTTCTCCAAAAGATAGGCTTAAATTTTTTAATTCTAATAACGTTTTTTTATTTTTAAAACTTTTGATACGAAATTTTTTAATTATTGCCATTTTTTAAAATAGTTTTTACTAGCACTTTATCATTTGTATCATCCATAAGGATTTTGACTTTCATTTCTAAAAAATCTACTATAATTTTATCTGCTTCAAGTTTAGATAAATTACTATTGTAATTAATGTTTTCATATATTATTGCTTTATTTTCTTCGAAAGACAAATCAATATAATTTGATTTTATGGTGTGGTCGTTATAATTCATTTTAACAGAGCCTTTGAATAAGGTATCATTGTTATTACTATCATAGCTAGCTGAGTCGGATACAATAAATATCTTTCCACCATCATTTAAAAAAACTGTTGCAGAAACATCATTCATTGAAATCAGATTTGCTCTTTTTTGACTTATAACACCGTTTTTTGATTTAATTTCATATTTATTACCATCTTTATCTTCTGATTTATAGAATAAATCACTAATAAGATTTTCAGAGGCATCCTTCAAAATAGTTTTATCATTTTTTTCATTAACAGTAATTTTATCGTCGCTTTTGAAATATACCAAATAAGTGATTGTGATAATTAATACTATTAATAAACTTAGTGTCAGTTGTAGGTAGATTTTTTTATACATTATTGAATATTACTCTCTAAAATATTATGTATATGTATTATTCCCACAGTTTTTTTTTTATTTTTATTATGTACACACAGTGATGTAATTTTTTTTGAGTTCATTAAAGAAAGAGCTTTTGCTGCTAAAACCTGCATATCAATAGATATTGGATTCTTTGTCATTACATCTTTAACTTTTAAATCTTTAAAGTTATCAACTTTTTCACTAACTCTTCTTAACTGACCGTCTGTAATTATACCATTTGTTTTTTTCTTTGAATTTTGAACTACAAGAACACCAAGTTTCTTTTTAGTTATAATTTTAAGAGCAGTCTTCATACCAGAATTTTCACTTATAAATGGTATTTTTTTCCCTTTTAGCATTAAGTCCTCTACGGTTTTTAATCTCGCTCCCAAACTTCCTGAGGGATGAAATCTCTTGAATTCTTTTTCCCCGAATTTTTTTATTCGCATAGTAGATATAGCAATTGCATCTCCAATAGCCAATTGCATAATTGTAGATGAGGTTGGCACCATATTTCCTGGTCCAGCTTCTTTAACCTCTGGCAAAAGTATTTTTATATCTGAGGCTTTGAACAGCAAAGAATTTTTTTTTGAAACTATTCCAATAAGAGTAATGTTTTTATTTCTATTCGCATATTGTATTATATTCTTTAACTCTGAAGACTCTCCACTATTGCTAATTAATATTAGAACATCATTTGAACTGATCTGACCCAGATCCCCGTGTGAACATGAACTAGCATCTACATAAAATGATGGTGTACCAACTGATGCAAGTGTTGACGAAATCTTTTTTGCAATAATTCCAGACTTTCCTACTCCTGACAGAATTACTTTACCTTTTTTACAATTTAAAATAACTTCAATTGTCTTATTGAAACTTGCATCTAAGGATTTTTTTAATTTTTTTAGAGAATTGATCTCAGTATTGATAACTTCATTTGCAATTTTTTTAAATTTACTTTTGATCATTAATGAGACCATATATCATCGGGGAAACTTTCTAAATCTAGTTTCACTCTTGTATTTAGAAATTTTATACACTCTTTATAAAGATCCAGCCTTTTTTCTCTTTTAAGAATACCATTCAAAGTGCTATTTATTTTATGTAAAAATAATACGTCATTAGCACAATATTTAATTTGAGCTGCTGATAAATCACCGCCGAAGTCAGAAGATTGGTATTGTTTGCTAATATCAATACCTATAAATTCTTTTATCAAATCTTTTAATCCATGCCTGTCACTATAAGATCTAGCTAATTTTGATTGAAGTTTAGTGTCCTCAATATTTAAAATATCTAAATTTAAATACTTGTTTATAAAAGCTAAATCAGCTCTAGCGTAATGGAATATTTTTGTAACATTATTATTTGATAATAACTTTTTAAGATTTGGACAATTATAGGTATCTCTGTCGAGTTGAATTATATGCGCATCTGAATTTCCTGATGAAATTTGGACTACACATAGTTTATCTCTCATAAAATTTAGACCCATAAATTCACAATCAACAGCAATCTTATTGCCAAATTCCAAATCTTTTGGTAGATCATTTTTGTGGAGTTTAATATCCATGCTATTTTAATTTTACTTATATATGAAACCAGAAAATTGTCTAATTTTTGGCGCTAGCGGTCAAATAGGTCGAAATTTAATTAGGGGACTTGCTCAAAAAAATTTCAAAATCACTGCTGTTACTAGAAATTTACATCAAAAGGGCTACATATTGAAAACGCAAGCAAATCCTGGGTACTTAGATTTGGTAGAAGCTAACATTTTTGATTTAAACAAACTAGAGAAATTAATCAAGAAAGCTGATGTGTGCATTAATTTAGTGGGAATACTATACGAAAAAGGCAAAAATAATTTTCAAAATATTCACGTAAAATTTCCAGAAATATTGTCAAACTTATGTGCAAAAAATAAAGTTAAAAAATTTATTCATGTTTCTGCTCTTGGCATCGAGGAAGCTACTAATTCGACCTATGCTATTAGTAAACTTAGTGGTGAAAAAGCAATTTTGAAAAATTTTGAAAATGCAGTCGTTTTAAGACCTTCAATAGTATATTCATCCCAAGATAATTTTAGCACAATGTTAATGAGCCTTTTAAATATAATCCCAATTTTCCCTTTGTATTACAGTGGCAAAACTAAGTTTATGCCTTTACATTGTTCTGAACTCTGTAAAATAATAACCACTGTTATAGAAAAAAACACTAACGAAAAGATTATAGAATGTATCGGACCAGAGGAGTTATCTTTTAAAGAAATTTTAGAAAAATTATTAAGATTAATTGAAAAAAAAAGAATTCTAATGCCTATACCAATTATATTTGCAAATATTATTGCGTCTTTTTTTCAAATTTTGCCCAAACCCTTAATAACTAGAGATCAAATTAGACTATTAAACTTTGATAATATTCCATCTGGAAAATATAAAACCAATTTCGATATTGATTTAAAAACTGAGCTTAAATTTGAAAGTGAAGTTGAAAAATATTGTTATATGTGGAAAGAGTCAGGCGAATATTCAAAAAAAACTAATTTAAATTAAAATGATTTCTTGGTTAATTTACATAATTGTTTTTTTAATATTGTGTTTTGTCTTATCATTAGGCACAAGAGCACTTAGTAGAGGAATTGATGCTAAAAATTCAAATAAATCGAATATTAAAAGTAAAGCATTGAATAATACTAATAAAAATTTATCAAAAAACTTAACAAAAGAAATAATAAAATTAAAAAAATTACATGAAAAAGGTATTTTATCAAGCAAAGAGTTTCAGGCTGCAAAGAAGAAAATTTTAAGCTGATTTTATTTTCTTTTGTATAAATTTAGGTACTTCTGAATCTTTATCTATCAGATCATCTTTTTTGTTTTTAGGTTGAAAAGCATATAGCAAATGCAACTTACAATAAGAAAAGTCTTTTAAAGATTTTCTCCCACAAAAATAAAAATCCTTTTGATCAGGATGTCCTATTGGCCATTTACAAACATTTTCATCGAGCTCTTCTAATTGTTTAGGATTTTCTGGCTCAAAATCTTTCTCTATAACTAATGATTTAAACTTCCCTTTTTTAAACTTTCTATTATTTGAAGTTAATTTAGAGCTGTTTACTTTCGAGTATGACGAACCTTTTTTTGCAATTATTTTTCCCGAAAGATTTAATCTATGTGCTTTACCGATAACCGCATTTCTACTAACACCACCAAGTATTTCTGCGATCTGGCTAGCAGTATTTCCTTTTCCCCAAAGTTCTTTAAGTTTAGCTACTTTCTCAGGTGTCCAACTCATATCAACATATGGTATATTTAAAATAAAATATACTATATTTAGGTTAATCAAATTATAATTTAAAACAAGTTAATTTTTTTATTTCTTAACAATTATTTTTAAATATTAACAAATATATTAATGGTTGAATTAAATACAAAATATAAAATTGGAAAAAGAAGATTTGGTTTAGTCAATTGGGTAGGATTTTATACACTTTATAAAAAGGAAACATTACGTTTCCTTATTGTTTCTGGCCAAACAATAGCAGGTCCTGTTCTAACTGGAATTCTATTTTTAATTGTCATATCAGTTGCCTGGGGTGAAGAAAGAGGCGAAGTTTTAGGTTTACCATTTATAGAATTTTTAGCCCCAGGGCTTATATCAATGCAAGTGATACAACAAGCCTTCTCGCATTCCTCCTCATCAATGTTGATGGGTAAAGTAATGGGAAACATCGTCGATTTAATTGGAAGTCCTTTGTCCTCAGCAGAAGTTACATTAGCTATTGTTTTTGCATCTGTTACTAGATCGTTTATTATTTGCATAGTCTCGATATTATGCTTTAATTTATTAGTCGATATAAACATTTTAAGTTATTACTACTTTTTTACCTTCTTATTATTTTCGTCATTCTTAATGGGCTCATTAGGTTTAATAGCTGGAATGTGGGCAGAAAAATTTGACAATATGGCAACCGTGACTAATTTTATTATAGTTCCATTGTCGTTTTTATCTGGAACATTTTACTCAATTGATAGGTTGGCAGATCCTTTAAAAGAAATTAGTATATACAATCCTTTTTTTCATATGATAGATGGATTAAGATTCTCAATGATCGGGATTAGTGATGGATCTACGATATTTGGATTATTATATTTATTATCTTTTAATTTAATTTTGTGGTGTATTGCATATTATTTATACAAAAAAGGTTATAAAATTAAATCATGAGTTATTTAGCAAAAAACTACAATAGAAAAAAAATTTCATTTAAATCTGGTAAAGGAAGCTATTTGTTTTCAAGTGATAAAAAAAAATATCTTGATTTTGTTCAAGGAATAGCGGTAAACTCTTTGGGTCATTCACATCCTAAACTTGTAAAAACTATTAAATTTCAATCAAAAAAACTATGGCATGTTTCCAACGCTTTTCAAATTCCTGAAGGTGAAAAACTTGCTGAAAAGCTATGTAAAAAAACTTTTGCTGATTTCGTAATGTTTCAAAATAGTGGTGCTGAAGCAACAGAGGCTGCCGTTAAAGTTGCAAGAAGATACTTTTATTCAATAGGAAAACCAAATAAAAATAGAATTTTATGTGTTAAGAATTCATTTCATGGAAGAACATTAGCTGCGGTTTTCGCCAGCGGTTCAAAAAAAATGACAGAAGGTTTTGGTCCTAAAGTACCTGGCTTTGATCATTTTAAATTTGGAAATCATGACTCTCTAAAAAATAAAATAAACAAAAATACTGCTGCAATAATGGTTGAAACTGTAATGGGAGAGGGTGGTATTAAAGTAATACCAGATTGGTGCTTGAGAGAATTAAGAAAATTATGCAATAAAAAGAAAATATTATTAATCCTTGATGAGGTTCAATGCGGTGTAGGAAGATCTGGAGACTTTTTTGCTTTTGAAAGCTCAAAAATAAAACCTGATATTGTTCCTATTGCAAAAGGAATTGGAGGGGGATTCCCAATAGGTGCGGTTTTGATGAATAAAAAAGTTGCATCTGGAATGATTGCTGGTTCTCATGGATCCACTTTTGGAGGCAATCCTTTAGCTATGTCTGTAGGAAGCGCTGTAATGGATATTGTTTCTAGCAAAAAATTTTTGAATAACATAAAAATCCTGTCAAAATATTTTTTCAAAAATCTTGATAAACTCAAAAATAAATACCCCAAAATTATTAAAGCAATAAGAGGCAAAGGCTTTCTAATAGGAATTCAACTTTATGAAAATCCAAATAAATTTATTAAAAAATTAATGGATAATAAGTTATTAACAATACGTGCAGCTGAAAATGTTATTCGAATTTTGCCTCCATTAAATGTTAAGAAAAGAGAAATTGATGTATGTTTGAATATAATTTCTAAAGTTTGCAAAGATTTGAATTAAAATGAAACATTTTATCGATTTAAAAGATATTAAAATTAAAGATTTAAAAAGAATAATTCTCGATGCTAAAAAACGAAAAAAAATGAGAAATAAATTAAATACTTTGGAAGTTGACAAAGGTTCTCCCTTAAAAGGCAAGTTATTAATACAAATGTTCGAGAAATCAAGTTTAAGAACAAGGTTAAGTTTTTATTTAGCTATTAAACAATTGGGTGGTGGCACTATCACACTTAGATCTAATGAACTTCACCTAGGTCAAGGAGGGGAAAGTATTGCAGACACAGCTAAAATCTTATCAACTTATGGCGACGGTTTTATGCTTAGAACTGATAGTGACGAAAAAGTTAATAATTTTAAAAAATATTTAACAATACCCATTATAAACGGTCTAAGTCCCTCATCACATCCAACGCAAGTATTGTCTGATATTTTTACAGTTGAGGAGATAAAAAAAAAGTCTATTTCAAAACTTAATATTTGTTGGATAGGAGACTCTAACAATGTTTTAAATAGTTTGATTACAGCTTCTGTAAAATTTTCTTTTAGGTTAAAAATAGGATGTCCAAAAAAATTTCAACCAAAAAAAAGTATTACTGCTTGGGCGAAAAAAAATAATAAAAAAATTCATATTTACGATAATCCAAAAAAAGCAGCAATCGATGCCGATGTAATTTTTTCTGACAAGGTAATTTCCATAAATGATAAAGTTAATAAAATAAAAAAAAAAATAGCATTTAAAGATTTCAAAATTAATAAAAAGTTATTTAGCTTTGCTAAAAAAGATTGTATTTTTTTACATTGTTTACCAAGGGGTGACGAAGTTAGTGATGAAGTTTTTTTAGGCAATAAATCTCATGTTTGGCAACAAGCTTCTAACAGGGTACATGTTCAAAAAAGTATTTTGATGTACTGTTTTGGAAAATTAAGGTAGTGGAAGTGGATTATCAGCGTAATTATTAAGATATAAAATTACAGATGCTCTATCTTTTTCTTTTCTCAGACCAGCATAAGCCATTTTAGTTCCTTTTATCCATTTTTGTGGTTTAATCAAAAACCCATTCAATTCCTCAAAAGACCAATTTTTTTTATATTCTACTAAAGCTTTAGAATATTTATAATCCTCAAGAGCAGCGACTTTTCTTCCTACAACATTATATAACGCAGGACCAATTTTGTTACCTCCACCTGCCTCAATAGAATGACAGGCTGAGCACTTTTTAAATACTTTTTCACCATGAGCTAGATCTGCCTTAGCCATTAAAGCTGCAATATCAACCTTAATTTCGGTTTCTGATTTTACTTCATTTTCTATCACTGCTTGTTCCGAACCTACAGTTTCAACTTTATATGCAGATATTTCAGGTTTTTCGACAACAAAAATGATATTTGATACTTTACTTATACCAATAATTAAAAGAGCTACTAACAAAATAGAAGCAATAATTTTATTAATTTCAAAGGAATCCATTACTATTATATATTAAGAGCAATTGTGGTTTTCTTAATAAATTGATTAATATTATTTAAAAATACGTCGTTTCCGTGATTGTGGGAAAAATTTTCAATATTAAGATAGCAAGATGTTTATAAGTAGTGACAATTTCAAGCGAAAGCAAAAAAAAGCCACTACCAAATGGCGAGATAGCTGGATAACTTATGCTGTTTTTATTGGGTTNGTCTGGGTATTAAATTTTAATATAGTCATAAGGTTAGGCTAATAGCTCTTTTGCTGATTTCTAATTGTATAAGAGTATTTGTTACAAGCGAAATTTATTTATTATGCTTATTTTAGAAACTTTTTACTGTTTAATAGTCTAATTTTTATTGAACCAATCATCTAACGTTTTGATAGCCTTTTCGTATTCTTCGACTAAAAGAAAATGGCTAGACTTATCGAAAACCACTAGTTCAGAGCCTGGTATGTTATCTCTCATTTCATAGGCACATTGAATAGAGCAAATAGGGTCAAGCAATCCTGCCATTATGAGAGTAGGACAAGTTATTGTTCCTAAACTATCCCTAAAATCATGTGCAAGGGCCGTATCATTTAAATTCAAATAAGACTCTTTACTTCTATTTTCATCCCCCACAATAGCTTCAACGGTTTTTATGATATCAGGATTATTATTAAAGAATTCAGGGGAAAAAAATAGGTGGTTAGAATGTCTTGCCCAATCGGTCCAGTTATCTCTCCACTCTAATATTTCCTTCATATTTTTAAGAATTTGAGTTCCTATTGGGTCAACTTTTGCCGCCGATGCGGAGATAACGAGGGACTTCACAAATTCTGGTTTAATATTCACCATTTGTTGCCCGATGAAGCCGCCCAGAGAGCGACCAACAATGTGAGCTTTATCAATGGAGAGACTTTCCATAACTTCTAGCATTGTATTAGCTAAGTCCTTAGTGGTACATGGCTGGGAAACTGAGGAACTTTTTCCTGAACCAGGGTTGTCAACAGCTATCACTCTATAATTATTTTTGAAATATTCTATTTGATTAAGCCAAGCTTTATGGTCGCCAGCTAATCCATGGATTAGAAATATTGGAAAACCGTCTCCTTCATCCACATAAAAAATATCGTGATTTGAGGTTTTAATTATAGGCATATTTTTTCCTCCGCTTACCGACATAGCCCTTAAATGAGCTTTATAATTATAAAATTTATTTCGAAAGACTGTTTCATAGTTTAATAGATACTTTATTTTGCAAATTGATCATTTGATATTTAATTAATCTGAGCAAAGAGAGATGAGGGTGTCAACGAGCAACTGATTATTAAGATGCTGGATAGGTTATTCTAAAAACCTTAAATTTAAATAAAAACCAAAAAAAGTCAGTATACTTAATTGGAGGTGTAAAAGTGAATATAAGAATATGAGTGTGATACTAAAGTTTTTTGATTTATTGGGATTAAAGTTTGAATTAGGAGTTTTGAAAAGATGGATTACGAAGAATATTCATAAACTCGAGCCTACGAAGTACTCCAAATATAGCTACCTGCACTAAACCTGTCTCTTCTTGCAACTCCGCCTCAATTAATTCTGCATCTATAACCCTAAGCTTTGCATCCTCAATAACCTCTGCGGTCAAACTTCTGCTTGAGCCTTGTAAGACAGCGCTTTCGCCAAAACATTCTGTTTTCCCAATCAAGGCAATCTCATTTCCACTTTCCTGNGACAGTNTAACTNTTCCTTTTTCAATAAAATACATTTTTGTTGCTGAGGCTCCATGTCCAAATAAAATAGACCCAGCATCTATTTCAATTGTTCTCATTTTATGACTAAATTTATAAAGAAAGTCATCTTCAAAATAGTATGGAGCTTTTGTGCTTCCAATATTAAAAATTCTATTAAGACTATATTTAATAATGGATTTCGTTATTGCTCTAGCTGAATTTACCTCTTGTCTCATTTTTTTCCCATCAAAGGCAAATAACGAAACATCGCNTATTCTTCTATANCCTAAAATATTTGNTTTTCCATANATGCTCTCNGCTACTCTGATAGGATCGCTAATACGTAATTTATGGGTAAAATTCTTTTCTCCATAAGCTAACATATCTCCTTCATTAAGAAGATAACATTCGTTTCGGGAGTTAAAATCAAAATCTTCATCAGCCTTTATGAAGATTTCCCGAAAATCGTCATCCTTTAGTTTTTCTAATATAGTCTCAAGTTTAAGCATTGTATTTTTTTAAATTCAGAAATATTTAATAACGAAATTCCACACTAATGGCAGATAAACATCAATTATTCAATATTGGCACAAGAAATCTCCTGTTCATTAATTTAGAACTAAATACACTAATTTTTTTATAATGGATTTATTCTTATGATATTGGTTTATTTTTTTTTAAATATTCGTTTATATTGAGGTGTAGAACCAAGGTGTAATATTGTGGCGATTACGAACCAAAAAAATGTGTGTAACCAGTTTGCTATAGAGACAAAATCACCAGATAATTTCATGTGTAAATACGTGATAGCGCCCATAAATGACAAAAAATATAAGAAAGTACNCAAGAAATGNATNGNATAAAACATNTTATTNNTATTCANTANATGCGAAATACCGTAATANGCAAAAGTCGCAAACAAGGCAAGTCGAATAGANACTAATCGTTCTTGGGGTATTTGTTTATCTTCNACAACTTCNAATGGAAANATNATACTTATATTAAATATTGNGGTAATTATTANCCAAATNGCCCATAGAGATAGCAAAANAATTATTAAGTTAGATATCATTTTTAGCGACATCTCATAATCGTGGCATAAATAGAGAAATGTGTCTATTCGGAATTCAAATATAACTTTTTATGCTATTTTTACTGTAATTTTTTTGAAAAGATAAAAATAATGTCTGAATTACGTTATAAGTAAAAAGTTTATAGGAAAATCTGAGTTTTATTTTTATAAAATAAAAGATTGAAAACCTTAACTTTATTTTTTGAAAGGTTGTTAATAATTCATTTAGGCCAAACACGTCTTCCTGCGTGAGGACTNCCTGGTGAATGTGTGACATATTCAAGAACGTGTCTACCGCACCAATCTTCTCCTCTATCTGCTTCAATAAAGCGATGTTCAAAACTATATTCGTTATTATCCATTTCTAGAAATTCCCATAGCACTCCATGCTTAGCCCATCCTGCTATAGACAATAATTTTCGCCCTCTAATCATTCCACGCGTAACCGGCAATCTTGGAAAACGTTCGCTTCGATACCAATTTGCAAGTTCGAACTCATCGGATATTTCATTTACATTATAACTGCCAAATTGCATAGCTGGAGGGCCACCCATTCCTAAAGGGTTTTTGTCTTGTTCGGGGCCATTAATAATTTCTTCTTCAATAAAAACAGCCATTCTATAATTTTCACGCATAGATAAATGAAGAAAATTTTCTTCTTCCATATTTTTTAATGTATTGAGATTTCCAAAAAAAACCGATGCAGAACTTGCCGAAGTTATTATAATATTTTCTTGACCAGTGGGTATTTTAGGATCTTTTGTTTCTTTCTTTATCGGTGCACCCTCGATATACGGGGTTGTCGGATGCGGAACAATTTTATAATGGGCGACCCAATTTATGCCAGTATGAGACTGAATTGAACTAAGAAAAAATTCATGTAGCCACCGCCATAGCTTATCTTTATTTTCACGATGAATATCAAACCATTCTACTCGCAAAATTTCAGACAACTCCTGCTCCTTCCCACCCAAATCAGATTTTTTGTCTCAAACTGGTTATTTAGAAGTTTGCTTTTCCAGCAGCAGCNTCCGTTAATAGGCGGCTTCGAATGCCAATACCGGCNCCTTCNCATTGAAAATTAGTAGCNTAACTAAATGATAGATTTTTTTCTCTATCACAAAANCCTATTGCGCCNCCAGAGCCAAATTTGCCAAATGCTTTNGGGTTATCACCCATTGGTATAAAGTAAGGACTATTTTGTTCAAAACCACGACCCATTCTGAGGTTCCAACCTGTCATAAAACATTTTCCTTCCCAGACTAATTCTGCTGCACGCTTAACTGCACTTTCACTTAATATCCGCTTCCCATTTACTTGACCATTCCCAGCTAATGTTGCGTAAATTGTGGCTACACCACGTGCGTTTCCATGCCCACCAAATGCCGGAAAAATTCCTTTTCTGATGTGTTCGGAATTAAGAAAATCCCCAGAAGTTGGCTTTCCTGACCAAGCTCTATTCAGGTTAGATTCTGGGTCTGCACCCATAGCCCAAAAAGCATTTTCTTTATTTAGATGCATATTAGAAAGTCTGCTGACTTCTTCATCTGTTAAACCGATTTGGTATTCGGCGTTTAGAGGAGTAGAAATTTCTTCTCTTATAAATTCACCAACATTCTTTCCAGTTACGTGTCGAACAATTTCACCAAGAATAAAGCCAATATTAACTGTGTTATATGCACCATTTGTTCCAGCCTTGAAGGCCGGTTCTTGTGCAGCTATGGCAGTGCACTGCCTCTCGTAACTATACCAGTCTGAGGGTTTTGCTGTATCCGAAAAAATAGCGCCGCATTCATGGCCTAGTACATTAGCGACAGTAATATTTTCCTTGCCAGCTTGACCAAATTCTTTCCAGTAATCACACACCGGCGAATCTAAATTGATTAGTCCTCTATCTGACAGAATATGCACCGATATAGAACAGATAGACTTGGCTACTGAATTCATAAGGACGATTGTATCTTCTTCCCATAAATTTAATTTGTCAAAGTCTTTATATCCTCCCCATAAATCTACAACTTTTTCACCATCTTTAAAAACACATACACTAGCACCAAGCTCATTGCGATGAATAAAATTATCAATAAATGTATTTTTTACTATTTCAAAGCTAGGGTCACAGTAACCTTTGATTTCAGGATTATTTTTAGACATCTTAATTTTTCCCTAGAAGTTTTAATATTTTGTCTATCATACCACACTCTTTTTACTATAAGTAGTATAATAAATCTGGTTGTTCTTTGTAATAGCTTTGTAAAAACGTTTAAAATAAAAATATAATCAAAAAATATTCGATTGTTTATTAAATCACTAAATTACCTGTAGTTTGTGCTCGACCACTCTTTTCAAACTATTATAATAGTATTTCTTAGCAGATTTAAGTTTGAGGGAAATAACAATGAACGAAACATCTAAAATTATTTTAGGTATAGTGTTTTTTTTTATAGTGCTTAACGCCGGTTTACTTTTAATCAGTTTTATAGGTTAGCCCGATGATATATTTGTGATAGTCAAATAATTATTGATGAAAATTTTAATTATTTTTAGTAAATAAATAAAAGGATTCATTTTTTTAAAATAAATTATTTTAAAGGTTGGTTCGATTTATTTTCAATATAAACGTCTAAACTAATTTTCAAAGTTTCTTTTGCATTTGTTTTGGAGACATAAGTCGGTATGAAAAATAACGTGTTTTCATAAAATAACTTTCTATTAACACTCCAATTTAGTTCGACGGGCATAGTTCTTAAAGATTTTAAGGGCCAGTAGAAACGCTAATATCACTATAAAATTTTGCATAAGAACCTCCTTTATTTTGTGTACGAGGCAATTAATGTTTTGGATTTTAATTTTGCTGATTTTATCAGGTGGATTTGGATAGATATATTAAAATTCATTGCTATTAATATGATAATATTGTTACCTGGTATTTTATTGTGAATTTTAGATCGGGTTTGTTTTGTTCAAGAAAATTGTTAAAGTCATAGCTAGTTATTTGTTGATTGGATTGTTCATACTTGTCGTTATCAGCATCGCGATGGTAATATTTTATGTAGTAGAAGGTGCAATGAAACTATAAACAAACAATATTCGATATATTTATAATAGGGTTTGCCTTTCAATACTTAAATTAAAATCACCGTTTTAAAAATTAATTTTCTCAAATGATTTTTAATATTAATCTTTATTGCCGCGGGCCTTAAAAAATTTATCAGTCCAGTCAGACAGAGACCCAGGACCTTTAACAAAATCTGGAAATTGTTCCGATAGTCTGCTGCCGTTAAAATAGCTTTTATTAGTTGCTGTTCGTTGTTGTGCATTATTCAGCCATTTTGAGACAGATGGGTAAGCTTCTACCCATAATCCATCCAAACCTAAATCTTCTATTCTATCAATCAATGGCAGTACGGCTATGTCCGCGAGAGAATAATCAGCTCCAAGTAACCATGGACCACCAAATTTATCCAACATTTCCTCCATGCGTTTCGCAGTTCTTGATATTACTGCTAACGAGTCAAAAATTTGGTCCTGTGTAAAACCAGTATTTTTATTAAATGATTGATAAAATTCAGCCTTTAGGGGTCTTTTTTTTATTATTTCAGAAAATTCTTGGTTGGACATGGCAGAAAATTTTCTTAACAAACCTCCAAATTGAAATGAGGGTGCCCGCACTGCAGGTGTAGGCCAAACATCAACAAACACTAGAAAAGCACGCATTTGGCTTCTCATATAGTGGTCAAAAGGTCTAAAGCTAGTTTCAGTATATTTATCTTCGAGATATTCAAGAATAGATGTTGATTCAAAAACAGGTAAGTTGTCATCGAGTAACGTTGGAACAACTCCATTCGGATTAAGTTTTAAATACCAGTCAGTGAGGTGATTATGCTCTGATGAAACAAGCATATTATCTTGCCACATGAGTTCTTTTTCTGCCAGTAATAGTCGCACTTTGATGCTGCACGTAGATTGCGCGAAGTGATATAGAGCTAACATTTATCCTCCAGAGTCATCAATTTATACTTTTTCTTAGACGCTAGTATAATCCTGCAATTATCACCAAGTTAAAAATCAAATTTTTCTCCCATCCAATAACATTTTCCAATTTCTTTTCCGACGGTATTTTTTAATATTTGATTAGAATAAAAATTAGTACCAGAGGCATTTATTTTTAAATTTTTAGCATAAGTGTTTAGAATTCCTGCAATGGCCGTATCAGCTGCTTTCATTGTTCCATCGGCTATTTTAAGGACAATTGAGCAATTTACTTCTGGAAGTATGCATCCATATACTCCCTCAGATCCATTTTTGGCGAAAAAGGTTTTATTAGATTTGGCTGTCATTATGCTATTTGGAGCGGACCCCCCACCAGTTAAAAAAGGGAAACTGGTGGTACTTTCAAAAATTTGTAATGCTGCTTTTTGCTCGGTAAGGCTTAATTTTTTTGGGTCAGCCAGTTTTGCTAATGCTCTAGCAAAATCAATTAATCGCATTGCAGGTGCGGGCAGGTTACAACCGTCTATCCCAATTTTTTGAAGTGGCCATTCTGATAACTCCTCTAGATGGTGAAATAAAGCTTGTTGTGCTGGATGATGTTCATCAAAATATCCATCTATATCCCATCCATTGTGGATACAAAATGCAAGTTGACAGCAATGTTTTCCAGAACAACCATGATAAATACGTTTTGCAAGAGTGCTTTTACTTGATGATTTATCCCTCGGTTCTTGAAGGATTGAAATGAGATCCTCATCTTTTTTTGGAAGAGCGTGTCCACAGGCCAGGTTGGTTTCCGCTGAAAGGCTGAGTTGTGACAACCATTTTTGTGCTATTAATACGTGTTTTTCTTCTCCGTAATGGGAAGCTGAGCCAAGGGCAACTTGTTCATTAGAGAGTAAAAGTCCAGATGAGAGTGCTGTGAATACTTGAAGCGGCTTCATCGCAGAGCGCGGAAAAATGATTTTTTCTGGACGCCCCCAGGCTGCCAGAATTCCTTCAGTTGAATGGAAAATTATTGCAGAGCCGCGATGCACAGACTCCATTAATCCCTGTCTTTCTAGGGTTACCAGAACAGGCTCTAAAATTAATTTGTCACTATTATTGCCTTCCATAAAACTTTCTATAATCATAAAGGTTAAAAGCCATAAAGAGCTGCTTTGTTTAATCCTGATAAAGCTTTTGTGACCCGCAATGAACAAATTTGGTTAGTACCATCAGAATGTAAAAAGCTTGCAGCATCTCTTAAGTGTTTTTCTACGGGGTGGTCGTACATAATGCCTGCACCACCTAGGATTTCTGTTGCAAGTTTGCAAACTTCAAAAGCGACCTCAGAGGCTTGAACCTTGGCNATTAANCCNTGCACTCTAGCATCCTTATTTCCNTTATCTGCGAGCCATGCAGCCTTATAAATCTGAAGTCTTGCGCCATCTAATAGCATTGCCATTCTCGCGAGCATTAGCGAGATTGCTTGGTGCTCAATAATATATCTTCCTCCTTGTCTTCGACTTTTTGCATAGCTCATTGCATAGTCAAAAGCGGCTCTTCCTACTCCTAAAACAGTAGCTGCAGCCTCAGCTTTGCTTCCAGGCATATACTGGCTTCTAAGCTCAATTAATTTGCCTTCTCCAAGCATAATATTTTCTGCGGGTATTCTGCAGTTCTCTAGATGAAAACAACCATTGGTAGCAAGGCGCTGACTACTTTTTTCATGGAAAAAATCTGGCCTAAAGCCCGGTGTGTCACTTGGAACAATGAAAACTGCTCCAGACTCACTTAATGGTTTGTTGGTATCTAGTCTGGCAGTGATAAAATATAGTTTTGCCATACACCCATTTGAGATATAGCGTTTAGTACCATTAAGAATATAGCTATCGCCATCACGCACCGCTGTCGTTTTCATTCCAATATCAGCGCCATCGTAATATCCTTGATGGTCAGAGCCGATTTCTGGCTCTGTAATGCCAATAGCTGTTGTCGCCTGATTATCTGCTACAAATGGAGGTATAAATTTTTGCTGTTGTTCAGGTGTCATGGCGTCTTTAAATAGATGTGCCATTTTCCAGCATTGATCCATTATAACAGCAAATCCTAAATCACCTGCAGCTAATTCTTCTCCAACGATACACATAGTGAGAATGGACTCCTCAGCACCACCAAATTTTTTTGGAACTCCAAGTGTTCTTATTCCAGCCTCATCTGCAAGTTTTATCCAATCCCAAGGTATTCTGTCTTCAGCAAGTTGAATTCTATCTCTTTCTATCGCTTCCGGAGTTATAATTTTAGTTGCAAACTCTCGCGCAACTGATTGCCATTTAATCTGACTATCGCTTATGTTAAAATCCATATTGCGCCCCCCTTACTTAATAGCCTTATTATCTGCGTTATGAGCTGTCAATCATCTATGTAGTTTGAAGCAATCGGGAGTTTCAAAAATTTTATATATTTTAAAAAAGCAAATTGGAAAGAATTGATCGACTTAAATGATCATTTGTAAAAACTTGACCCGATGACATCGCAGCTATTTGCTTTCTGAAGTTCTTTTTTTTGTTCCTCTAAAAGTTTAATCCATACATCGTAGCCGATAGTTTGCATCATTTTTCCCGAAATTTTTTGGAGTACTTTCTCACATTGTCCAGTGCTACCTGCATTTATGCCGTCTGAATTTATTTTACAACTGGCATCAGAATTACCAATGAGATTTCCATCTTTATCTTTTATAAAGACAGATACTCCAGATATCTTCCTACCAGTCTGATTTTTNTACTGTAACTTCAAAACAAAATAAGAAGCTACTCCAACATCATCGTCACCATATATGATGTCTACCGTGCAGGGCACTTTTTTTGCATCGTGAGCATTAACTTCAGTATTGANACCAANACCAAAAATAANAATAANAANAAAGTAAGTAAGGTATGGTAATATTGAAAAAAAGTTCATTATANGACCCAACATCACTGCCTAAAGGTTAATAAATATAATATTACTTATTTTTGGTCTTCTATCAATTAACTATAAATCAGTTTTCAAAAAATTTATGGTC
>FUFK010064949.1_pt1 | contig 24141 bp, 22 predicted proteins | sample 1021851 | NCBI WGS metagenome assembly FUFK01 (sample SAMEA51879418, study PRJEB19060) | metagenome | reverse complement strand
TGTACAATTTTCAAAAGCAAAATTCTGAACAAACACTTAGAGAAGGATTAGAAGAATTTTATTCTATAAACACACAATTTAGAGATCTTGCTGAAAAAGATAATCCAAATGCATATATCTTCAAAGAACATGATTACACACATGTATTATTTGGCTTGGGTACATCTATAGAAGAAGAATCGGTTCTCGACACCTATGTTATCTGGGGCATGAAATTTAATTGGGGAAAAATAATTAATTTCTATAAAGATCCAGAATACAAAGAAGTTATAGGTAATATTGTGCAAAAACATGGTGGCTATTGGGGAATTTTTAAAATATATATGTCTCTTATCCCTGTCAAATTTCGCGTATTTTTACGTTGCTTAAATATGAAGAAGAAGTGGAATTACCATGATATTTCAGAAGAAATGCTCAATACGAAACTTCGTAATTTAAGACAAGAATACAATATTAAACTAATCCCATTGAAACATATTCCTATAAATAGATATAGCTCTAAATCTGTTTAAAATTATTCTTTTTCTAAATGTATTGTGCTTGTTGGATAAGCAAAATCTGAACCATTTTTCTTAACAATTTTCATGATTTCAAGTATTAGATTTTCTCTTGCAATACAAAAATCATGCCANTTTGTCGATCTTGTAAAGCAATAAACAAGCATATCTATACTNGAGTCATTGAATTGAGTAACTCTNATTGTTGTTGTTGCCTCNTCAGCATTAGCTAAATCATCATTTGCAGCTACNTANGANTCAATATCNTTTCTAATTGCTAATATNGTTTCTGGNGTAGTTTGATANATNAGNCCAACATTAAACATAATTCTTCTAAANGGCATTTCNGAGAAATTNATTATTTCTGAATCACTTAAAACTGAGTTAGGTACAAATACTGGTGCTTGATCAAATCTTCTAATTAATGTCGATCTAAAGTCTATTTTTTCCACTGATCCTTCTGCAACGCCCTCAACATTAATCCAATCCCCCTGCTTGAATCTTTTTTCACCAATAATAAGCAATCCACCAATTAAATTTTTGAAGAAATTCTGAGCACCCAAAGCTAATGCTACCGAGAATAATCCNAAGCCAGCGATAATAGATGCTGCGTCAATGCCCCATAATTCTAAAACGCTTACAACACCTATTAAGTAAGCAACAAATTTTATTGCTCTAAAAATCCATGCTCTCAGTGTAGGAGATAAAAAGTCATATTTTTCTCCAACAAAATCTCTTAAAGGATCAACGCTGTCAGCAATTGACCAAAATACTGCTAAATAGAAATAGGTTTGAACGATTAATGTGCCATATTCTGCATAAGTATCGGATAGAGGTAATGCGCCAACTAATGCGTACATTCCGATACCTAGAGGAATTAGAGTTAATGGCTTTCTTAAACTAGTTACAAACGCATCATCATGTTTTGTATCGCTGGTACTCGCAAAAGCTTGAAGAGATTTAAATATTACTGTGCGGCTAAATATTACAGCTATAAGAGTGAATAATATTATTGGGCCTATATCAATTGATATATTTATAAGATGTTCTGTTATTTCACTCATTTTTATTAATTCCAATACTTAAAAAATCATCTGATCTAAAATCGCTTACACCAATTAACTTTTCATCCTCAAACATTATAGATGACGTTATACCGTTACTGAAGTCATATGTTGCTGGTCTTTGGTAAAGAATAAAACCCCTAGCTTCCAAGTTTCTAATCACTTCTTCATCAAAACTCTCATACATCAAGTGTTCTGGTAACCATTGATGATGGTATCTTGATTTATAAACGGATTCTTCTGGACTTAGACCAAATTCATAATAGTTTAATATTACCTGTAGTACAGCNGTAATTATTCTAGAACCGCCTTGTGCGCCAGTAACTAAATACGGTTGATCATTCTTAAACACAATGGTTGGAGTCATTGAACTTAATGGTCTTTTCTGAGGTTCAATACGATTTGCATAAGTCCCAAGTAGACCAAAATAATTTGGTTGGTTGGGAGATGCAGAAAAATCATCCATCTCGTTATTCATCAGTAACCCTGTATCTTTNATNACAACTCCTGAACCAAATGCTGTATTCANGGTNGTAGTTGTNCTGACGATNTTTCCAAAACTATCTGCTATCGAGTAATGCGTGGTATTTTCTTTAAATTTAAATTTCACCGGATCATACTCTTCTGCAGCACTCATTCTTGTTAAATTTATATTCTCCAATAAATCTTTTGCCTTATCTTTACTCAGAAACTCTTCTTCAGGCACATCATAAAAATCTGAATCAGCCATATAGACTGACCTCAAAGAATAAGCAATTTGCATAATCTCNCTAATTTTTTGAATATTTTCAGCACTATGTGGATTTGTTTGATCTAATTCCAATTGTTCAATCATATTCAGCATTAATGCCAGTATTAAGCCTCCAGAGGAGGGCAGTGGCATAGTGACAATGGACAAATCCTTATAATTAAATCTAATAGGTGTACGAAATTTAGCTTTATAGTTACGTAAATCAGCAGATGAAATTAAACCACCATTTTTACGCATATCTAATTGTATTTTTTGAGCTGTTAAGCCTTTATAAAATCCTGCAGGCCCTTTTTGAGCAATAAGTTTTAAAGTATTAGCAAGATCTGATTGAACCAATAGTTCTCCACTTTTTAGTATTGAACCATCTTTAAAAAATATTTTTCTTCCATCCGTTGTTTTAGCTAATTTTTCTTTATAAGTTTCTAATGATTTAGCCAATGTATCAGTGATAGGAAAACCATCTCTAGCAAGAATAATTGCCGGTTCAATTAGTTTTTTCCAAGGCAATATGCCAAATCTTTGATGAGCTATGTATAAGCCATATACNGTGCCTGGTACTCCAGAACTTAAATAAGACTCTAGAGCTAAGTTTCGATCAACTTTTCCATCTACGACAAACATATCCTCAGTTGCTTTATTCGGAGCCATTTCTCTGTAATCTAGAGCATAATCAGTGTTGGTGTTTTTATCATGAATAATCATAAAACCTCCACCGCCAATAGGACTTGCTTGAGGTAAAACAACGCTTAAAGCAAAGGAAACTGCTACAGATGCATCGATTGCATTTCCACCATCTAATAAGATTTGATTACCAATTTCAGAGGCTAAATAATGTCTCGTAACGATCATTGACTGATCTGCTATAACAGTCTTTCCTCTAATTATTTGATCATTGCTAAGAACAGGTAATCCGATGAGTAATAAAAGTGCTGTTATAAAGAATGGTTTTACCATAAAAAATTTTTCTTCGGTGATTCTTTCCAATTGTGTTCGTAGAGTTTTTTAAATGTAAAAGCTCTTTCTTCATCAACTATTTTTTTGTTCTTAATATCTATCCCTGTAAAATCTTTATAATCAGCTAAAGACCTAACACTTCCTAATCCATATACATTAGTAAGATTGCCTTGCACAATTCGATCAATTCTTTTCTTACTTTTTGCTTGAAGTTCAGTCCATTTAACTGTTCTATTTTTATCTTCATCTTCATTCCAATGCATTGGTCTTTTAGCTAAGTTCGAATAGTCTACATAACAGTGAAATAGTGGTATCTTTGGTATGTGAAACACGTCATAACCATTGGTAAATAACCGAAGGGATAAAGTAGTTTCTTCACCTTCAAAATAAAGATGAGGATCATAAGGGACATCTTCTATCAATCTGCTTTCTGCAAACATAAAACCTGCCGAGATTAAAAAACCTCTATATATTTCTTTTGATTGAGAAGGCAGCCCCTTTTGCATAGAAAAATATCCATCTTTAAAAGTTTTTTCGCTATCTACAATCATTACATGAGTGGAATGATCATCTTCTTGTAATTTTCTGAAAACCTTTTTTTCAAAGTCTATTATTTCAAAGCCCCTTGGATATGCTGATATCACCGGTTTATCAGCATGTTTTTTAATTGTCTGTAAATATTGAATTAGATATTCATCCCAATTCTTTTCAAACACAGTATGTGAGTCTACTTGTAAAAAATATTCTTCATCTTGCATTAATGTTTGAGCGTTAGCTCTGGCCCAACACGGACCACGTGCATCTTTTGGATCTATGTGTATATATGAGATCTGATCTTTCAGCTTTGCTTTAGAGAAATCTAATTTAACTTTACATTGATCAATAATTCCAAACCTTAAATTCTCTTTAAATTTTGCATTTGTAAAAGCACTATTGATAGTTATGGGTAATAACAAATCTTGATAAGAAGCTATAGATATAAATATTTTCATTAATGTTTCGTTATGATCTCACTGTTTTGAATTTTATCAATATCATAACCAACTTCTTTTGAAATTGATCTGACTAACTCCTCAGGCTCTTCATTAAACACAATTTCATTCTGAGTATCTAGAATTAACCAACTATTTTTTGAAGCTTCATAATCGAGTTGGCCGGCATCCCAACCACAGTAGCCTAATGCTAATCTATATGAGCCATCGAATGTACCATTCCCAATTGATTCAATAACTTCAATACTTGATGTTAAACATAGACCATTATGTACAACAAGAGATTCTTTATGTTGTGGTTGATTGTGAATTACAAATAATTTATTCATGTCTACAGGACCACCATTCAATAGATTTTTTCTTTCAATGTCTGCATTAATTTTTAATGACTTAAAAATTATATTTTCACTAATTGGTATTACTTTATTCATAACAATACCTAAAGCTCCTTGTTTATTATGTTCAAAGATATATATCAAGGAATTATAAAAATAATCGTTTTGATTTTTCTCTTGAAAGTATAAGAACTTGTTCACAAAAAAATTTTCTTCTGACATAATTTAANNTTTATTAAACATATTGTTTTTATTATATGTCTGAACCAAAAATTTCTACAAAACAAAATCTATCAGAAGCATTTGCCGAGCTTAGAAAATTAAACCCATTGTTAGAATTAACAGATCGTGAGATTAATGGCATTAATTTCAAAGTATTTCAAAATGCACCTAAAACAATGAGAGATCTTTTTGGAGCAATAGAACTTTTGCAAGGTGATTTTCCTTTCATTAGTGAAGATGCTAATGAATTAACATTTCTTGAAAGCTTAGCTAAAGCCAAAAGTATATGTAAGTTCTTACAAGATGAAGGGATTAAACCAAACGATAGAGTCGGAATTTGCATGCAAAATTGTACTGAATGGGCTGTTATTTATCTCGCACTAGCTGGATACGGAGCCACTGCNGTACCTTTTAATTCATGGTGGAAAACAGAAGAACTTGATTATGGTATTGAACATAGTGAAGTTAAGTTAATTTTTGTTGACCCAAAAAGATATGAGCTAATAAAGAATCATGAAATTAAAAAAGTTGTAACAGAGCCAATTGATGGATGTGTAAGTTATGAAGAAATATCAAATACANAGAACTTAGATTGGCCAGAAGATAACGCAACAGATGANGATCTTACNGTGCTTCTTTATACGTCTGGTTCCACAGGATTGCCNAAGGGNGTAATGCTAACTCACCTGGCAATAATTAATGCCTTATTTAGTTTCTACACACTGGGAGAGTTAAGAAAAATAGTTCACGATGAACAACTATTAATAGTTGAAAATGCATCGGTACTGATAAATGTACCTTTATTTCATGTAACAGGTTTAATTACACAATTTTTGCTTTCAATGCTGGCCAAGAGAAAAATCATAATTATGCACAAATGGGATGCAACCTATGCTTTAGATTTAATTCAACAACATAAAGTCACAAATTTAAGTGGTGTTCCAACTCAAAGTTGGGACTTAATGAACCATCCTGCAGTAGATGATTATGATTTATCATCGTTAATCGATATAGGCGCTGGTGGAGCAGCACGGCCGGAAGATCAAGTTTTTAATTTACATGAAAAATTTAACGTTCCTATGACGTTTGCTTGGGGTATGACAGAGACTTCAGCCTTAGGAACAATTTTAAGAGGACATGATTATTTAAAAAGACCAAACAGTGCAGGCTTAATAGTTCCAGATATTACTGAAATTGCGATAATGGATGATGATGAAAATTTCTTGGATACAAACTCTGTTGGGGAAATTGTATTCAAATCGCCATCAAATACTATTGGTTATTTAAAAAACGAAGAGGAAACAAATAAAACAATTGTTGATGGTTGGCTCAAAACTGGTGATCTTGGATACCTTGATGATGATGGATATCTTTTTATCTNAGACAGAAAAAAGGCACTTATTATTCGGGGTGGAGAAAATATATCTTGTTTAGAAGTTGAAAATGCTCTTGATAAACATCCAGAAATTATTGAGTCTTGTGTTTCTGGAATAGAAGATGAGAAATTTGGTGAAATAGTAGGTGCTTACATTTATGCAAAAAAACCGATAGATAAAGAAGATTTAAAAATCTTTCTAAAAGATAAATTAGCAAATTATAAAATCCCGGAAGTAATTCTATTCACAACAGAAGCATTACCAAGAATAGCGTCTGAAAAAATTGATAGAGTAAGTGTTAAAAACCTACTTTCATAACTGAGAAAGATAAAGTAAATTACGAAAATGACTAAAAAAGTATTCATAGTTGAAGATGAGCCTGATCTAAGAGATACACTTCAATATAATTTTGAAAATGAAGGTTTCAAAGTAAAGTCATTCTCAAATGGAGAATCTTTTTTAGAAACTATCAAAAATGATAAACCTAATTTAGTTATTCTTGATTTAATGTTACCTGGCATATCAGGTTTAGATGTTTGTCGAGATCTAAGAATGGGTAAAGTTAATGAAAATGTTGCAGTAGTCATGTTAACAGCAAAAAGTGAAGAGGTTGATAGAATTGTTGGATTTGAATTAGGTGCAGATGACTATGTAACTAAACCCTTCAGTGTAAGAGAACTTATTTTAAGGGTTAAAGTGCTTCTTAAAAAGAGGTCAGATGATGTAGATCAAAACTTGCTAGAATTTGGCCCTATAGCTATGAATCTTGATGCTCATGATGTTTCTGTTGAAGGCAAAAATATTCTGTTAACGGCCCTAGAATTTAAATTATTGAAACATTTACTTAAAAGAAAGGGCAGAGTTCAAACTAGGGATCAATTACTTGGAGATGTTTGGGGTTATAGTTCAGAAGTCACTACAAGAACAGTAGATACACATATTAAAAGATTAAGAGAAAAGCTCGGAAAACCTGGGGAACTAATACAGACAATAAGAGGTGTTGGTTANAGGTTCAATAATTAGTCTTAATGTTTAATTTTTTGACTTCACTTAAGCTATCTCGAGTCTTCATATTATCAATATTATTTCTAACATTTATTGTTTTTATTGTAGTAACAATTTTCTCTTCATTTATTTACAACAATTCTAGAATACAGTTAGTTGAAGCACTTTATATACAAGCTCAATCTATTAATAAATTATTGCCTGAATATGATGAGAATATTAATTTTGATCAATACACAGATAATCTAGCAGTACAAGATACGAAATTTAATGAATTGAGAGTAACAGTCATTGATAAGAATTGGGATGTAATAGGCGATTCCTTAGTCGATGGACAAGAATTATATCTTTTAGAGAAACATTCTCCAGAAACAAGACTAGAAATTCAAGATGCGTTAAATAATGTTTATGGTTCAACAAGTAGAAGAAGTGAATCTACAGGTTTAGATTTAATATATGTAGCAATTCAAAGAGATCCAAATGATATTAATCAAGGTTTATTAAGAGTAGCTTTACCTTTTGATATTTGGGACTCTTTTTTTAATTTCTTCATTTACCCTTTTTTAGTCCTATTCTTATTAATTATTGCCTCATCTAGTTTTCTTAGTTTAAACGTTGAATATAACTTAAGAAGAGATTTAGATTCTCTCTTAAAAAGTACGAGAAAAGCCATAAAGGGGCAGAATATATCTAATTTAAATAGTGGAGATGAACAGTTAAGTACTTTATCCGATGCTGTAAAACAAATTGCTCAGAGATTGAATGTTGAAGTAGAACAAGCAATTGAACAAAGGACAGAGTTTGGAACAGTACTAGACAGTATGAACCAAGGTGTTGTTATTTTTAATAAAAATCATAAAGTTCGATTTTCTAACGATATTGCTCTAGAAATGTTCGGCAAACATCAATTTTTTTTGAAAGAGAAAATTGAGGTAAAAAAACTACAACCGATAAATAAACTTCTCAAAAAATTAAAAAAAATCTCTTCAGAAGAGGTTGAACTATCAATAGATGTAAACAACGAAGAAAAACATTTTCTTATTTCTGGTTCAAAGATGGATTCAACGAATGAGTATATTGTAGTTATCAGTGATATATCATCTTTAAGAAAACTAGAAGATTTAAGGAAAAATTTAATATCAGATATCTCTCATGAAATTAAAACTCCTGTTTCTGTCATTAGAGCAGGTTCTGAAACATTGCATTCAGGAAGCATCAAAGATCCTAAAATTGCTTCGAAATTTACAAAATCTATCCTAGATAATTCAGAAAGATTAAGTGAAATGATCGATGATCTTCTAGAACTTGAAAAGATAGAATTTGGTGGATTGGTAATTAAAAAAGAAAAAATAATTCCACATAAAGAAATTAATAAAATTTTAAGCACTATTGAAGCGCTACTCGTCGAAAAGAAATTAGTAGTTGAAAATGACATAAATGAAGATTTAATTTTAAGAACTGATAAAGAGTCATTTAGATCGATATTCTCAAATTTATTAAATAATGCGATTAAATATTCTCCAATAGGCTCTAAGATTGTCTTTAATGCGGCTAAAGAAAAAAAATCTATAGTAATTTCTATTAAAGATAATGGTTATGGGATAGAAAAAAATAGTATAAAAAGGGTATTTGAAAGATTTTACAGGTCATCAAAAGCAAGAGCACATACAAAAGGGACAGGGCTTGGACTAGCACTTGTAAAGCAACTTTCTTCAAGAATAGGTGCTAGTGTTGAGGTTGAATCTCAAATTAATGTTGGCTCAGAATTCTTTGTCTCATTTCAGGACAAGTAGTAAAATCTAGATTATGAATAAACAAGATTTAATAAGGCTTTCAATATTTTCATTACTTTTACTGGTTGTATTAATTTTTTATTACAATCTTGGTTTTTTATCCTTCACAACAGTGAATATTAATGAACAATTGCCGAAACCCATCAAAACCACAAGAGAATCTACACAAACAGTACAAAATATTGGATCTGTTGAAACAGCAAAGAAATTAACTTTAGGTTTTGAGCTTGTTGGAATTAGAGGAAATAATCCACAAAGTACTATCATTATTTTAGATAAAGATAAGTATAAACTTGTTGAACAAGGTGAAAATATTACAAATCAAATAAGTTTTTCTCATATCGAAGGTTCACGAGCTTACTTTTTTGATGGTAAAGACTATAGTTTTCTTGATATCATAGGTGCAGAGAAATCTTTCAACCAAGACAGAATAGATCTCATTAAGGAATAGAAAGTATGAAAAAATTTATTTTCACAGCATTATTGTCTCTGTCGCTAGTGGCACAGGACCAAAATATTTTCTATAAAGATGCTGATATAAAAACATTTGCACAAGATATTGCACTCTTGACAGATAAAACGATTATTTTAGATCCAAGAGTAAAGGGTGTGATTTCAATATATTCTGATGCACCTCTTGATTCGGAATCTATTTGGGAAGTGTTTATTTCGACAATGGAAGTACAGGGTTACAATGTACTCAAAGACGGTAATATCTATAGAGTTATTCCTTCACAAGAAGGAGTTAAAAATTTCTCAGAAGATGGACCACTTGCTGGTTCTATTGGTTCAGAAGTCATTAAATTAAGATTTTCCAGTGCAAAAGATATAGTAAATGCTGTTAAGCCGATTGTAGGGGTAAGATCGTATATTGTCGCTCTACAGAACGATAGAGAAGTTCTTATAGCTGACGATGCTGATAATATTAAAAGAGTTAGAGATATCATCAGAAACTTAGATTCTGAATTAGATACGAGTATTTCTGATTTTAAACTTAAAAACCTATCGGCTATTGAAGCATTGAGGCTTATTAACTCTCTTAAATCAGATCCTAATACTCGTTTTGATAAGTTAGCCGTCGCCACATTCCAAGGTTCAAATAAGNTAATTTTTAGNGGTCCTCTTGAAATTGTTACTAGAGCAAAAAGGGTGATTTCCCAATTAGATTTAGATAATAGTTTAAATGAGAACACAAAGGTTATTTACCTTAATTATTCGCAAGCCGAAGATATATTAAAGATTTTAAAAGATGTTTCTGCTTCTTTTAACCAAGAGCAAAATATCGATTATAAAACCGTAATAACATCACATGAAGAAACAAATTCCATCGTCATTAGATCTAACCCACAAACAATTAAAACTTTAACTTCTATAGTTGAACAATTAGATATTAGAAGGCCTCAAGTATTTGTTGAAGCTATAATTGTNGAAATATCTGATGAATCTGCNAAGGCTTTAGGTGTNGANACAATTTACTCTGGTGATGCTACAAATAATACTCCGATAGCATTATCACGATTTCCCTCAACAACAAGTCCAGATCTTCTCTCTCTAGCTATTAGCGCTGATGATGACTCAAATTTAGGAGCTAATACTAGTGCAGCATCTTCGCTTTTGAGCACCAGAGGGCTTGTAGCTGGTGTTGGAAATATTATCGACGGAGAAGATAATTTTGCAATGCTGTTATCCGTATTAAAAGATGACTCAAATTCAAATATCCTATCAACNCCATCAGCAGTAGTAATGGATAATGAAGAAGCATCATTATTAGTAGGGCAAGAGATACCAGTTACAACAGGTGAATCACTTGGAACAAATAATCTTACTCCATTTAGAACTACAGCTCGAGAAGAGATCGGTATTAAATTAGAAGTTAAACCACAAATAAATGAAGCAGATTCAGTAGCACTTTTTATAAGACAAGAAGTGTCTAGTATTGCTGGATCACAACTTCCAAATTCATCAGATTTAATTACAAATAAAAGAGAAATTGAAACTACTGTTTTAGCTGATAATGGTGAAATTTTGGTGTTAGGCGGTCTTATCAGTGAAGATATTCAAGAATCAGTAAATAAAGTGCCCTTGCTTGGTGATTTGCCTATAATTGGAGCTTTATTTAGATCATCTGCAAAATCTGTCGAGCAGAGAAATTTAATGATTTTTTTAAGACCTACAATCTTACGAGATTCCATTACAACTAAAGATTTATCGGAAGAAAAGTTCAATTTAATTCGTGCAAAACAGTTACTAAAAGAAGAAGAATCAAGTAACTAAAAATGAATTTACCTTTAACCTACAACTACTGTAAAACTAATAAAATTACTCTTATTAATGATGCAAATAAATCTGTTATTCACACTTGTGGAGCGCTAAAGCCTGCTGTTCTATCCTCTATTGAAAATTTACTGTTAGATAAAGTTGAAAAGAAGAATCATTCAGATGACGAGTTTGAAAACTTACTTACAGAATTATATACAGACCAGTCTGATGATTTTGATTTTTCAAATATCGAAGATTTAGATCTTGTAGATATAGCAAATGCTATTTCACCTTCGGATGATCTTTTAGATGATAAAAATAAAGGACCAATTATTAAACTAATCAATGCAACTATCACAAAAGCTGTAAAAGCTCGTGCTTCTGATATTCATTTAGAGCCATTTGAGAATAAGTTAAGTATTAGATTCAGAGTTGATGGCGTGCTAAGAGAAGTTCTTCAATACCAGAAAAATATTACTCAAATGATCATTTCCAGAATAAAGATAATGTCAAAACTTGATATATCGGAAAGACGATTACCTCAAGACGGGAGAATTTCAATATCAGTTGGAAAAAGAGACATTGACTTAAGAGTTTCAACATTACCATCTTCTTTTGGTGAAAGAGTTGTATTAAGAATACTTGAGAAAGATAAAACACATATACAATTGGATCAATTGGGTTTTTCCAATGAAATTCTAGAAAACTTTAGAAAAAATCTTGGTAAAAATGAAGGGATCATTCTAGTTACTGGACCTACAGGATCTGGAAAAACAACCTCACTTTATTCAGGCCTTAGAGAAATTTCTGATCGATCACAAAATATATTAACTATTGAGGATCCAGTTGAATATGCCCTAGAAGGTATCGGACAAACCCAAGTAAATACAAAGACCGGTCTAACATTCGCAAAAGGTTTGAGAGCTATTTTAAGACAAGATCCTGATATTGTAATGGTTGGGGAGATTAGAGATAAAGAAACAGCAGAAATCGCAATTCAGGCCAGTTTAACTGGACATCTTGTATTATCAACAGTCCACACAAACAGTGCTGTAAATGCAATTACACGTTTGAGAGATATGGGGATAGAGCCTTACTTACTATCCTCTAGNCTAATATTTGTTCTTTCTCAAAGACTTGTAAGAAAATTATGTCCACATTGTAAAGTACAAGATGATGACAATAAAAAATTACTCGATGAATATAAAATTAAAGGACAAGTATTTAAGTCGGTTGGATGTGATGAATGTGATAATACTGGATATAAAGGTCGCTTAAGCATCGGTGAATTTGTTTCAATCGATGAAAAAATAAGTGAATTAATACACAACTCTGCATCTGAAAATGAAATCTCTGATTACGTGTATAAAAATAATAAAAAGATATATCAAAATGGCCTTCAAGTCGTAGCTAATGGAGACACATCACTATCAGAGTTAATGCGAGTTATTGAAGATTAATGGCAACTTATAAATACACTGCGTTTGATGCAAATGAAAAAAATTTAAAAGGCATTGTTAATGCTTCTGATATGAATGAAGCAAAACTAATACTAATAAACAGAGGCTTAAACCCTCTTAAAATTGAAGAAAGTCTTCAGAGGAGGGCGAAAGTAAAGATTTCAAACAATAATCTTTCGGTGTTCACAAAACAAATGTCTGCCCTATTGGGGGCAGGAACGCCAATTGAGAAATGTCTATCATTGCTCAGTAAGCAATCATCTAATAACAAATTTTCTCAGATTCTGCTCAGTATCAATGAAGATATTACAGAAGGTAACAGTCTTAGCTCAGCAATGAAAAAATATCCATCAATATTCGATGAAATTTATACATCAACAATTTATGCTGGTGAAACTTCTGCATCTTTATCGGAAGTTTTTCATGACCTATCAATATATTTAGATAAAGAGGCAAAAATTAGATCACAAGTTGTCGGTGCTTTAATATATCCGGCTGTTTTATTTGTTGTTTCAATTGCCGTTATTTACTCACTTTTAAGTTTTGTTTTACCGCAAGTAGTTGAGCAGTTTGTCAGTTCAAACGTTGAATTACCATTATTAACACAAACACTATTAGCTTTTTCAGATATCTTTCCATTCATAATTGGCTTTGTTTTTCTTATTCTAATTACAATTTATCTGGTACAAATAACAAACATAATCCCAAAGAGCTACCAATTAGTTATTTCTAAGTATTTTCTTTTTATTCCTTTAATAGGTGCAATCATTTTATACGATCAAACAGCTCGTTTCTGTTCTTCAATGAGATTAATGACAAAAGCAGGATTAAACACTATTGATAGTTTACAGATAGCTCAAAATACTTTTAAAAATAAATATCTAAGATCTCAAGTTGAACAAGTAGTAAATAAAGTAGTAGCAGGGACATCAATTAGCAATGCTTTCTCACAAGCAAATATATTTCCTGATGTTTTTCAGCAACTTTTAAGTTCGGGTGACATGGGAAGTCAAGTTAGTGAAATGTTTGAAAAAACTAAGGAATTTTTAGATCAAGAGGTAGATACGCGTAGAAATTTACTTTTAACTTTATTGCAGCCCATAGTTATCCTGACGATGGGTGTTTTTGTAATGTTAATTGTTTTATCTATAATGTTGCCTTTATTGCAAATGAATAATTTAATATTCAGTATATGAAAAAGTTATTAAAAAAAGGCTTCACACTTTTAGAGCTGTTAATAGTTATAGTAATTTTAGGCTTGCTCGTTTCTTTAGTATCNGTAAATTTTTTACCGACTTTAAGCAATGCATATACCGAAGTTGCGAGACAAGACATTTCAAGACTTCAACAAGCACTTGTAATGTTTAAAATTAATGAAGGTTCGTATCCTTCATCAAATCAAGGTCTTGAAAGCTTAAAAAACAATCCTGGTAATCTTAAAAATCCTTCTAAGTATCCTANCGGTGGATATATCAATAAATTACCTGTAGATCCATGGGGCAATGCATATGTTTATATTTATCCTGGACAGTATGGTGAATATGATATTGTTTCATTAGGTGCTGATGGCCAACCNGGTGGAGAAGGAGAAAATGCAGATATTGGTAACTGGACTAATTAAAGGTTTCACTATACTTGAAATATTGATCGTTTTAGCGATTATTTCTATATCAGGCACTTCTTTTTATCTAATTTTGAATCAACCAAAAAGTTTTGACATTTATGAACAAACATTCAATGAATATAAAACNTTAAGCATTTATAGTGGTAATTCTTATGCATTNACGAAAGATTCNATAAAAATTTTAAATAAAGATATTTGGGAAGATCTNGAAGTTGCCGATTTTTCAGCCATTTATTCTGTTACAAANAATTTGAATAAAACAACTATTATTGAAGAAGATGATATCTTCTTAGTAATATCCCCTGGTAATGAGATATCTATAAAATCCCTAACATTATCAGGAGGTAAAAACGTTGAACTCTAATATATCTAGAGGGTTTAGTTTATTAGAAGTTGTAATAGCACTTCTAATTATTTCTATAACCTTTCTAGCGTATAACCAGCTGATTGAGCAAAATCTTAAATCTCAAGAATTAAAGCAAATTTTNATACAAGAATCCGATAAAAAACTAAATTTACTAACAATNTACGTNTCNGANNCTGATGTANATCAATATGANGTTAGACAAATATTAGATATAAATGAAATTTCNGAAACGAAAATTTCTTCATTTNGAAATTTCGATGANATCAAGATCGATTTTATTACTGATGATGAATCTGTCTACATAACAATAATAAAATAATGAAAAACGGNTTTACTTTACTTGAAGTGCTTATTGCCTTATTGGCTGCTGCACTAATTTCAATAATGTCTTTCGATTTTTTATCCAATACAGTCTTTCTAAAAGAGCGGATTGATAAATCTATAGTAAATGATTCTAAACATTCAAAAGCTATACATTTAATGCGTCTAGATATGATGCAAGCTGTACCATTTAAATTAAAAGATCAAAATTTCAATAATTTAAATAATGTATTTNTAGGTTCAAATGAAGAAAGAATTTTAACCTTNGTGGCNTTAAGTNGCGCAGATACAGCNATTTATAACTCTAAGTTAAGAAGGATTATCTACAGGTATAAGAATAATGACCTTATCCGTACAACTACTTTAGCCAACAACGAAAATATTGTGTTATCAGATGAAATATTACTATCTGATATTGAAAATTTAGAAATTTATTTTGGTGATGGCCTAGATGATCTTGTTGATATATATCCAAGCCTCAATGTATTAGAAAATAATATTTTTCCGCAATATGTTGTTTTGAATTATGACATAAACGATAAAAANTTTTATCAAATCATGGGATTCTTCAGATGAAAAAGGGATTTGTTTTAATTTCAACTCTAGCTTTAATANTTATTCTNAGTTTCATTATTCTNATATTAAGCAGAACCATTTACTCAGACACTTTAAGAACCACGCTTTTTGCNNCATCCCTTGAAAAAAGAATTGAAATTATCAACTATGAAAGATTTTTGATAGATACTCTAATAGATAATTCCTTGTTAAATAGAAATCTACTGTTAGCTGAAAATGAATTAAATTTTAATATTCAATCTAAATTTCCAGGGCTATCTATATCTCTAGAAGANTATTCAACNTGTTTTAATTTAAATAGTTTGGTTAAACCTTTTCAGAACATAAATGTTAAAAATGAAGAACATGGAATTTTATTTAAAAATTTATTGATCTTATCTGATATTGATAAAAATTTTCATAATGAATTGTTAGATAGAATTTATGACTCACTTGATGATGATTCTTTGCCTGAAACTTATGGCGCAGAAGANCTTTACTACATATCTAATGGTAATCTTTCGCTAAATCCTGATCAGCTATATTTTCATAAAAGCCAAATTAAAAATNTTGAAATGCTCAATAAAGCNNGTTTGGCTNGAATTTATAATGATTTATGTGCTNTACCATCNACAGATATACAATTTAATGTAAATAGCTTAGATGCATTAAATGCAAAAGTTTTTCTTGCATTATTTCCAGATCTAAATCTTAGTGATGTAGAAAAAATTATTTTGAATAGACCAGTTAATGGTTACATAACATATAAGAATTTAGTTGATTTAACAGGAATAGATTCATCAAAATTAAATAAATCTTTTATAATTTTCAAACCTAACTTTATAAAGATAAATTATCTAATGAATTTAGAAGGGCAAATTTTTAACTTTGTTAGTTTATTATCACTTAAAAGAGGGGACTTTGTAGTTTACAGATCATTATCAAGATGAATATTTTTATTTTTAATAATTTAGACCTAGAGAGTGGAATTTTAATTATTAATGGATCATTAAAANAAATTAATATCCATGAACTAGTCAATGCAGATGACACATTATTTGTATTACCAAATGAATTNTTACACTTTNTTGAATTTAAACATGANTTAAAAAATAACCAAAATATTCATGCATCGATCCTTAATAACATAAGTACTCTTCATGAAGATAANGAAAACTTAACAGTTTTNAATACCTCAAATAAATATCATTTCTTTACCACGAATAAAGAAAAATTAGAAAAAGTAAAAAATGTATTTAGCAAATTTAATGCAAAAATCTCAATAACTTCAGATCTACTGTTCTTTAAAGAAGCTTTTAATCAAAATTGTTCGTTTTCAAACAGCGTATATCTAATTGAATCCAATGAAGCTGTAAAACTGTCTGAGAAATCATTTAATTTGCTTGATGAGACTAGTGAAGTTAAAAATGTATCAGACTCAGATCTAAAGAGAATAAAAGATATTAATACCACCAGTTATCAATTAAATACGTTTAGCATTTCCTCGATTTTCAATTTACAAAACTCTTTAAAGCCATCTATGGCCATTTTGTTTATTATTATTTCCGCTTATATTTCAGCCTTATTCAACATTAATTCCAATTATTCACAGGTCCAAAAAATGGGTACAACATTAGAATCAATTTATAGCGATATTTATCCAAAAGAAAATATCACAAATATCTATCAGCAAATCGAATTTAAATTAGATAGTTTAAATAATGAGGAAGTTACTAAGTTATCGAAAACTATCAATCTTCTTAAAAGCTTATCAGAATCTTTAAACATACTTGAAGTTAATTACTCTGAAACAGGGTTTCAAATAAAATGCCTTTTTAATAATGACGCAGAGGAAAGTATCTTTATTAATCAACAAAACAGGCTTAATTACAATTTAGAGATTGTTGATAGCAAAACAACGCAACTGGGAAAAATTACAACTATTAGTTATGAACTATAAATTTTCAAATAGAGAATTGATATTGCTCAAAGCACTAACAGCAATTGTGCTATTGTTTGCAATAATTTATGGCACATCCTACGTTAGTAATGAAATTACTAAATCAAAAAATTCTTTGTTTTCTGAAGTAAATAAATTTAATGAAACAAAACAATTACTTGCTCAAATAAAAGTTTTAGAAAACAACAAAAACCTTGAAGTGTCTGCAAATGATTTTTTAAAAAACCTCTCTGAAAATAATATTTCATTTGAACAGAAAGGGGATTCCACTGTAATTCCTGGTTTATCAAAATTAGATGCCTTGGAGATAATAACAAATATAGAAGAAAATAATGTAGCAATAGAGAGCTTTACATTTAGTGTTGACGATTCATCAAGCATTATTCTGAGTATTAATTTTGATGGGTAAGTTCTTTTTAACCTTTCTGCTAACACTTTTATTACTATTTGGGTCTATATTCTTTATTCCGATAAATTTTATCGTTTCCAACGTCTTAAAAAACACTGATCTTAATATTGAGTATTCATATCTAGAAGGCAATATCTTCTCAGGAGAGGTTTTAGATCTATATTACGACAATAATTTTATCGGCGATTTTAGCTATGAGAATCAATTCTCTATAGATAATGTGACTGCAAATTTTATTTCAATTGATGATCGAAATATTCAAGGTACCGTTGTTAAAACATTTTCAGATATTACTGACATAGGCACGTTGAAGCTAAAAGATTTTTCAGCATCAAGTATATTTTCTACCGATTTGATTAAATATGTAGATCTAAAACTGGATATTAAAGAATTAGATATTGTTAATTTTGAATGTGAAAATATTATCGGAAACCTAAGGATTTCATCTCAAGAAATAAACGAAGAACTTTTAGGAGAGTTAGCTTGCTATCAGGATAATACAATTACAGCAAACTTATTTAATAAGCGAATGAAAGAATTAGGAAATGTGACTTATTCAAATGCACAAGTAAAAGTAAAAATTTCTACAAAAACAATATCTGACAGAAGAGTGCAGCTATTGATGGACTATATCTCTTTTACAATTGATCTCTAAGAATCTTTTTGACCAGACCATCGGAGATACTCCAAAATGTATTTTCAATTATTTGAGCATTTAATTGCTTAATAATTAAACTATATAAATTCAAAGCTTCAGGAATAATATCAATTCGATCTTTAGGTATTTTGAACTCATCGATCAGCACTGAACTATCTATTGATAAATATTCTTTTACATATCTGCTGAAATCATTTGTATTTATAGGTCCTTTAATGTCATTTGCTTGCATCAATGCACGTAAATTGCCCCCCAAACCATATAAATGATCAATAGATTTAAATTGATTTAGCCATAGACTTAATTCTTCGAATGCTTGAGATTTTTGCTCTTGAGTAAAATTTAATAACCTTACAGCACCTAATTGGAAGGATTTTGCATGAATATTATTATTTGAATTAATACAAATCTCTAAACTCCCACCACCAATATCAATGACAGCAGAATTTTTTTTATCTTCATTAAATTCTGCAAGTAAAGAAGCCTCTACATCTCCTGAAATTATCTTTATATCTATATTGTGCTGTTTGAGTAGATCTCTTATTTCTTTTGCGTTCTCGGTGTCCCGTAGTGCTGAAGTAGCAATAAAATTAACATTAGTAATTTTATTTTTTTTAAAAATATTTTTGTATTCAAGCAGTAAATGAAGCAAATTTTGAATTGTTTTTTCTTCTAAATAACCTTTAGAGAAAACGTCTCGACCTAGTCTTAAAGGATGTCTGTAATATTCATCAAGCTCCAAATTCTTATTAAAAATTTTATATTTGATTGCGTTTGATCCTATATCAACGATTGCGTATTTCATGACTTAGTCTGAGAAAGGTGCAAGAATTTTATATTGCTCGTAGTTAAGATTATCGAACAAAACGCCTTCAATATAACAAGAGNATTGACCTAAATCCTCACCCCATTTAGGAGGTTCAAGAGTTTTCTTATCCTCATAGGTCAATGTATTTAAGATGTACCTAAGAGCACTAAGTCTTGCAATCATTTTATTATTAGCATTGATGATTACCCATGGAGAATTGGTCCTTGCAGTTAAATCAAACATTTGATTTTTATATAGAGTAAAAACATCCCATTTATTGACCATTAATTTATCTGAGGCAGATAATTTCCAGTATTTTAATTTACTATTTTTTCTTGCTGATAAACGTCTTTTTTGTTGGTCTTTATCTATAGAGAAATAAAACTTAACAACTTCAATACCATTTGAAATTAATCTATCTTCCCACTTATTAACATTAGTCATAAAATCTTCGTAATGTTTTTTTGAACAATATCCTAAAGTCGGTTCTGTAAGCGCTCTTGTATACCATGATCTATCAAAAAGGGCTATTTTTCCTTCTTCTGGTAAGTGCTTTTCCCACCGTTTAAACCAATTTTCTTTTTCTTCCTTTGTTGGAATCCCTAAATGGATATATCTGAAATTTGAGGGACGAAGATGCTCAGAGAAAAAATTGATAGTCGAAGATTTTCCAGCAGTATCTCTACCTTCAAAGCAAAGAGCTATTCTTCTCTTATTTTTAATAACATCTTCTTGCAGCTTGAGCAGTTCAACTTGTAATTTATATTTTTCTTTTTTGTATATTATTGGACCTAAAGTTTTATATTGCTCAAATTTATATTCAATAACGCTCATGTATATTCTCAGAAAAGAGGGTATAGTATAAACAAATATTGACCTTGATGTTATGACCTTAGTTGAATTATCACTCTTTGGAATCCCTTTAATTTTGATTTCATCAGCGATGTTAGGTTTTTTTACAGCTTATGGTGTAGGAGCAAATGATGTTGCTAATGCAATGGGGACCTCTGTTGGCAGCAAAGTTTTAACCATCAAACAAGCAGTCCTAGTAGCCGCTGTTTTTGAATTTTTGGGTGCTTTTTTAGCAGGGGGAGGCGTAACGCAGACCATAAGAAAAGGTGTGATAGATCCTGCATTATTCGAAGGAAATTTAGAAGTCTTGATATATGGAATGATATCAGCCTTATTTGCAGCTGGCACTTGGCTATTAGTAGCAAGTCTAAGAGGTTGGCCTGTCTCAACGACTCATACAATTGTTGGAGCAATTGTTGGTTTCGGAATATATGCACTAGGTGTTAATGAAATTAACTGGGCTGTGGTAGGAAATATAGGTCTGTCATGGATTACCTCACCCTTATCTTCTGCCCTTGTTGCTGGCCTATTTTATTACATCTGCAAAACATACATCATAGATAATGATTCACGATTTAAAGGTCTAATCATAAGAATTTACATTTTTCTTGCAGGATTCGCTATAGCTCTTATAACTGTAACAAAAGGATTAAAGAATATTTTTAAGCAACAAGAGCTATTTGTAAGTTTTCAAGATAGTGTACTTATATCAGCTATAGCAGCATTAGTTTTTACTTTTATTTTTTATTATTTTTCAAAAGCAAAATTAAAAAAATCTGTAAATTCTGAATCACAATTTGCGTATCTAATGATTTTTACTTCTTGTGCCGTTGCATTTGCACATGGATCGAATGATGTTGCTAATGCTATTGGGCCCTTAGCTGCAATTAATCAAGCAACCAGTCAAATTTTAAATCAACCATACACCCTTGAAACACCGCTATGGATACTTTTTCTAGGAGCAGCTGGTATAGTGCTAGGTTTAGCTACACTTGGTTATAGAGTTATGAAAACCATTGGTGAAAAGATTGTTAAGCTCACACCAAGTAAAGGCTTTTCTGCTCAATTAGCTGCTGCACTAACAGTAGTGATTGCCAGTCAATTAGATATGCCTGTATCAACCACTCACACATTGGTAGGTGCAGTTATTGGTATTGGACTTGTTGAAGGTGCAAGCACAATTAATTTCAACTCCGTAAGAACTATTGTTTTATCTTGGGTGGTGACACTTCCTGCAGGTGCACTATTATCAATAGCATTTTTAGAATTATTTACCAATCTTTTCACTTATTAGTAAATTGCCACTAACTTGTNACAGATTTGTCACAATTAAAAGATAGTTTTCTATATAACTATTTTTATTATGAAAAATCTAATAAAGCTTTTAACACTACTTACTTTTTCTTTTTTCATATACTCTCAAGAATCTGCTAGTGACGATACAGCTGATTCAGTAGAGGAAGTTGTAACCGTTGGAACTAGAGCAAGTTTAAAGTCAGGTCTCGATAAGCAGAAAGAATCAAACCAAGTTGTTTCAATTGTAGATTCTGATGCGATAGGTGATTTTCCGGATGAAACTGCGGCTGAAGCTGTCAGAAGACTTTCAGGTGTGTCAGTAGAGAATGATCAAGGAGAAGGTCGTTACGTAACTCTAAGAGGCATGGCCGGTGGTTTAAATGCTGTTGCCATGAATGGAGCATTAGTACCAGCTCCTGAAGGAGGCAGAAAAGTTCTGCTTGATGGTCTACCAACAGAGCTCTTAGATTCTATTGAAGTGTATAAAACACTTACACCTAATCAAGATTTAGAAGGTATTGGCGGTAGGATAGAATTTAATACAAAAAAAGCTACAGACCTAGATGAGCCAGTTCTAAAATTTAGATACGATACGCAATATAACGAATTCTCTGAAAGAACTAATAACCCAAAATATTCACTTACGTACGGTGATAAATTTACCGAAAGTTTTGGTGCAATATTTGGATATACTTTTCAAAGCAAACATATTATTTCTAACAACAANGAAGTTGGTTATGAACCCTGGAATATTGATGATAATGGTAATAAATATCTTGCTCGTGATTGGGAAATGAGATTTTATGATCTTACTAGAGAAAGAGAAGGCATGACTCTCGATATGGATTTTGAATATTCGCCTAATACATCTTTTTTTGTGAATTATCTATTTAATGAGTATGTTGATGATGAAGTAAGACATAAAGATGAATACAGGGCAAGAGATGTAGTTGAATCATCTATCACATCCACTTCGGCTGCATATCAAAGAATTACTGCAGACAAAGAAACAAGAAAACGTATAGAAACAAGACAAATTGAAACGCAAATTATTGGTGGAGAGACAAGTTTTGGAGATCTAAATTTTAAATTTCAAGCTAGTAATTCTTTTGCTGAAGAAGCTGATGACAATAACGTGGATGGTAAGTTCAGGAGTGAGTGTCGTATCAGAGAAGGAGACGATATTTGTGGTACTTATAATTGGTCTAATCCACAATTTATAAACGTCGTGTTAGCTCCAGCAGCGTCTGACTTACTTGATCCAAGCTCATATGGTTGGGATGAATTTGAAATTGATTACGGTGTCATACAAGATCGAGAAAAAGCAGTTAAATTTGATTTTGAAAATGAAAACTATGAATTATTTAATACACCAATGGTTTTACAGTTTGGTTATAAATTTAGTACTAGGAACAAATCCAATACTGAAGGAAATTTAGATGGGAGTGATGCTATGTCACCATTTGGAATGATTTCCTATAACCCATATACTCCAGATAAGTGGTACTTCCCTCAAACACTTGGATTTTTTGCAGATCCAGATTTACTATTTAGTGCACAAGATCAATTCAGACCATTAGACGTTGATTTAGCTGANTTTTGGGAAACNGAAGAAGAAATCAATGCCTTCTATTTGATGTCTACATTTGATTACGGTAATGCTGTAGTAGTGGCTGGAGTTAGACATGAAAATACTTCATTTGAAACTTTTGGATATAACGATGGCGATATCAACGATGTCCTAAGTTTTAGTCGAGACTATGGATTTACAGCTCCAAGCATAAACGTGAAATATTTCTTAGATAATAATACACAATTAAGAGCAGCGTTTTATCGATCTTTGTCAAGACCAGGTTTTGGNGAGACAGCACCAATAGCAGATATAAGCGAAAATGAAGGTGGTGGTCAATTTACTGGCTCTATGGGTAATCCAGATTTGGAGCCCTACGAAGCAGATAACTTGGATTTTTCTTATGAATATTACGATGACGGTTTAGTTTTGACTGCTGGTGTGTTCTATAAAGATATTGAAAATACCATTTACCCAAGAATTTTAGCTAACCAAACTATAGGTGGTATATTCTTTACAGAACTTGAAACCTACGCAAATGCTGGTGCTTCTTCAATATTGGGCATTGAATTAAATCTGTTCGCTGAACTAGATGATTACTTACCAATTAATGGTTTTTTTGCAGCTTTTAATACAACTTTAAGTGACGGAGAAAGCGATTTTGATACAGGTTTAGGTACATTTACAATTCCATTTAGAAAACTATCTGAAGAAAATGCTAATCTTTCATTAGGGTATGACAAAGGTAAAATTGATGCTAGATTAGCTGTGAACTATCGTTCCAGTTATCTTGATTACCTTGGTGATGAAGGTGAAGACTTGCTTGATAGCGATTTTAACTATGGTTTCATTAGATTTACAGATGATTATCTGTCTTACGATTTAACCGCTAAGTATCAATATTCAGATAACCTTTCATTTAAGTTTGAAGGTAAAAATTTAGGCAATAGACCTGAATATTACTATTGGAATACTTCAGATAGGCTGTCACAATATGACGAGTATGGATATAC
>FUFK010039532.1_pt1 | contig 24143 bp, 25 predicted proteins | sample 1021851 | NCBI WGS metagenome assembly FUFK01 (sample SAMEA51879418, study PRJEB19060) | metagenome | reverse complement strand
ATCAAAAAGAAAAAGAAGAAGAATAAAAGACCAGAAAATTATCAAGACTTGGTTGATGCTGGGTGGATCTTTGATGATAGTGGTTATAATGGAACTATAAGAAATGTAACAGGGCTCTCCCCTGAGAGAACTGTCAAGACAGGAGGCCTCTTCTCCAAAAAGAAAAAAATAGAGAGTAAATTAATAGATTTTACAACAAGTGGTTTTGGCAGTGAAGAAATAGTAAACGAATTAAGTTTACCACTTGAAGATTACATTAACTTAAAAGTATTTAAAATAAAACCCGAAGGAGTTAAGATACGAGATCCAGAGTCAACTGAGGTAAAAGAAGAAAAGAAAAAAATTCTTTTAGGTTTAGTATTGGAAAATTTGGATCAATGATTAAATTAATTAAAAACAAAAAATCTAAAAAAGTACTTTTTGCAGGAAAAATTCATAAGCCAAACTTTTCTAAACTAAGGCTAGATTTAAAAGGCATTTTATACATGCCAAGTGTTATAAAAGCATCAAAGCAAGGAGATGCAGCAATAATAAAATCAATTATAAATATTTTAGAAAAGGAAAAGATTAAAGTTGTAAGATCTAATTTATTCAATACTGAATTAACATTGAAGAAGGGAAACTATACTCACTTAAAACCAATTAAAGATGATAAAAATTCAATACAAAAAGGGGTTAATTTTTTTAAAAAAGTAAATAAGCTTGATCATATTCAAGCGATTGTTGTAAAGAAAAATAAGATCATTGCCAAAGAAGATAGAAGGGGCACAAAAAAAATGTTATCAAAAATGAAAAAAAATTCTGATGCTATCTTGATAAAGTTTCCAAAAAAAAATCAAGATTTAAGAGTAGATTTACCAACTGTAGGGCTTCAAACACTTAAAGATTGTAAAAAATATGGATTAAAGGGAATAGTACTAAAATCAAAAAGAAATATTTTTTTAGACAAGAAACAGTGTATCAAATTTGCTAATAAAAACAGAATTTTTATTTCTATAATATGAAAAAAATATTTGTACTTACAGGAGAACCATCTGGAGACAAACTAGCATCTACTGCGATTTCTAAACTTCAAAAAAATTATAGTGATATAGAGTATTTATCTGTAGGTGGCTCAAATTTAAAAAAGATTGGCATTAGATCAATCTTCGAATTAAAAGAGATTACTTATCTTGGTTTTACGAGTGTTTTATTAAACATTTTTAAAATTAAAAAAAAAATTGACCAAACAGTAGATGAAATTTTAAAATTTAATCCAGAAATCTTATTTAGTGTGGATAGTCCAGATTTTACATTGAGAGTGGCTGAAAAAGTAAAAAAAAAGAATCCGAAAATTAAAACAATTCATTATGTAGCTCCACAAGTATGGATATGGCGAAAAAANAGGGTTAAAAAAATNAAAAAGTTTATNGATCATATTCTTTTATTATTTGATTTTGAAAAAAAATATTTTGATGAGGAAAAAATATACAATACTTTTGTTGGACATCCATTAATTGAAAATATCACTACTAGTAAAACTGATATTAATAATCTTCCAATTAAAGATAAAAAAATTATATCAGTTTTTCCAGGTAGTCGTAAGTCAGAAATAAATGTCCTACTACCAATATTAATTGATTTTATTATTTTAATGAACAAAAAAAAATTTGAATACAATTTTGTTTTTCATACTACAGATGAAAACAAAAGTTTTATTTTTGATTATGTTAAAGATAAAAATTTAAAAAATATTGATGTAATCTCAGATGAAAACATTAAACGAGAAATATTATCTAATTCTGTTTTTGCTGTATGTAAATCTGGAACAGTATCTCTACAAGTTTGTAATTCTAATGTTCCATCAATAATAATTTATAAGTTAAGTTTTATAAACTTTATGATTTTTAAATTATTAGTAAATGTAAAATTTGCTAATATTATTAATATAATAAATAATAAAGAGGTAATTCCTGAATTATTACAAGGTGAATGTAATGCAAAAGAAATTTATAATTCAGTAATATACATGCTCAAAAACCCTGATATAGGAAAAAAACAACTTGAAGAATGTAATCTTACATTAAGAGGAATTAGATCTAAATCTTCATCATCTAGTGAAGTTGCTCTTATATTAAGAAATAGTCTTATGAGTTAGTCTCTTTTCTACCTCATCTTTACCTAGTGAAATGATTATATCATAAATTCCTGGTCCAAATTTTGATCCTGTTAAGGCTATTCTTAGTGGCTGACCAACACCTTTAAAATTTGTATTATTGGTTTTAATTAATTCTTTTACTATGGGTTCTAAATTTTCTCTTGTAAGTATTTCAACTTTTTTAATTTTACTATTAAATTCAGATATAATCACCTTTGCTTTATCATCAATTAATTTTAAGTCTTCTTTATCAAAATCTATTTCATCATTAACTATGTATTGACTATTATTATATATATCTTCAAGTGTTTTTGCTTTATTTTTTAGAAACGTTAATGATTTTTGAATTTTTTCTTTTTTTTCCTCTTTAATACTACTTTTAAAAATTTCACTATAATTAATAAGTTGATTGAATAAAGAATTTTCGTCAATATTTTTAATATAGTGTTCATTCATTGATAAAATTCTACTTAAATCTAATTTTGATGGGGATTTTCCAATACCTTCAAGATTAAAATATTTAATACTTTCATCCAAAGTGAAAATTTCCTTATCTTTATACGACCAACCCAATCTCAATAAATAATTTCTTAAGGCATCAGGTATAATACCGATTTTAGAGTAATCTTCTAAAGTTGATGCCTTATCTCTTTTTGATAATTTTTTTCCATCTATAGTATGTATTAATGGTATATGAGCAAATGATGGTAGTTCCCATCCCATTGCCTCGTAGATTTGAATTTGTTTAAAAGTGTTTATTTTATGATCATCGCCTCTGATTATATGAGTCATTTTCATCTGATGATCGTCCACAGATACAGACAAATTATATGTTGGTGTTCCATCATTTCTTAAAATAACAAAATCTTCAATGCTGTTATTTTCGATTTCAACATCACCTTGAACTAAATCTTTTAAAATAGTTGTTCCATTAATTTTACTTTTAAATCTTACTACTGGTTTTATATTTTTAGGTGCCTCGCTTTCACTTTTATCTCTCCATTTTCTATCGTAAACATATGGAATTTTTTTCTGTTTAGCTCTTTTTTTTTGTTCCTCAATTTCATCATTTGAACAAAAACATTTATAAGCATTCCCTTTTTTTAAAAGTTCATTTGCAACATTTATATGATCCTTTATTTTCTGTGATTGAATATATTCTCGGCCATCATGATCAATACCTATCCATTTAAGGGATTTAATTATTTGATCTTTATATTCTTCTTTAGATCTTTCTTTATCCGTATCCTCAATCCTTAAATAAAAATCTCCATTTTGATTTTTTGAATATAACCAATTAAATAAAGCAGTTCTCACTCCTCCTATATGGAGAGGCCCAGTAGGTGATGGAGCAAATCTAGTTGCTACTTTTTTCATTAAAATGGTTTAGACTATTTTTTTAGAAGTTTCTATATAAAGATACTAAAACACCCTGTACTTTAACTCTATCCGGGCCAAAAATTTTAGTTTCGTAGTTTTTATTAGCACTTTCAAGCGCTACTACTTTGCCTTTTTTTCTAATTCTTTTTAACATTGCTTCATGTTCATCTATTAAAGCCACTACAATTTTACCATTATCAGCTGTATCTGTTCTTTTGATAATAACAGTATCACCTTCATGGATACCCGCCTCGATCATTGAGTCTCCCTGAACTTTTAAACCGAAATAATCTCCATTTTTTTCTAAATTGCTTGGCAGAGGAATTCTTGAAACCTCATTCTGAATAGCCTCAACAGGTGTTCCGGCAGCTATCTTACCTAGAACAGGCACCTCAGGCCCATCAGATGAAACTGTTTCATCGTCTAAACCACCTTTTATAACACTTGGGGAAAAGCTATTGTAAATATCGTTTGCTGAAGCGGTTTCAGGTAATTTAATTACTTCTAAAGCTCTCGCTTTATGAGCTAATCTTTTAATAAATCCTCTTTCTTCTAAAGCGCTAATTAGTCTATGTATCCCAGATTTAGACTTTAAATTTAAAGATTCTTTCATTTCCTCGTAAGAAGGGGACACACCAGAACTTCTCAACTTCTTGTTGATAAATAAAAGCAAGTTTTTTTGTTTTTTTGTTAACATAAGAACAAATATCGTACAAAATATGTTCTACAAAAGTTCTCTACAATTCACAATAGTTAAAAAAGTGAGTAAATTAAGGGATTATTTAACTAAAGAACAGAGAAAATAGAATCATTTTTAAGATCTTTTAAAAGTGATTCACCAATTAAAAAAGTTTTAATTGAAGTTTTGTTAGAGAGTTCCAAAAGTTCGTCTTTTGATTTGATTCCACTTTCAGAAATTAAAGGTCCTGTATGACTAACTAATACATCATGAATATCAAAAGTTGTGTTTATATCAGTTTTTAAAGTTTTTAAGTTTCTATTATTTATTCCTATCAAAGCATCTTTAAATTTAAGTGCCTGTTTGGCCTCATCTACAGTGTGAACTTCAACAATAATAGACATATCTAATTTTAAAGCTTCTTCATATAATTCATTTGCAAGTTTATCAGAAACACCAGCAAGAATTATTAGTATAGCGTCAGCCCCATAACTTTTAGCAAGAGGTATTTGAAATTTATCTACAAAAAAATCCTTACAAAGAATTGGTAAATCAATTTTTTTTTTAATTTTTCTTATATGCATTAAATCACCTAAAAAGTAATCTTCTTCAGTTAAAACTGATAAACATGTTGCTCTATTATCTTTGTATATGTTTGCTATTTTAACAGGATCATAATCTTTGATAATTACACCTGCAGATGGACTAGCTTTTTTAATTTCAGCAATAATAGAAAACTTGTTTTCTTTAATATTATTTTCGATCTTTTCTTTAAAATTTATAAATATTCTGTTTGAATTAATTAATTCATTTAATGAGTCAAGAGAAATAGTTTTTTTTAGATTTTCTATTTTTTCACTTTTCTTTTCAATTATTTTCTTAAGAACATTTTCAGCCATTTTGAATTTTTTCTAAATGTTTAATAACTTTATTCGATAAAATATGTTTTCTTGCATCATTATATGCATCAGTAAAATTGTTATGAGTTTCATTCACAATTAAACCTGCCGCAGCGTTTAAGCACACAGCTTTAGAAAAATCATTATCTTCACCTTTAAATATATTAATCATTTTTTCTGCATTAAATTTTGCATCATCACCAANNAGATTTTNAAATTTATCTGCATTNATATTTAATTCTNTTGGATCAATNACNATNTCNGANATNNNATTNTNTTTNANTTGAATAANNTTTGTTTTAGCATANGGTGAAATNTCATCTAAACCATCTTCACTATTNACNATCCATGCAAATTTAATATCTAAANTNTTTAAAGCNTTNGCAAATNTNTTTAATAANTTTTTTATCAAAGACNCCNACNACTTGNCTNTTNACTAAAGCNGGNCTNCTNAANGGNCCAATCATATTAAANATNGTTCTTTTNCCNATTTTTTTTCTNGTAGGNCCAACNNANNTCATTGCACTATGNTAATTNGGTGCAAACATAAAACCAAAATTATTTNTNTNAATTTGNGNNTCNATATNATTTGGTTCTAAATTNATTTTTATATTTAANGCCTCNAAAACATCACCNGATCCACATTTAGAAGATACNGCTTTATTTCCNTGTTTTGCNACTTTAACACCCATACTTGCAAGCAATAACGCAGATGCTGTAGAAATATTAAGCGTATTCATGCCATCTCCACCAGTGCCACATGTATCGACACAATTTTCTACATTTACTCTTTTAGACTTATTTCTAAGAACAAAAACTCCACCCGCTATTTCATCTGAGGCTTCACTTTTAGCTGATAGAAGTGTTAAAAAATCAAATATTTCTTGGTCTTCTGCTTTTCCTTCCATTAAAAATTCAAAAGCTAATTTGCTTTCTTCAAATGATAAATCTTGTTTGTTTTTAATTTTTTCAATGAATTGTTTCATTAATTTTTACTTCTAATAAAGTTTTTTAAAATTTTAATACCTATCTTAGTTTTAATACTTTCAGGGTGGAATTGCACTCCATGAACATTGTATTTTTTGTGTCTTACACCCATTATTAACCCATCTTTAGTCTCAGCAGTAATTTCAAGATCTTTAGATAGTGATTTTTTATCAATAATTAAGCTGTGATAACGAGTTGCTTCAAAAGTCTTAGGAAGATTCTCTAATACACCAGTTTTTTTTGATATTATTTTACTGGTTTTTCCGTGCATCAATTTCTTAGCCTGAATAATTTTAGAACCGAATACCTGTCCTATTATCTGATGACCCAAACAAACTCCAAGTATAGGTATTTTTTTATATAAAGATTTTACAATTTTGAGACAATTACCTGCTTGATTTGGATTGCCTGGCCCTGGCGAAATTACAATTTTACTATATCTTCTTTTTAATACTTCATTTGAGCTAATTTGATCATTTCTAATAACATCAACATTTACTCTTAATGAAGACAAATAATGATAAAGATTAAAAGTAAAACTATCGTAATTATCTATTAATATTATTTTTTTCATTTTAATGCATTGATCAAAGCTTTAGCTTTGTTNACTGTTTCCTCATATTCTTTTAAAGGTTTACTATCTGCAACAATACCCGCTCCAGCTTGAACATAAAATTTATCTTTTTTTGCAACTGCAGTTCTCAAAGCTATACATGTATCAAATTCTCCATTTGCTGAAAAATAACCGATTCCACCTGCATAAACTTTTCTTTTAGTTGACTCTAATTCATCAATTATTTCCATNGCTCTTATCTTTGGAGCTCCTGAGACAGTACCAGCTGGAAAACCAGCTAAAAGTGACTTAAATTTGGAAAATTTCTTATTATATTCTCCAACAACATTTGAAACTATATGCATTACATGAGAATATTTTTCAATTATAAAGCTTTCAGTTACTCTAACAGAGTTTATTTTTGAAACTTTACCAGCATCATTTCTCCCTAAATCTAATAACATTAAATGTTCAGCAAGTTCTTTTTTATCTTTAAGCAGATCTTTTTCATAAAAACGATCCTCACTCAATGTTTTGCCACGCGGTCTAGTTCCTGCAATAGGTCTTACAGTTATTTTGTTATCCCTAAGTCTTACTAAAATTTCTGGACTAGCACCGATTATTTGAAAATCTTTGAAATTAAAAAAAAACATAAAAGGTGAAGGATTAGTTACTCTAAGTTTTTTATAAATCTCAATTGGTTTTTTTGTTAATTTTGCCTCAAATCTTTGGCTTAAGACTACCTGAAATATATCTCCTAATTTTATATATTTTTTAGCCTTTTTTATCATTGATAAAAATTTATTTTTTTTTGTATTAGATTTAACTTTTATACTTTTTGGGATGTAGTCATTCATTATGTCAATTTTCTTAATTGATGATTTGACAAATAAATCAAATAGATCAGATTTTATTTGTTTATATTTATTTTCATAATTTGTTATTTTTTCATCTTTAAAAATATTAGAAATATAAAATATTTCTTTTTTTTGATTATCATGAATAATTAAAGTTCTAGGTCTTAATAATCTTACATCTGGTAACGAAAGATCATTTTTGCAGTTATCAGGAATTTTTTCTATATATCTGATTGAGTCGTAAGAAAAATACCCAGAAATCAGAGAACATATTTTTGGTAAGTTCTTGGGAGTTTTAAACTTGAAATCCTCAATGATCTTTTCTATTAATTTATAAGGTTTATCCCTTAATTTAACTTTTTTATTTTTTTTGATTATATAAGCATTATTGTTATTAAATTCCCAAACTTTGTCAGGATTTTTTCCAAAAATAGTATATCTTCCTTTGATTTTGCCCTTTTCAACTGACTCAAATATGAAGCTGTTTTTTTCCTCTAAAAAATTGTCTATTAAGTTCAAAATCTCATAATCATTCTTTACTTTCTTAGATGTGTAAATAATTTGATTTTCTTTATTTTTATGAAGTAACTTGAACTTTTTAAAGTCCCGATTTATTTTCATTGGAAGAAATTTTTAACTCTCTCTATTGTTTTTTGATTTAAATCTACTTTATATTTTTTATTAAGATACAGATCATAAGCTTCTAACATACTATTTTTAATGTTTGAATTTTGTTTATTTATATAATCATTTAATTGATCATCATTATTAATAGTTAATTCGTCGAATTCTTTTATCTTAGCTATAAATATATTGTTTTCACTATCATTAATTAATGTAAACGAATTTTTTGGCATTGAGTATAAAATTTCGACTGAGTTAATCTCAAACTTTTTGTTATCTTTTATCGAATTTAATTTAACTGTTTTTACATTCTTTTTTGACATTTCTAAAAAATCATTGTTATCAAAATTGTTACTATTAATTTTTTCAAGTAGTTTTCTATTGTAATCAAATTTATTTTTTTGAAAAAGTAAATTTGATATTTCATTTTTTGTTTGTTCATCTTTTATATCGGGACTTCTCACATTTGTATTCTTTATGTTATAAAGAATAAAATTATCACCACTCTCAAATATATCGAAATCATTACTTTTCGACTCTATAATCTTTTTTTCAACTTCATTAATTTCTTCAGAATATCTAAAATTCGTTTTTTTGATTGTAGGAACATCTATGTCGTTTATTATCATTTCAAAGGTTAATCCATTTGCAATGTTTGCTTCTATTTGATCAATTTTGTCAAAGAATGATTGATTAAAATCATCTATTCCAATTAAGTTTTTAGGATTTATTATGGCATAGTCAAAATCAAAATATTCAATTTTTAATTGTTCTTGATTATCATTGATAAAACTTTCTAACTCTTTTTCTGTAAAAGTTTCTTTTTTTTTATAAAAACTCTCCAAGTTAATGTAATCTATTTCAATTTTCTTATTTTCTTCTTGAAATAATTTTTTTACAAGAAATTTCGGCGATACGCTTCCTGAACCAATATAATCAAATAAATTCTTTTGTAATTCACGTTTTTTTAATCTTTGTTCAAATTGAGGAGCAGATTGATTATTTTCTAATAAAAATTTTTCATATTTTATTCTTTGAAATTTTCCATTTTCATCAATAAAGTTTTTATTATTTTTAATTCTATTAAGTAGTGTATTTTGAGAAATGATAAGATTATAGTTTTCAATTTCTAAATTTAATAAAGATGTGGATATCAAATTCGATAATAGTTCTTCAATAATATTATTTTTCAAATTATCTCTAATTGTACTTTGTGGGATCCCAGAATTGTTTAAATGGTCAATAAAATCCTCTGTTGAGATATTCGTTTTATTTATTTTTGCTATTGTATTTGTATTCCCGCTACTAAACATACTTCCCATACCCCAAAAAACAAAAGGGATAATCATGATAAAAACTAAAAGACCCGCATATTTAGTTTTTGCAAAATTTCTAAAACTTCTTATCATTATCTATAAATTTATTGATCTATAAAAAGCAAACCTATAAATTAAAAATTATCAGATGACAAATAAATATATGTACTTTATTGCCAATTGGAAAATGTTTGGTGATCTAAGATCAATAAATTCACTAAATAAGGTGATTAAATTTTTTAAAATCTTTAAAAAAAAAAAATTTGTTAAAATAATTTACTGTCCACCAAATACCTTAATTCGAGCAATGTCAGAAAAACTTTTAAACTCGAAAATTGAAGTCGGTGCTCAAAATTGCCATCAAAATGAAAATGCGGGTGCTTTTACTGGTTCAGTAAATTCAAAGATGTTAAAAAATGTTGGTGCTAAATATGTTATCATTGGCCACTCAGAGAATAGAATTACTGGTGAAACTGATAAACTTATTAATCTTAAAATAAAATCTGCAATTAAATCTGGATTAAAAGTAATTTTTTGTATTGGAGAAACTTTAAATGAAAAGAGACGTAAGGCTACAAAAAGAGTTTTGGATCGACAAATAAGCTTAGGTTTGAAAAAGATTAATAAAAAAAATAGTAATATTATTATTGCATATGAACCAGTATGGTCAATAGGAACAGGTTTAATTCCAGCCACTGAAGAATTATTAGGTATAGTAAATTTTATTAAAAAAAAAAGTAATTCAAAAAAAGTTTTATATGGTGGATCTGTAAATCCAAAAAATGTTAACGTACTAAATTCTATTAAAAATATAGATGGTTTTCTAGTAGGTGGGGCATCTCAAGACGCAAAAAAATTCATTGATATAATAAAAAAAACATATAATTAATCCATCATGGAAAACATATTGTTAATTTTAAACATAATATTGGCCTTTATTCTTGTTTTATTAGTGCTTATGCAAAAATCAGAAGGTGGAGCACTTGGAATTGGTGTTTCTCAAGAAAACTTTATGTTTTCTAGAACAGCTGGTAATTTTATGACAAAAGCAACAGCTATAGTTGCAACACTTTTTATAATTTGTAGTTTAGGTTTAACGATATTGTCTAGGGCTGATTTAGCCCCAACATCCTCTGTTTTAGACACTGTAGAAGAAAAAAACGAAGATACTCCAACTATACCAGAAAATAATAATTAATACTTTTCAATTTCTTTTTTATTCGCTATAAGATACTTCCATGGCGCGATTTATTTTTGTCACGGGCGGCGTGGTTTCATCATTAGGCAAAGGTCTCTCTTCAGCTTCTCTAGCATATTTATTAAAATCTCAAGGATACAAGGTTAGATTAAGAAAAATGGACCCATATTTAAATGTTGATCCAGGTACAATGAGTCCTTTTCAGCATGGAGAAGTTTTTGTAACTGATGATGGTGCTGAAACAGATTTAGATTTAGGTCATTACGAAAGATTTACAGATACATCATGTAAACAATCAGACAATATTACAACTGGTCGTATCTACAGTGATGTAATTAAAAGAGAGAGAAAAGGAGGATATTTAGGAAAAACTGTTCAAGTGATACCTCATGTAACAAACCGAATAAAAGAATTTATAAAAAAAGATATTACAAATGAAGATTTTGTTATTTGTGAAATTGGTGGCACAGTTGGAGATATCGAAAGCCTACCATTCGTCGAGGCTATTAGGCAATTTTCAAACGAACACGGGAAATCAAAAACTTTATTTATTCACTTAACTTTTGTTCCATTTCTTAAATCCTCAGACGAAATAAAAACTAAACCAACTCAACATTCAGTTAAAGAGTTGAGAAGTATTGGTATTCAACCAGATATAATAATTTGTAGATCTCAACAATCTATACCTTTAGATCAAAGAAAAAAGATATCTTTGTTTTGCAATGTTCCTATTGAAAATGTAATTGAAACAGTGGATGTTAGAACAATTTATGAAGCCCCTATAAGTTTCTTTAATCAAAAGCTTGATAAACAAGTATTGAAATATTTTAAACTAAAATCCAAAAAAAGTGCGAACCTGAGTCCATGGAGAAAAATTACTAAAATTGTATTAAATACAAAAAAAACCGTTGATATAGCAATAATTGGTAAATACGTAAATTTGAAAGATGCCTATAAATCATTAGATGAAGCATTAATTCATGGAGGTATTTCTAATAAAGTAAAAGTAAATCTAATAAGAATAGAGTCTGATAATTTGAAAAGTAATGAAATCAAACAAAGACTTAAGAATGTATCTGGATTATTAATACCAGGGGGTTTTGGCAAAAGAGGAACAGAGGGTAAAATTTCAGCTATCAAATATGCAAGAGAAAATAAAATTCCATTTCTTGGTATTTGTTTTGGTATGCAGATGGCCATAATTGAATTCGCAAGAAATAAATTAAAAATTAAAAAAGCAGGATCAAGTGAACTTGATAAAAAATGTTATCCGGTTATAGGTTTAATTAATGAGTGGGACAAAGACGGTAAAATAATTAAAGGTACAGATAAAAATTTAGGTGGAACAATGAGATTAGGCTTATATGAAGCAAAATTAAGAAATAATTCTGCCATAAATAGAATTTACAAATCTAAATCTATAAAAGAAAGACATCGACATAGGTATGAAGTTAATAATAACCTTAAAGATCAATTTGAAAGAAAAGGACTAATTTTTTCAGGAATGTCACCAGATAATAAATTGCCGGAAATAATTGAACTTAAAAATCATCCATGGTTTATTGGAGTCCAATTTCACCCTGAATTTAAATCTAGACCTTTAGCCCCTCATCCATTATTCTCATCATTTATCAAGGCATCAAAAAATCATAAATGACAAGTATAAAAGTAAATTGCAATAAACTAGAAATCTCTAACGATAATAAAATTTGTGTAATTGCTGGGCCATGCCAACTTGAGACAGAGCAACATGCAATGGATATGGCAGGTAAAATACAAGAAATTACTAAAAAATTTGATGTCGGTTTTATTTACAAAACTTCTTTTGACAAAGCAAACAGAACAAGCCTCAAAGGAAAAAGAGGGGCAGGATTAGATGTTTCTCTTCCTATTTTCGATAAGATTAAGAAAGAGCTAAATGTACCAATCCTAACAGATATTCACAATATTGAGCAATGCACGATAGTTGCAAATCACGTTGACGTTTTGCAAATACCAGCTTTTTTGTGTCGTCAAACAGATTTGTTGGTAGCTGCTGCTAAAACGAATAAAATTATAAATGTTAAAAAAGGTCAATTTTTAGCACCATGGGATATGGTTAATGTGACAAAGAAAATATCAGATTCAGGAAATAAAAATATTTTAGTAACAGAAAGAGGAGCAAGTTTTGGTTACAACACTTTAGTTTCAGATATGAGAGCATTACCCATAATGGCAAAAAATGGTTATCCAGTTATTTTTGATGCAACTCATTCAGTTCAACAACCAGGTGGTCTAGGTGAAAAGAGTGGAGGACAAAGAGAGTTTGTTGAACATTTAGCAAGAGCAGCTGTTGCTGTGGGAGTTGCTGGAGTTTTTATCGAAACACATCAAGATCCAGATAATGCTCCATCTGATGGCCCAAATATGATTCCATTAAATAAATTGGAAAGTCTATTAAAACAATTAACTGAAATAGATAATTTAATCAAAAATAAGTGAGTAAAATTACAAAAGTAAAAGCACGACAAGTTTTCGATAGTAGAGGTAATCCAACAATTGAAGCTGAAGTTTTCACAAAAAATTATAGTGCCTCAGCAATTTGTCCATCAGGGGCTTCAACAGGAACTTATGAAGCTTTTGAAAAAAGGGATAAGGATAACAAAAGATTCCTGGGAAAAAGTGTACTTAATGCAATTTATCAAATCAATTCTAAAATTTCAAAAAAAATAAAAGGACAAAATATTCACAATCAAGAAAGAATAGATGCTTTGATGATTAACTTAGATGGAACTAAACAAAAAAAAAAGTTAGGGGCTAATTCAATATTGGCAGTATCTATGGCAGTTAAAAAACTATCAGCAAAGATAAGAAAAATACCATTATATAAAACTTTTTTGATAAAAAATAATTTTAAGTTACCTTATCCTCTTATGAATATAATTAATGGTGGGGTTCATGCTAACAATGGGTTAAGAGTTCAAGAGTTCATGATCAGACCAGATGGTGCTAGAAATTTTTCTGATGCAATGAGAATCTGTTTTTTGGTAATAAAAAGCTTAAGTAAAATAATAAAAATTAAGGGGTTGTCTACTTCTGTAGGTGATGAAGGTGGATTTGCACCGATGATTAACAATAATAATCAAGCATTAGATTTAATTGTTACAGCAATTAGAAAGGCAGGCTTTGTCAATGGTAAAGATGTTTCAATTTGTTTAGATGTAGCCGCAAATGAATTATACAAAAAAAACAAATATTCAATTCATTCAAAAACTTATGTTTCTGTTGAAAAATGTATTAATGAATATAAAAAAATGATCAATAAATATAAAATTAAATCAATCGAAGATCCTTTTGCAGAAAATGACTGGATCTCATGGAATAAATTAATGAAATCTCTCAAAAAAGTTCAAATAGTGGGTGATGACCTTTATGTGACTAATCTTGAGCGGTTAAAGAAAGGTTTTTTAAATTTGTCCTCAAATGCAATTCTAATAAAATTAAACCAAATAGGCACTGTGTCAGAGACCTTAGATGTAATTAGGTTTGCTCAAATCATAGGTTTTAAAACAATTATTTCTCACAGATCTGGTGATAGTGAGGATACTTTTATAGCTGACCTTGCAGTAGGCACTAATTCTAATCAAATAAAGACAGGATCTTTAGCAAGATCAGAGAGAGTTGCTAAATATAATCAATTATTACGTATAGAAGAAGAACTTGGAAAAAAAGCAAGAATGAATAAGATTCATTAATGCTTCAAAAAGTAAAAAAAAATTATTTTTTATTGATATCGGTTTTCCTAATTTTATATTTTTTCATAAACCTATTATCTGGTGAGAGGGGATTAATCTCATATTTTGAAAAAAAACGAATTTTAAATGACTTAAAAACTAAAAAAATAACATTAATAAATCAAATAAATGACTTGGAATTTAAGAATTCACTATTAAGTGACAATCTAGATCTTGATTATATTGAAACTTTAATTAGAGAAAGATTATTATTTGGCAAAAAAAATGAAAAAATTTATTTAATTAAAAAAAATGACACAGAAAATTAAACCTAGACATCCTGAAAAAGTAAAAAATCCGGTAAACCCAATTAAAAAAAAACCAGACTGGATAAGATCAAAACTTGTTAATAGTAAAGAATTTTTTATTACAAAAACTGTCGTTAATAAAAGTAATCTTGTAACAGTCTGTCAGGAAGCAAACTGTCCTAACATTACAGAATGCTGGAGTAAAAGACACGCTACTTTTATGATCATGGGTGACACATGTACTAGAGCCTGTTCATTTTGTGATGTTAAAACTGGTAAACCCGAAAAATTAGACCCGTTTGAGGATATAAAAATAGCTAATGCTGTAAAAAAACTTAATTTAAAACATGTTGTCATTACTTCTGTAGATAGAGATGATTTACCTGATGGTGGCTCAAATCATTTTAAAAAAGTTGTTGAAACAACAAGAAAAAAAAATCCAAATACAACAATAGAAGTGCTTACACCAGATTTTTTGAGAAAGGGAGACTCATATAAAAAGTTACTTGAAGCCGATCTAGACGTATTTAACCATAATATAGAAACTGTGCCTAGACTTTATCTAAAAGTTCGACCAGGTGCTAGATATTTTGCATCACTAGAACTTCTAAAAAATGCAAAAGCAAACAACAATAAAGTTTTTACTAAGTCTGGAATTATGGTGGGATTAGGTGAAGAGCATGATGAAATAATTCAGGTTATGAATGACTTGAGATCTGCTAATGTTGATTTTATTACTATAGGTCAATATCTTCAACCTTCAGTAAAGCATCATCCACTGGAAAGATATTATCATCCAGATGAATTTAAGGAATTAGAATTAATCGCAAAATCAAAAGGTTTTCTTTTAGTATCATCATCACCTTTAACAAGATCTTCTTATCATGCTGATGAAGATTTTGCCAAACTTAAACAAAATAGAATTAACAGTAATTAATGCCAAAAGCTTCAGTTAAGCGATTAATTGAATGTAAAAAAGAGGACTTAATTAAATTAGTTTTAGATATTGAAAAATATCCAGAGTTTGTTCCTTTTTGTTTTGATGCAAAAGTATATGAGAATAAAAATGAGGGTGATTTAACAAAAATAATAGCAGACTTAACTATTGGAAAAGGACCATTTAAAGATACTTATAAAAGCGATGTAGTTTTTGATAGAAATAAAGATACTATATTTGTTAAAAATATTGAAGGTCCGTTGAATCATCTTTCAAATAATTGGATGTTTAATGATAAAAAAAATGGAAATACGGAGATTACTTTTGATATTGACTTTGAAATTAAAAATAAATTTTTGAATTCATTGATGATTGTTTCATTTCAATTTGGATTAGAGAAAATAGCTGATGCATTCCAGAAGAGAGCGGAAGAGCTATTTGGCAGCTCTAAGAATTAAATTTAATGCTTTTCTAACCGTAGCTTTTTGTATTAAAGATCTGTTTTTGGCTTTAAATAGGCACTTATTAACTTGTATTTTATTACCTTTTTTAACTCCGATATAAACTAGACCAATAGGTTTTTTTTTAGTGCCACCTTTTGGTCCTGCAATACCAGTTATTGAAACATTGATGTTAGCTTTAGATATTTTAGATAAATTTTTAACCATTGCTGAACAGCATTCATGACTTACAGCACCATATTTTTTAATAACATTTTTATTTACTTTTAGAACTTTAATTTTTGCTTGGTTAGAGTAGGTGACAAGACCTAAATTAAAAACTTTTGATGCACCACTAATCGATGTTATAGAGCTTGCTAATAATCCTCCTGTACATGACTCTGCAAATGAAATTTTAAGTTTTTTTTTAGTCAGTAGTTTTATTAAAGTTTTCATTGGATAAAATAGCTTTTAAAAATCATAAAAAAAATTAATGATAAAACAACATAAAAACCTGCACAAATATCATCCATTATTACACCAAAACTATTTTTAAATTTTTTATCAAAAAAATTTACAGGAAATGGTTTTGCTATGTCAAAAAATCTAAATAAAATAAAACAAGCACCATAAAAAATAATTGCTTCATCATAAGATTTTTCTGTTCCATGCGAAATCTCATACATGTATATTGGTATAGATTGACCAATAAATTCATCAATAACTACCTCTTTTGGATCTTTGTTTGTATTATCTCTAATATATATCGCGACTGCTATAAAAGAAAAAAAAAAGATAATTATTAGAAATAAAAATATTTTAATTGGAGACAAATTTAATATATGAAAAAAAATATATAATAAAATCACTGTTGCCAAAGATCCGAAAGTTCCAGGAATTTTTGGAATTTTCCCTAAACCAAACATCGTTACAAACAAGGTATTAATATTTTTAATCATACTTTGTAATTGAAATTATTACCTCACAAGCTATTGCTTTTTCTTTACCTATAAGGCCTAATTTTTCAACAGTTTTACCTTTAAGATTAATTAGATCTTTATTTAGATTTGTAAGTTTTGAAATTGAATTAATTATTTTTTTTCTGTATTTTGAAACCTTAGGTTGTTCACAGATAAGATTAATATCTAAATTATTTATAAAAAAATTTGATTTATANAGATTTTCTACAACTGGNTTTAACATTTTTGGTGATCTTATATTTTTGAATTTTTTAGTATTTGGAAAATATGTACCAATATCTTTTCGTCTTAATGCACCTAAAATTGCATCAGTAATGGCATGNAAAATTACATCACCATCAGAATGCCCTTCAAGACCTGAATGAAATGGTATTCTTGTACCTCCAAGAAAAAGAATTCTACCTTTAACTAATCTATGAATATCAAATCCTAAACCATAGAAAGTTCTAGAGTTCTTTACATCATCTAAATAAGTAATTTTATTATTTGAGTTTTCACCTTTAATAAATTTTACTTTACAGTTTTGATTTAAAAATAATGTGGCCTCATCACTAATTTTAGAACTTTCTTGAATTGCAAAATTATATAATTTAGTAAATCTAAAAGCTTGTGGGGTTTGTGTTAACAATGAATTTTCCTTTTTTAAATTAAAAAAATTATTTTTTACTCTATACTTGATTGAGTCTCTTGAGTTTATAATAGGTACAACAGCTTTATTCTTTTTTAAATTTTTTGAAATAATTTTAAGCAATCTTATTGAAAAATTTGGTCTTGCTGCATCATGAATAAAAACATTTTTTGGCTTATATTTTCTGAGGTATTTTAGTGCATTTAATGAAGAATCGGACCTTTCTTTGCCACCTTTTATTATTGTAACTATTTTTGGATATTTCTTTTTTTTTAGGTGTTTTATATTATTTGTTACAATAATTATTTTCTTAAATAATTTAGAGTTTAAAGATATTTCGACTGAATGATCTATAATTTCTTTATTTTTATATTTNTAGAATTGTTTAGGGAGATTTTTACCAAATCTCTTACTTTTTCCNGCCGCCAATATTACAAAACAGTTGTTCATTTGTTTAAATGCTATAATTCTAGATTATGTTAGAATTTTTGAAAAAAAATATATTCATTATTATTCTATCTAGTATCACACTATTTATTGGTTTTTTAACTTTTTTAACTTTTATAAATAGAAGTTTTATCGAGTTAAATCAAAATAATTTACAATATTTATTAATTCTTAATATTTTATTACTTTTTTTATTATTTATTTTCATTTTTTTGGAGGTAAAAAAATCAATTAAAAATGATATTGATAAAGATGGTTTAAAATCAAATAAAAGATATATCACTTATTTTTCACTTTTTACGCTTATCCCATCAATTTTGATTTCTATTTTTTCTCTATTTTTATTTTCATTTGCTTTGGAAAAATATTTTGACAAAAAGGTAACGACTGTAGTTAATAATTCATATGAGCTTGCTAAAAGCTATGTTCAAGAGGTAAGAAACAAAATTGAAGCAGATATAATTTTAATAGCATTTGATACAAATAAAAGTGGTAACTTTCTGAATAATAATTCAAAAGAATATTTAAGATTTTTGAGAACACAAAAATTGATAAGAGGTGTAGATGAAGTACATATTATAGATAAAAATAAAAATCTGCTATTTTCTTCAGAGCCTCTAGATAAATACCTGCCACCAGTAGATAAAGCATTAAATCTTGTTCTCGATGATGATCGCCCACTTAAAATTATTAATGCACCAGCAAATATATCGGCTGCTATTATGAGGCTTCAATCATTTGAAAATAGATTTTTATATGTAATAAAGTATTTAGATAAAGATATTTCAAACTATTTAACTGAGTCTCAAGAAGCAATTAATTTCTATTATACTGTAGAAGAAAGAAGTACAGGAATAAAAATTTCATTTATAATCATATATATAATAATTGTTTCCTTGTTATTATTTATTTCAATTACTATAGCAATTAGATTTTCTTCTAGGTTTTTTAGATCTATAAATAATTTAATTTTAGCATCTACTGCTATAGGTCAAGGAAATTTAGATATAAAAGTTCCTGAGGTAAAAACTGATAAGGATATGGAAATTTTAAACAAAAATTTTAATTCAATGATTAATAGACTCAAAAANCAACAAGAGAAGCTTTTAATTAACGAAAGATATGAAGCATGGGGAAATTTAGCTAGAAAACTTGCTCATGAAATTAAAAATCCCTTAACACCTATTCAGTTAACAATTGATAGGATAAAAAATAAATATTCAGGTCAGATATCAGATGATGATAAAAAAAACTTTGAAGAAAATTTAAAAATAATCAACAACCAAATTAAACAAATAGAAAATTTAGTTAATGAATTTTCTGATTTTGCCCGTATGCCTAAACCAACTTTGAAAAATCATGATTTAAATAANATACTACAAGAAAATATTAAGTTATTGAAAGAAATTGACAACTCAATCGAAATTTCTCTTATTTCTGATGATAAAAAGGTTTTATTCAAATGTGATAGAGAACAAATAGCAAGAGTTTTTTTTAATTTAATAAAAAATTCTATAGAAAGTATTCAGCAAAAGGCAGAAAAAACACCCAATTTGAATAAAAAAATATCAATTGAAATTACTGAGAATAATGACCATATTAGGATGGTACTAATTGATAACGGTATAGGCTTTGACAAAGTAAATAATATTAAAGAAATAACTAACCCATATTTTACAACAAAAAAAAATGGAACTGGTCTTGGTTTGTCTATTGTTAATAAAATAGTAAATGATCACAATGGTGAACTTGATTTTTTTCCAACATCAAATGGAGCAAAAATAGAAATNAATTTTAAATCNNATGGCAATTGAAATTCTAATAGTTGATGATAATTCAGATATAAGAAATATCTTAAACGAACTGATTATTGACGCTGGTTATAAAACTAGAATAGCAGCAAACTATAATCAGGCATTATCTGAAATTGATAAAAAAATGCCAGACGTTGCCATACTAGATGTAAAATTAGATAAGGGTGATAAAGATGGAATTGAACTCTTAAAACATATTAAATCTAAAAACAAAGATGTTCCAGTCATAATAATAACTGGTCACGCAGATATAAAAATGGCTGTCAGTTCTCTAAAACATGGTGCGTTCGAATTTGTTGAAAAACCTTTTGATCAAACTAGATTGCTGAATTTTGTTACAAGAGCAGTAGAAAATTTAAATCTTAAAAATCAAAATAAGGAATATGAAACTAAATTATTTTCATCATATGAACTTGTAGGTGAAAGTAAAAATATAACAACAATTAAGGATCAAATAGAAAAAATTTCCATTACAGAAAGTCGAGTTTTAATAAATGGTCCATCTGGGTCTGGAAAAGAATTAATTGCAAGAAAAATTCACAAAAAATCTAAAAGAAACAGTAAACCTTTCGTAATATTAAATGGTGCTCTATTAGATTCTAGTAAATATCAAACAGAATTATTTGGTGAAGAAAAAGAAAATGGATCAATATCTTATGGAGCTTTAGAAAAGGCAAATCAAGGAACTCTTTTAATTGATCAAGTTTCAGAAATACCTCTTGATATTCAATCAAAAATTTTAAGAGTTTTGATAGATCAAAAATTTAAAAGAGTAAATGGTAATAATGATATTAATGTAGATGTGAGACTTATTTGTTCTTCTAGTAAAGATCTAAAAGAAGAAATATTAATCGGTAATTTTAGAGAGGATCTTTATCACAGATTAAATGTTTTTGAAATTAATATAAAACCTTTGAGTGAAAGGTTATCTGATATTCCTATATTGATAAAGTATTTCACTAAAAAGATTTCAGAGGGTTATAAAATTAAAGATTTTATAATCGATGAAAACGACACTTACATTTTGAACCATAATTGGCAAGGAAATGTCAGAGAACTTAGAAATTTAATTGAGAGAATAGCNATATTGCAGCCAGATACAAAAGACAAAATTTCAAATATTATTAAAGAGTCTTTAAAAAATGACAATATTAGTGAAAAAATTACTGAAAATAGTTTATCAATACCACTAAAAGAGGCTAGAGAAAAATTTGAAAAAGAGTATTTAACAATACAATTGAAAAAGTTTAATGGAAACATATCTAAAACAGCAAATTTTGTAGGTATGGAGAGAAGTGCACTTCACAGAAAATTAAAAGGCCTTGGTATAAAAGAATTTAATTGATATGAACATTATTATATGTGGAGCGGGTCGAGTAGGATTTACTATAGCCAAATTATTAAGTGATCAGGGGCACTCAATAACAGTTATAGATCAATCAAGCGAAGATATTCAAAAAATAAATGATAGTCTTGATGTTAAAGCCATAGTTGGAAAGGCAACATTTCCATCAATTTTAGAAAAAGCTAATGCTACAGAAACTGACATGATAATAGCCGTTACACGTAATGACGAAATTAATATGCTTATTTGTCAAATAGCTTTTTCAATTTTTAATATCCCAAAAAAAATCGCAAGAATAAGATCACAAGATTACCTTAATCCTAAGTTTACAAGAGTTTATAATAAAGAAAATCTACCTATTGATGTAATAATTTCTCCGGAGATTGAAATTGCAAAATCAATTCAAAGAAAATTAGAGGCACCAGGAGCACTTGATAGTGTTCCTTTTGCTGAGAATAAGATAAGACTTTTAGAAATTTTGATACGTGAAGATTGTAAATCAATAAATATTAAGTTTAATGAATTAACAAAAAAATATCCAAAACTAGAAGCTAATATAATTGGAATTAATCGAGATGAAAAATTCTTTATTCCAAAAAAGACGGATACAGTAAGAAAAGATGACAAAATTTATGTAATAATAAATTCCTCTCAAATGGCTGAAACTCTGGAAGCATTTGGACATAATGAAAAAATCTCCAAGAAGATATTGATTATAGGTGGTGGAAACATAGGATTTAATTTAGCTAAAAACATTGAGGAAAATTTAGACTCAGTAAGATTAAAAATTGTAGAAAAAGATAAAAGCCGAGCTGAGTATTTAGCTAACGAACTTAATAATACAATAATAATAAATGGCGATGGATTAGATGAAGAAATATTAACTGAGGCTAATTTAGATGAAGCTGAAACAGTATTAGCATTAACTAATGACGATGAGGATAATTTAATGGTGAGTGTTCTTGTAGAAAAATTTACTAAAGACCAAAAAAAAATTGATGAAAAAAGAACAATGGCTTTAACGAATAAACCAAATTATTCTTTACTGCAATCCTCTCTTAAAATTGATGATCTTATTGATCCTAGAATGACAACTGTCTCAAGTATTTTAAAACATATTCATAAAGGAACTATAGAAAACGCTTACACTATCTCTAATGGTGAGTATGAAGTTATTGAGGCTGAGATAGTAGAAACTTCTGAGTTAATCAACAAAGAGATTAAAAATTCTGATCTTCCAGAGGAACTAAGGATTGGTGCTGTTTTACGAGATAAAAAAGTAATTATTCCGAGATCAAATTTTATTTTTAAAAAAGATGATAAAGTAGTTTTTATTGTTAAGAAAGACTCAATCTCATTTGTTGAAAATATTTTTAGATTAAGTTCAGTTTAATTTAATGTTAAGGCTTCAAATTAAATATTTAAGTTTTTTTTTTATATTAGTATCGATTTTATCTTTTTTTAATATTATCTATTCCTATTATCTCAATTTGTATTTAAATTTAGATACTTATTATTTAAGTTTTTTTGTTTCTTTAATAATATCTATTTTATTTTATAAATTGAAGCTTCCTGATAATAAGATTTCTATTTTTGATAAAATTCTCACTGTTTTTTTTGGTTACATTTTAATCCCACTAGTTTTAAGTATACCGTTCTATTTTAGTATCTATAATTTAACTTTTTTAAATTCCTATTTTGAGGCTATTTCAGGTTTCACTTCTACAGGTTTTACGATTTTTGATAACATTAAACATATTGATCAAAGCCTAATATTGTGGAGATCCTCAACTCAATGGATTGGTGGTTTATATTTTCTATTTTCAATTATTTTTCTTATTGATATTTATGACGAAAGTTTTAAAAAAACCTTAACAAATTTTATCTCTTTTGATAGTTCAGAAGTATTTAAGCAAGCAATAAAAATTTTCTTTTTATATTCAGGTTTAACTTTGCTAATCTTTATAATTCTTAATATTTTCAATGTTAGAAGTTTTGATTCTTTAAATTTAGCTTTTTCATTAATTTCATCTGGTGGCTTTATTCCAGCTAATGATTTATCATTAATTATAAAAGAAAATTTGCAAGTTATTATTTTATCATTTCTTATGTTGTTTTCTTTTTTTAGTATTTTTTTTATTTATAATCTTCTTTTTTTTAAGAAAAAAAATATTAATTTTTTTTATGAAGATCTTCATTTAATAATTTACTATATCTTTGTAGTTACAATTTTTTTTCTTTTTTTCAGTTTTAATACGAATTTCTCTCTTAATTTATTGGCGCTATCTAGTAGTATATCTAATATTGGTTTTACTTTAGAAACATCACAAACAAACATGAGTTTTGTATTTCTTATTTTAGTGATTATTGGAGGATCTTTTTTTTCTACTAGTTCTGGATTAAGATTTATTAAAGTTTATTCATTATTTAAATATTCGCTTAATCAAATTTTGTCCTTCAGTAAGCCAAAAAATGTTTTTATGAATAAGTTAATTTTTACAAAAATAAATTTTGATTTTAATGAAATAAATAAGTATTTTTTAACAATTCTAATTTTTGTTTTTTCATTTTTTATTCTTACATCTTTACTTTCATTAAGTGGAATTGAATTCGAAGATTCAGTAAAACTGTCAATATTAACACTAATGAATACAGTAAATTCTTCAATCTACGGTATAGATGTATTTAGTTTTGAAAATCTTAGTTTTTTTACAAAATACTGTCTAATTTTATTTATGATAGTTGGAAGAATTGAATTATTAACAATTATATTAATTATAAAAAAATTTCTTTTTAAAAACTAATTTATTGTTGTATATCTATGATTTTAAAAGCGCCCTTAGCTCAGCTGGATAGAGCATCGGTTTTCTAAACCGAGGGTCGTAGGTTCGAATCCTTCAG
>FUFK010041397.1_pt1 | contig 24154 bp, 36 predicted proteins | sample 1021851 | NCBI WGS metagenome assembly FUFK01 (sample SAMEA51879418, study PRJEB19060) | metagenome | reverse complement strand
ATTTTTGAAATATAATTTAATTTTTCTGCCTCAATAAAAAGATCGTAAAGTGTTTTACATACAACTCTACCAGTTTGTTTTGACCATAATGTAAAATATTTTGCGTTATGGAAAATTTCTAATTCTCTNNNATTNAGATCATAGAAATAAAATTTACATAAAATNTNNTCAGCNATNTCTCTATGTTTTTNNTNNTANATTGCTTTCAAGAAATTTTTNTGTAAATTCTTGNNNTTGTTTTNNNANTTTTAATTCTGTATGTTTTCTNTTCATACAAACTCCTTTTTATTTTTTTATAAATCTATAACCGAAATAGAANTATAGGTATTTTATATACAAATTTGAGTAAAAATAAAATAAAACCGAAAACCCCTGGGGTACTATAGGTTTTTTTAGGTTTTTTATAGTCACTATAAATTTGTATTGTTTTATTATTTTTTTTTGCGTAATGTGTGCTATAGTTTTTTTTCATATATAGAAAGCGCCTCCTGAAATTGCTTTCTTGTATTTTGGGGCAGTTACGATATAACCGAAACATACAAACTCCGTCTCTGCCCCATGACCCTAGAAGCAGATATACAAATTGCCTGTAACTTATTTTTAGAAAAAGCATCAAATATCTACGATTTCCGCCATTTTCATGTACCAAATGAAGGTGTAAGAAGACCACAGTACAGAGCAAAACTAAAAAAAATGGGTTTGCGTTCTGGTTGCCCAGATTTAATTATAGAATATTACCCAGCAAAAATTATTTATGTTGAATTGAAAAATGAAAAAGGCAAATTATCAGAAACACAAAAATTGTGGCAAATTCAGTCAAATCATTTCAATACACCACATTATGTTTTAAAAGGCGATATTCAGCAATGTATCGAACAATTAAAATTTATAATTCTTAAATATGTCCCATTACGAAAAAGTTTACGGACACTTATTAGAGATACCAAAAAGTCCCGAAGAGCAAGATGAGTTCATTGGGATTTGGCGAAGATGTCAACAATTTGCATTAGACGATATTTACGAATCACAAAATTATGTAAGAAACTTTGATAGTCTTGTTGACCGATTAACAGTTTATTATTATTTAAAAATTACAGGAGGAAATTATGTACATAGACGAAAGCTCGAAACCAACAGAAAAATTAAAAGCATGGTATTTGTTCACAGATGATTTTATTGCTGGAACACAACATTTAAGTAACAGAGAATTAGGAATTTATATACGATTACTTTGTTGGAACTGGAATAAAAATTGCAAAGGCATACCNAATGATAAAAATATTATTTATAGAATTGCATATTGTTTTACAGAACCAGATAGATATGCAACAGACAAAATTTTAGAAGAATTTTTTGTAAATATACAAGACACACCACATACAAGGTGGCAAAATTTACGCCAGGTCAAAGAGTGGTTGTATATTAATAATAAAATTGAAAATGCTAGAGAAAATGGCAAGAAGGGTGGAAGACCGAAAAAAAACCAAACTGAAACCCCCCTACCCCTAACCCCTACCCCTAATAAAAATATAAATATATTCGTTGAAGAAGTATGGAACAAATTAACAATGAAAAGAGGCAGCAGAGTCAAAGCATTTGAGATCTGGAAAAAATTAAAAATTGAAAATAATATCTTAATTGAAAAATATAATGCTCTTTGGTCAAAAACTGATGAAGAAAAGTTTATGCCACATTTTTATAAATGGTTAAAAGACTGTCGTTGGGAAGATGAGCTTTCACATGAAAAGAAAAATGATTTAGGTATTTATTCGCGAGATAGATTTGCAAATTTAGAAAGTTGGAAAAAAGGTAGAAGGTATCCANTAGACTCAGATCAAGACATAATTGAAGCATATAAACAAGGAAAAATTACAAAAGAAGCAATGGAAAAGATGTCTATTTATGTTTAATGTTAATTATGGAATTTGAAGATTTTAGAAAAATGTTTTTTTGTGTAATGGAACCAGATGGTACATACAGCGCCATTGTACAGATTGGTGGTTTTNCAACTGANGAAGAAGCACAAAATTATTTGGCAAANTGCTTTAATACTGATAAAGTTGATTTTTTAAGCGGAGAAACACGCACAATACATTGATGGATATAATACAAAAAAATATACAACATATAAAACCATACGAACAAAACCCTCGTAAAAAAAAAGATATTGAAAAAGTCGCTAATTCAATCGCAGAGTTTGGTTGGCAACAACCTATTGTAATAGATCAAAATAATGTAATTATCGTAGGCCACAGTCGTTACGAGGCGGCAAAAATGCTGAAAAGAGAAGTTGTGCCTTGTGTTGTCGCAAATTTAACAGAAGAAAAGGCAAAAGCATATAGAATTGCAGATAACAAAACCAATGAATATTCTGAATGGGATTATGGTTTATTAAATAAAGAATTTGGCGATTTATTAGATATAAATTACGACTTAACAAATTTAGGTTTTGAAGATCGAGAACTTGAAAGCATAATTACATTTGATGGCACAGGTCGTGAGTGGTTAAAAACTGAAGAACATTGGCAAGACATGCCAACATTTGAACATGATAACGAAGCACCTTTTAGATCAATTCATGTGCATTTTAAAACAAAACAAGATGTAGAAAATTTTTTTAAATTAGTAAAACAAGATTTTACAGATAAAACAAAATACATTTGGTTTCCGCAGATTGAAAAAAATGTTTTAAAAGATAAGGGGTATGTCAGCGAATAATCCGCAGTTTCCCTTATTTATTCCTACAAAAGGCAGAGCTGATAGTCGATTAACTGCCAAGGTATTAGAAGAAATGGGAGTTTTTTATACTGTTGTTGTTGAAGAGCAAGAATACGATACCTACGCAGAACACATAGATAAAAAAAAAATTTTAGTTTTAGATAAAAAATACCAAGACGATTACGATACTTGCGATGAACTTGGAAATACAAAAAGTAAAGGACCGGGACCTGCAAGAAATTTTATTTGGGATTATTCAATAAAACAAGGCCACAAATGGCATTGGGTAATGGACGACAACATAAAANTNTTTNGNNGNTGGAANAAAAATAAAAGAATTAAATGNTANGATGGNACACCNTTNAANGTNATGGAAGATTTTNNTTTANGATANANAAATATTGCAATGGCNGGACCNAANTATNNNTTTTTTGTTATTGATAAATGGGGNTATAANTATGGNCCATTTACAGTAAANACTAGAATTTATAGTTGTAANNTAATNCGAAACGATNTACCNTTTNGNTGGCGAGGAAGATATAACGAAGATACAGATTTATCACTACAAATGCTTAAAGCTGGTTGGTGTACTGTTCAGTTTAATGTTTTCTTGCAAGAAAAGACTAATACGCAAGTACTGAAAGGTGGAAATACTGATGCATTTTATGCGAAAGAGGGCACTGTACCAAAATCACAAATGCAAGTTAAATTACACCCAGATGTTTCTAAATTAACTTGGCGTTATGGTCGTTGGNATCACCACGTAAACTATAATAAATTTAAAAGGGAAAACAGACTTATTTTGCGTGATGATGTTGTAATTAAACAAGGTGTTAATGACTATGGATTGACACTNAAAAAGATGGATTGATTATGGAAGAACAGAAAAAAGAAGTAAAAAAGGTTGGTCGACCTAAAAAAGAATTAGACATTGAAATTATACAGAAATTGGCTTCAATTATGTGCACAAATGTTGAAATTGCACAGGTTGTAGGGTGTCATGCAGATACTTTGGCAGATAATTTTTCCGAGTACTTAAAAAAGGGAAGGGAAGAAGGAAAAATATCACTGAGAAGACTACAATGGACCAAAGCTCAAAATGGCAATACAACGATGTTGATTTGGCTTGGTAAACAATGGCTTGGACAAAAAGATAAAATTGAAACAACAGATGGTAACCAACCTTTGCCTTGGTCTTATGATTAATGCCTTTAACTTCACCACAAAAAGAAGTTATTGAAAACGATTCACGATTTAGAGTTCTGGTTTCTGGTAGAAGATTTGGAAAAACATTTTTAGCAATCAATGAATTGGCAAGATTTGCTAGATTTCCAAATAAAAAAGTTTGGTATGTTGCACCAAGTTACAGACAGGCAAAATCTATATGTTGGAACGATTTAAAAGAACGACTTGATAAACATAAATGGATTAGAGACATAAATAATTCTGATCTTACAATTACATTGGTCAATGGTTCTACCATATCTTTACGAGGTGCAGATAATGAGCAATCTTTGCGTGGTGTCGGTTTAGATTTTTTATGTATGGACGAATTCGCAGATATTCACCCGTCAGCATGGTATGAAGTTTTAAGACCAACACTTTCAGATAAGAAAGGACATGCTTTGTTTTGTGGTACTCCAAGAGGTTTTGGTAACTGGGCATACGATCTATATACAAAAGGATCAACAGACAAAGAATGGTCGGCATTTAAATATACAACACTTGATGGTGAACAAGTATCAGCAGATGAAATAGAACAAGCTAAATATGATCTTGACGAAAGAACATTCCAACAAGAATATTTGGCTAGTTTTGTTAATTATGCCGGTATGATTTATTATAATTTTGATAGAGCAAAAAATTTAATACAAGATTTTACGCATAATTATCATACATTGCATATTGGTTTAGATTTCAATGTAGACCCAATGGCTGCAGTTGTTTGCATTGTTGTAGAAGATAAAATATTTGTCATTGATGAAATACAAATCTGGTCATCAAATACACAAGAAATGGTTGAAGAAATAAAAAACAGATACAAACAAAAAATAAAAATTTACCCAGACCCTGCGTCAAGACAAAGAAAAACAAGTGCTGGTGGTTTTACTGATATATCTATTTTAAAAAATGCAGGATTTGATGTGTATGCAAGGCACAAAGCACCTTTGGTAAGAGATAGAATTAATGCTGTAAATTCTAAATTAAAAAATACAAATAATGAAAGTACTCTGTTTATTGTAAATTCTTGCAAAAATGTTATTAAAAGTTTAGAACGACAGATATACAAAGAAGGGACACATATACCAGACAAAGACCATGGATACGATCATTTTAACGACGCTTTGGGATATTTAATAGAATATATGTTTGCCTTAAAAAGAGAATTTAAACCAAGTAAGCCAACTAGGTGGAGCTGATGGCAACATACGATAGAGAAACACTTACAAAAAGACACCCAGATTATGAAGATAATATGCATAAATGGAAGTTCCATGTCAGTTCTTATATTGGTGGCCAAGATTACCAAAACGGTTATTATTTAAACAGATACATACTTGAATCGGACGAAGAATATACAAAAAGACTTGGTTTCACACCATTAGACAATCATTGTAGAAATGTTGTGCAGATCTATTCTTCTTTTTTATTTAGAGTTGCAGCTTCAAGAGATTATGCAACTTTACAAGATGATGTTGCTTTAGAAGCATTTTTAAAAGATGCAGACTTAGAAGGTCGTAGTTTTCAAAATGTTATAAAAGAAATGCAACAACATGCATCTGTTTATGGTCATTGTTGGGCAATCATAGATAAACCAGATACAAATGTGCAAACAAGAGCACAAGAACTTTCACAAGACATACGACCATACATGTCTATTTACACACCAGAAAATGTTACCAATTGGAAATATGAAAGAGCAGAAAATGGTAAATTTTATCTTACAGAACTTACGGTTATAGAGGATTTACAAGTTGATAGTGCAACAGTAAAAATTTATACACCAGAAGAAATAACAACATATAGGGTTGATGATTATTTAAAAGAATATTCAACTGCAAAACCTGTTTTAATTTCAGAACAAGTAAATGCAATTGGTAAAATACCAGCTGTAATTTTATACAATCAAAAATCTGCAAGAAGAGCAATAGGTGTATCAGATTTACAAGATGTTGCAGAATTACAACAGTCAATTTACAACGATTATTCTGAAATAGAACAATTAATACGATTATCAAACCACCCTAGTTTAGTTAAAACACCAAATGTTGAGGCAAGNGCCGGTGCTGGTTCTATTATTGAAATGCCAGAAGATATGGAACCTAATTTAAAACCATACATTATACAGCCAGACTCTCAATCTTTAGAGGCAATCATGCTTAATATACAAATGAAAGTTGACTCNATTAATAGAATAACACACATGGGATCAGTAAGAGCAACTGAAAAAACAATCAATTCTGGCATTGCACTGCAAACTGAGTTTCAATTATTAAATTCAAGACTTTCAGAAAAGGCAGATTTATTAGAAAATACAGAAGAACAAATATGGTCATTGTTTGCATTATGGCAAAATAAAGTATTTGAAGGCGAAATAAATTACCCAGATACATTTGATTTAAGAGATTATGCAAGCGATTTACAATTTTTGCAAATGGCAAAAGCAAGTGGTGTAAAATCAGAAACTTTTACAAAAGAAATTGACAAACAAATAGCAAAGGCAGTAGTAGATGATGATGAAGCAATTAATTCAATTAATAATGAGATTGATAGCTCTTCCAGTACGATTGGGCAATTCAATACTAATATTCCTGAAACTGAAGAAGAAGAATAATGGCAAAAAAGAAAAAAAAGAAAAAAAGAAAAGTACCAAAAGACAAGGACTCAGGGCTACCAAAAAAGTATCTATCAGGACTAAAAGGAAGCAAAAGATCAAGAAGGGCTAGCTTGATAAAAAGAGTTTCAAATTTGTATAAATCTGGTGCATTTATTCCAAGATCATTATTGAGGGCAAGGACCAAAGCATAATGGCTGTTCGTAGAAGACCTTTATCAGCACAAGTCAAAGCATCTTTGCGTAAGAAAGCAAAAGCTTCAAAAAGATATACATACGGAACATTGGCAAAAGTTTATCGTAGAGGGCAAGGTGCATTTTTAAGTTCTGGCTCTAGACCAAAAATACCTATGGCTGCGTGGAGTATGGCACGCGTAAACAGTTTTTTAAGGGGATCAAGAAAACACGATTTGGATTTACGCAGAAAACGTAGAAAAAAATAATGGCTGAATACAAAGGCAGAAAAGTCAAATTAAATAAGCCATTTCGTACATCAGGGGAAAGACGAAAGTTTGGTGTATATGTAAAAAGCAAAAAAACAGGCAATGTTAAATTAGTTCGTTTCGGCGATCCCTCGATGAAGATAAAAAAAAACAATCCTGCCAGACAGAGATCATTTCTTGCACGACATGGGGCAACATTAAAACGAATGAGAGCAAAGGGTAGACAAGTTACATTACAACCTGTTTATTGGGCAATACAATCATGGAAAAAAGGTTTTAATGTATAATGTCTCGTCAAGAATTTGTAGAAAAATTAGCTGATCAGCACGAAGCACAAATTAAAAGAACATTAGAAGATTTAGAAATTCGTATTGTTTCTGAAATAGCAAACAGAAAAGGTGATAGTGAACTTTTNAATACAAAAATTTCTATTGCACTTCGTAATGANATTCGCAGATTTATTGATGAAACATACAGAACAACAGCAGATGGTTTTGTAAGAGAATACGATAATATTGTTAGAGAATTTTTAAAAGATTTTGGTACATTGAGTATACCAGCTAAATTTAAAACACTTACACAAATTGATAAAGATACAATTACACAACTTAAATTTCAACAGTTTGCAGGTTTTGATGATTTNGCAAACAGATACCTAAATGAAATATCTGCCAATGTTTATCAAAATGCTATTGCTGGCAAACCTTTCAATGAAATGGTCAAAGATATTAGAGGGATTATTACAGGTGAAGTTGATAGAAGAGGTCGGCCAATGTCAACATACGCAAGTCAATTAGCACATGACTCTGTTATGCAATTTGATGGACAGTTTACTGTGTTTAAAGCAAAAGAGGCAGGACTCAAAAAGTTCAAATATACAGGCACATTGGTTAGAGACTCACGAGATCATTGCAAAAAGCATTTAAATAAAACATATACAGAGGCAAGAATACGAGAAATTTGGGCTGGTCAATGGACAGGCAAATCCGAGGGTGATCCGTTTACTGTACGAGGTGGGTACCGTTGCAGACATACTTGGTTGCCTGTTGCAGATGATTTTTAATTAATATATAATATTTTTTTTAAAAGGAGCTACAATGGCAGATGAAAATAAAACTGAACAACCTCAAGAGGAAGTTGTAGAAAAAAAAGAAGAAACAAAAGAAGTTAAAGAAGAAACGCAAANAAAATATGCATTTACTCAAGAAGATTTAGACAGAATATTAAATAATAAAATTGGTCAAGTTACACACTCACTTGAAAAAAAGTATGGTATGAAACCAGAAGAAGCAATAAAATTAAAACAAGAACAAGATAAATTAAAAATAGAGGAACAAAAGAAAAAAGGTGAATTTGAACAGATCTTAAAAGATCAAGCAGAAAAATCAAATATTGAAATACAAAAATTAAAAAGTGAAATTGAAAAAATTAAAGTTGATGGAAGTTTACTAGANGCTTCATCAAAACATAAAGCAATCAATCCAAAACAAGTTGCAGATCTACTGAAACCAAATATTAAATTAAATGATGACGGAAGNGTAGAAGTACTTGATGAAAATAAAAACACTCGCTATAATGGTAAAGGTGAACCAGTTTCTATTGATGAAGCTGTTTCCGAATTTTTGACGCAGAATCCTCACTTTCAAAGCGCAACTCCTTCGGGTAGTGGAAGTGTGGCTAATGTGGGTAAGGTTGACCCAAAACCGTTTGATATTGGGGCACTTGACATGGCAAAGCCTGAAGATAGAGCAAAATTTGCNGCATATCGTAAGGANAGAAGAAGNAAGCCAACTGTCATTGATTTAACCAAAAGCTAATAGGAGATTATTATGGCTAACGAAACGACCTCGAGTACAGTATCCGAACTGTTTACGGAAATTGTACAAGAAGCATTATTTGTTGCTCAAGAGCAATCAATCATGCGTGGGTTGGTACGTAACTATACAATCGCTGGTGGTGGAAAATCTGTAGAAGTGCCGATTTATTCATCAGTAAGTGCAGCGGCTGTAAATGAAGCGACTGACCTTTCAAACACTGCAATTAATCCGACTTCGGTAACTATTACCGCGTCAGAAGTAGGCTTAATGACTACATTAACGGACTTGGCAAGAAATTCTGCGCCAAGAGATGTTGCTGCAGACATTGGCAGACTTTTTGGTGAAGCAATTGCAAAAAAAATAGACACAGATTTAACTGCCTTATTTGATGGCTTTTCAACAAGTATTGGTGGTGCNGGAACTGAATTAACTATTGATAATATTTTCAAGGCTGTGGCTACATTAAGACAAGCTAATGTACCAGGTCCTTATTATGGTGTATTCAATCCGAAAGTAATTTACAATGTGAAAAAATCACTAACAAATACTTTCGTAAATCCTAACAATGGTGATTTACAAAATGAAGCTATGAGAACTGGCTTTATTGGTCAAATTGCTGGTGTACAAATATTTGAGTCTTCAAATGTTGATGGAACAACAGATACTGATAATTGTAAAAGCGGTATTTTCTCTCAAGACGCTTTAGCTCTGGCTATGATGCAAGACCTAAAGATTGAAAGCCAAAGAGATGCTTCGTTAAGAGCAGACGAAATCGTTGCAACAGCAGTATATGGTGTTGGCGAATTACATGATTCGTATGGCATAGAAATGCTAAATGAGTCAGTAATTAACTAAATTAATTAGGGGTGGTATTCTGCCCCTTTTTAAATTAAAAGAGTATTTATGACTGAGACAGTAAAATTAAAAAGAGGTGATAAAGTTATCACAAGAAGCAAAGAAGATTACAACGTAAATAAAACTGTATGGATAAACAGAGGCTTTGAGATAATGGAGGCATATACTTCTAGAGATATACCGAAAAAGAAAAAACCAAAAAAGAAAAGTAAAAAATAATGGCAACTAGTGTTTTTAGTGTAGCATTAAGCCATGTGCAAGAATATCAACCAGATATTGCAAGTTTTGGTATTACAAATTTTGACACACAATTACAACACGCAGAAGATGATGTTATAAGGCAAGTTCGTGAAGAATGGTGGGAAAGATACAGACACACTGTTAGATACAAAGATATAACAAAAGTAACTTCATTAGAATTGGTTTCAAGTAAATTAACAGGTGCACAATTTAGACGTGCAGTTTGTTATAAAGCATTAGGTGAATATATTTTCCCTCAACTTTCTAAATTTAGAGACCCAAACACAGGCGAGGGTAAAGATAGTTTTCAAGTACAAATGGATTATTATACAAAAAAATATGCAGAGGAGTTTCAAGCTGTTCTACGTGACGGTGTTGAATACGACGAAGACTCTAGCGGTACTGTAACAGCAAGTGAAAAGGAGCCAATACATCAACTGCGTTTACAAAGATAATGGTTGCAGATATAAAAATAAAAGCAAATACAATAGAAATTGATAATTTTTTAAAAAATATTCAAAGAAAATTCCCTAGGGCAATAAAAGAAAGTTTGGCAAGAGTTTCAGCATTTGGTGTAAAACAAATAACTGAAAAAACACAAAAAGGTCAAAAACCAAATGGTGGCAGATTTCTTCCTTATGCAAAATCAACTAGACGAGATAGGCAAGAGAGAGGACGACAAACATCATTTGTTGATCTAACAGACACAGGTCGTATGTTTCGGTCGCTCACATTTAGAACTCGGTCTTTTTCTAGCGAATTATTTTTTAGAAGATCGGAAGAAAATAGAAAAGCAGCATTTCACGATTTTTTTGGTGCTGGTAGAAAAAAAGTTGTAAGACCATTTTTTGCAATAGGTAGAAAAGACGAAGAAAAGATACGACAAATATTTTTCAAACATTTATTAAGTAAAACAGGTATAAGATGAGTAAAAGAGAAAATATTGCTGCAGATATAATTACAAAACTTGATGCAGTTACAAGTCCCATAGAACTTAAATTAATTAAAAGAGAGCCATTTGAGCCAGAAGAATTAAGTAATGCACAATTTCCTGCAGTTTTTATACAGACAGGTGATGAAACAAGAGAGCCATTTTCTCTTGGTGATGTATCTGCCGGTAAAAGACAAGGTAACATAGATTTTTCTATTGTTGGGTTTGTCAAAGGAACAGACTCAAATATTGATACATTAAGAAACCAACTTATTGAAGTGATTGAGGAAACATTAGATAATGATATAACAAGAAATGGTAATGCTNTNAATACACAAGTTATTGANGCAAATACNGATGAAGGCGAAATATTTCCCTACGGTGGCATAAGGCTTGTTGTTAGGGTTTTATACGAATTTACTAGAGGGAGTGCATAATGCCTAAAAGAGTAAAGATGATTTGGCCTAATGGAAAAGATGAAATTGAAGTTTACGACAATCAAGTCGATCACTATTTGTTATTAGGTTTTTCATTATTTGAAAAAGAAAAAAAAGATACTAGACCGATTGTAGAAAATCAGTTAGAAGAAGAAGAAACAACTTTTATAGAGGAGTAAAAATATGGCAACGCATACAGGACTTAATGGTGTTGTAAAACTAGGGTCAAATACTGTTGGTGAGGTAACTGGATTTACTTTAAACCAAACACACGACACAGTTGAAGATACTGCATTAGGCGATTCAATGAAAAGTTATAAATCATTACGAGGTGACGCAACAGCAACTGTTGAATGTCATTTTGACGAAACTGATACTGCGCAAGAAGCTGCAAACTCTGGAACTGAAGCAACTTTAGAATTATACCCAGAAGGTGCAGATAGTGGCGACAAATATTTTGTAGGCACAGCAATTGTTACAGGCGCAGATGTTGGAGTAACAATGGACGGTATCATTAGTAGAACTTTGACTTTTCAATTTACTGGTGGCATAACAGAAGCAACAGTATAATTTGTGGCTGAAAAGATAGATTTTTTCGAGGGAGTCAAATCTCATTTTGATTCGCTTGATGTAAAAATAATTGAAGTCCCTGAGTGGGGTTTAGAGGGTGATAAAGCAATGTATGTCAAACCTTTTACCATGAAGGAAAAAGCCAGATTATTTAAAGGAGCAAACGATTCAGATTTGAATGTGTTGGTAGATATAATTATTGCCAAAGCTGAAGATCAAGAAGGTAACAAAATGTTTGACCTTTCGCATAAACCAAAGTTTATGATCAAAGCCGATACTGATATCATTTCAAGGGTATCTACACAAATATTGGCTTCTGATACGATTTCCGACCTTAAAAAAAAATAGTTTCTGATCCTGACACTTTTAATGTTCTTGCATTAGGTGAACGATTACACATGTCCGTAAGAGACATATTGCAAATGCCTGTTCAAGAGTTTAATATGTGGCTTGCTTATTTTCAATTACAACATGAAAAGGCAGAACAACAAAGAAGGCTTAATAAATAATGGCAACTAAAAGAGTAAATATTGATATTGTTGCAAAAGATAAATCGCAACAAGCCCTTAATAAAGTTAGAGGTAGTCTTGATAGGGTAAAACAATCAGTATTTAATGTTCGTAATGCATTAGCTGGTTTAGGTGCTGGTCTTGTAATTAGAAACCTAGTCAATACAGGTAAAGAGCTTGAAAATTTACAAACAAGATTAAAATTTTTATTAAAAGACACAAATGAGGGTGCAAAAGCATTTGATAACATGGTCAAGTTTGCCTCTCGTGTACCATTTTCACTTGAAGAAATACAAGCCGGTTCTGGTATTCTTGCAACAGTAACAGATAATGCAGATGATTTACAAAACATGCTTGAAATTACAGGTAATGTTGCAGCTGTAACAGGACTTGATTTTAGAACAGCATCAGAACAAATACAAAGATCATTTAGTGCAGGAATAGGCGCGGCAGATTTATTTAGAGAAAAAGGTGTAAGAAACATGCTTGGTTTCAAAGCCGGTGCAACTGTATCAATAGAAGAAACTGTTGAAGCATTTGAAAAAGTATTTGGCTCTGGTGGTCGATTTGGTCAAGCAACAGATGAATTAGCAAATACATTCGAGGGTACACTCTCAATGATTGGCGATAAATTTTTTAGTTTTAAAAAGACAATTTTAGAAGCAGGTTTTTTCCCAGAATTAAAAAAACAATTTAAAGATTTAGATACATTCTTGGCAGAAAATTCAAAAACATTAGACGAGATAGCTGTTTCCCTTGGTCAAGGTTTGGCACAAGCTGTTAAGATTGGTGCAGANACAATAATTTTTTTAAAAGATAATTTTAATTTATTAATTGAGTCAATAAAATTACTTATTTCATTTAAGATTGCCTCTGTATTTATTGGATTGGCTGGTGGTATTTTAAAAGCAAATTCTGCTATGTTGTTATTCAATGCAACTATAAAAAGAAATTTATTTATTGCTGGAGCGGCAATTGTAATTTCACAATTTGATAAAATACTTGAAAGGTTGGGAAAATTACCAAGTGATTTTGATACTGCAAGTGAGGCTATTGCATTTAATAACGAACAGTTAGAACATTATAAAAATCAACTTGGTTTAGCAGAAGCACAATTAAAATTATTAATTGATCAGTATGGTGAGGATACAAAGATACAAGAATTTGCAGATCAAATAAAAGAACAAAGAGACATTATTGAAGATACAAAAAATAAAATAAAAGAATTTAAAATAGCAAACGACGAGATTTTCAAAGACGCATACCCTGTTTACGAAGATCAAATAATGAAAATAGCAAAAGCATTNAAAGCAGAAACAGANGCTGTTAATGAAAATAATGATGCAAAAAGTGATGGTAATTTAGATTTCTTGAAAGAAACTATTGATGGATTTAAAAAAGAAATTGCAGAAGAAGAAAAAAAAGCTGCAGAAATAAAAGCAATACTTGATAAAAATAAAATTGACTCAATAAAAATATTTCACGATCAACAGGCTCAAAGAGAAAAAATATATAACACAACAAAGATCAATGAAATTAATGCAGAGATAGCACATTTTCAACACATGAAAAAAATACATGAAGAATATGCAAGATCAAGAATTGAAGGTGAAAAAGCACTTGAAGATCAAAAAGCACGTATTAGACAAGAAGCACAAGACCATACAATTTCAGAGTCTAGAGCAGCACTTGAAATATTATCTGGTATGAATAAAACTGCATTTCGTGCATTTAAAGCAGTCAGAATTGCAGAGGCAACTGTAAATACATACACAGCTGCAGCAGAGGCATTTAAAAGATTTGGTGGTTTTCCTTTTGGTGCAATCGCGGCCGCGGCTACAGTTGCAAAAGGTTTAGCATTAGTTGCGCAAATAAAGGCAACAAGTTTTAGAGAAAAAGGTGGTCCTGTATCTCAAGGCAAACCATTTATAGTTGGTGAAAAAGGTCCAGAGATGTTTGTACCAAATCAATCTGGCAACATAATACCAAATGATAAAATGGGCATGGGTGGTGTTGTTAATGTTAATTTTACAATAAATGCAGTTGACACTAGAGGATTTAGAGCATTATTAACCAATGAAAGAGGAACAATNGTGAATTTAATAAATCAAGCTGTAACTGATAAAGGAAGGCCTGTACTAGTATGAGTGGGTCTTTACCATTAACAGAATTTAAAGCTTTAAATTTTAAATCAAATCAAAAAACTTTAGTTTCGCAAGCTGATGACGGTACACAATTTACAAGACAGGTTGACGGACAAAAATTTTCTTTAACACTTTCATTTCCTTTAAAATCAAGAACACAAATAAACCCATTGATTGCGTTTATTATGAAACAAAGATCACGCAAAGAAACTTTTACAATTACATTACCAGAATACATAGGCAGTGCAAAAGGTTCTGTTGCAGGATCACCAACAGGTACAGCTAGTGCTGGTGCAACTTCTATAACACTTGGTGGCACAAGATCTGGAAGTTTGTTGGCTGGTGATTTGATTAAATTTGCAAGTCATAATAAAATTTATATGGTCGTTACAGATAACTCTGACATATCTTCTGGAACATTAACAATAGAACCACCTTTAAAAGAAACAATAAGTGGCTCTGCAATAACATTTGATAGTGTTCCAATAACTGTGAGATTGACAAACGATATGCAGGAATTCGCAAGTAATTCAAATAACAAAGATGGTGAACTTTTATTTAATTATGAACTTGATGTTGTTGAGGCAATATAATGTCAAGGGGATTGACAACAGCAGTCGTAAATGAACTTGCAACTAAAAATATAAATGCAGTACACNTAGTAAATTTAACACTTGGCTCTACAAATTTAGCTTTCACAGAAAATAGTTTTGATTTAATTTCTAGTATTTCTGGCAGTTCTACAACATATTTATCATCTGGTGTTTTACTTGATGTAACAACTGTAAATGAAAGTCAAGGCGTAAACATATCTCGTATAAATCTTACGATAACAGGTGTTGATCAAACTTACATAAGTTTGGTTTTAAATAATAATGTAATACATGATGAAGTAAAAATATTTAGAGCATTTTTAGATAGTTCAAATGCAATTATTGCTGATCCGTTTCTAATATATCACGGTTTTATAAANTCATTTCAAATCGTTGACAGCACNACAACAGCAACATTAAAATTAGATATTGAAAGTTATTTTGCAAATGCNTCTCAAATTAATGGAAGAATTACAAATAATTCAACACAACAAAGATTTTTTAGTGGCGATAAAGGTTTTGAATTTGCCGATCAGATTATAAAAGATTTAAAGTGGGGTAATAGTGGATAGTTATAAATTTTTTCAAGCAAATGAAAAAGACTTAGACGAACTTTTTGAATTAGGNAAAAAATTTAAAAGAGAATTAAGAGGTCAAAATTTACCAAATCTTTCTGAAGAAAAAATTTTTGCTTTATTAGATAAGATTGTAGAAAAAGGTAAAATAATTTGTTGTAGTAAAGATGATAAAATAATTGGTTCTGTTGGTTTTTTNAAAACAGTTTTTTGGTATAGCGATAATCCGTTATACAATATTCAATGGATTTATGTTTTACCTGAACACAGAAATTTTACTATTTTTAGAAATTTAATTAATGGTGTAAAAAAGATTGCAAAAGATGATCCGATAAATTTATCAATAACAACTGAATTNAAACTTGATCCGATTTTAAAAAAAATAGGTTTTACAGAAACAGGTAAAAACTGGAGGTACAATAATGTGTGATGATGTCGGCGATATACCTATTGTTGGTGATGTCATTGATATTGTCGATGATGTTATAAGCGGAATAGTTGATATTGTTGAAGATATTGTTAGTTGGGTTATTCCAATACCAGACATACCTGATTTTGACCGAGGTTTTAATGATCCGACTGCACGAACAGATGGCATTTTAGTAAACAAACAATCAAGTTCTTTGGGAATACCACTTATTTATGGAATGCGTAAAGTTGGTGGTACTTTGGTTTTTGTTCAAACAAGTTCAAATAATGAATTTTTATATATTGCTCTTGTTCTTGGCGAAGGTAAATTAAATGCATGTAAAAAAATTTTTTTAGATGATGTTGAGGTAACAGATTTTAACACAAGCGATAGTTCTGGTGCTACATCACCAAGCAGTTTTACAGATCAAACATTATATTATGGCAAATTTGCTGATAAACAAAATGACGATGGCACAACAACAACNCAATCACATATTAAAATGCAATTTTTTGATGGCGATGATGATCAAGTNGCNTCNACATTATTAGATAATGCATTATCGGATTGGACTTCAAACCACAGATTACGAGGTGTTGGTTATCTTGCGATTGAATTAAGATTTAACCCAGATGTATTTTCAAGAGTTCCAACAATAACATCTCTTATTCAAGGGCGCAAAATAAGTACATTTAATAGTTCTAGTAGTGAAAGCACAGATCAATATTCAGCCAACCCAGCATTTGTTTTATTAGATTATTTAAAAAATACACGATTTGGTAAAGGTGTTCCCATAGCAAATATAGATATACCTAGTTTTTATACAGCCTCACAAGTTGCTGATACAAACATAACACCAACAGGTTCAAATGTTACTGATCCAATTGATAATTCAACAGGTACACAGATAAATTTACTTGATACAAATATTGTTTTAGACACAAGGGCAAAAGTTTTAAATAATATTAGAGAACTTTTACTTGGTTGTCGTGGTCTACTTTCTTATGCCGGTGGTAAATACAGATTGGTTATTGAAAGTACAGGTTCAAGTATTCTTACACTTACTGAAAAAGATATTTTAGGCGGCATTCAAGTTCAATCGGAAGATAAAAAAACAAAATACAATAGAGTTTTGATTGATTTCCCAGATGTTGATTTGGGTTTTAGAAATAACACAGCTTCATTTCCTCCAAATGATGACAGTTCGCTTGCCTCTGCAGATCAACATGCAACTATGAAAACTGCAGACGGTGGTGAACTTTTAGAAGGTAGATTTAGTTTACAATCGCTAACAAGTTTTCATCAAGCACAAGAACATGCAGAAATAATTTTAAGACGATCTCGTAATGGTTTGCGTGTTTCTTTAAAAGCAACAGGTGAAGCTATGAATTTGATTGTTGGTGATATTGTTTCAGTTACACATGCAACACCTGGCTTTTCTGCCAAAGCATTTAGAGTTGTAGGTATTACATTAAATAAAGATCAAACAGTAAACTTAAATCTTGTTGAACATCAGGANAATTTTTACACATTTGCAACACAATCTGCAGTTGCAACTATACCAGATACAACATTGGCAAACCCAAATGTTATTTCTGCGCCAGCCTCTTTGACATTATCAGATGAATTAGTCGAGTATGCAGACGGAATTGTTATTACNAGATTAAATGTTTTAGTTGGTGCNTCAACAGATCAGTTTGTNAGAGAATANCAAGTAGAAGCTAAAAAATCTACTGAAACAAATTTTAAAGTTATTGGTCGTGGAATACAATTGAATTATGAAATGCTTAATGTTGTCGATGGTGCAATTTATAATGTGAGAGCGCGTGCAGTAAACACTCTCGGTGTTGCTTCTGCGTATACATCTGCAACAAGAACAATAGTCGGTGGAGTTGAAGTTCCTAGTAATGTTGAAGATTTTGCTGTTGAAATGCATGGACAAGATCACATGAAACTAACATGGACTCCACCAAGTAAACAATCTGATTTAGATATTTCATTTTACGAAATACGATATCAAAACACAACATCTGGTGCACAATGGTTAAATTCAACAAACCTTGTTAGATGTACGCGTAGAAAATGTGATTTTGCCATAGTCCCAGCAAGGACCGGTTCCTATTTAATAAAAGCTGTTGACAAAAATTCAAACACATCTGCTGAGGCTTCAATCGTATCTACAAACATTTCTGATATACAAGCATACAAACAAATATCTACATTTACTGAAACACCAGACGTTTTCACAGCACAAGATCAAATGGATACATCATTACCATTGGCTGTAAAAATTGACGAATCAGGCGATGTAATACTGACACTTGATACTGTTACAGACTTTGATGATACAAGCGGTAATTTTGATTCGCCAAGTGGTGATTTTGATTTAGGCGGTACTGATAATACATCTAATCCAACTTTTTTTAATTCAAATAGAGACGCAAAGGGTTTTTATAATTTTACGAATTCGTTGTCTTTATCTGAAATTTTTGATGGCAATATTGAGCCTTCAATTACATTAGACGCAGAAAACCCATACGATAAATTTGATAGTGGAAGAGGTGCATTATTTTTTGATGAAGCAAAAGCACCATTTGATGGTACTGAACAGATACACGCATTTCATAGAGTTCAAATTGCAACATCAACAACATCATTGGCAAATTGCACAAACTTTGTTGATATTACACAATCTGCAACATTTAAATTCAGATTTGCAAAATTTAGATTGAAACTAACAAATGATGATGACCAAACTTCAAGTAATGTAAAAAATATAGTAATTAAGTTAAATATGGAAGAACGCACAATAGGTGAAAGTAATGTTGCAACATCTTCTGGTTCAAAAGTTGTTACTTATGCAAATGCTTTTTTTCAAGTACCTTCTATTGGTATTGCAGCACAAAATTTACAAACAGGTGATATTTTTACCATAACAAATAAAACAGTTTCGGGCTTTACAATCAATTTTGCCAATTCTTCTGGTTCTGCTGTTGACAGAACTTTTGATTATATTGCAAAAGGTTTTGGGTTGCAAAGCTCGTCTTAATAAACTAAAAGAGGATAAATGGCTCAAGTAAGTGATGTAAGTCTAGCAAACCAAGGATTTAGTTCTTTTCGTACTGAACTGAATAATATTTTAAGTGCTTTAAATTCAGCACATATTGGTTCTTCTGCACCTGGATCAGTTACAACAGGCACAATTTGGGTTGATAATGGCACAAGTGGTGTATTGAAAGTAAAAATTAATGACGGATCAGATAATGTGGAGTTATTTCAAATTAATATTTCTTCAAATGCAATTACAAGTACCATGTCAGTTACAGGTACAATATCTGAAACCGACCCAAATGCTTTGCCATTAGCGATTGCGTTAGGATAGGAGTAAAACATGGCTAATACTTTTAAGGTAAAGACAAACGGAGCTATGCCAGCCAGTGCAGGAACTCCGCTAACTCTATATACGGTACCGTCAAGCACTACTACAGTTGTTATCGGATTAACACTTTGCAACATTCATACAACTTCTGTCACTGCTGACGTTCAATTAGTTTCAGATACAAGCGATACTGAAACCAACGAAACAGTTTTATTAATTAAAGATGTAAGCATACCAGCTGGCTCAAGTTTAGAACTTTTAACAGGTGGAAAAGTAGTTATGCAAACGACTGACATTTTAAAAATTGATTGTTCTGTCACTGCAAAGATAGACGCAACATTAAGTATATTAGAAATAACGTAGAGGTGTAAATGGGTTTTATAGGAAAACAACCAACACCAGCACCATTAACAGCNAGTGATATTACTGATGGAATTATATCAAACGCAAAACTTGGTGCTGATTCAGTAAATGCAAGTAAAGTTGCTGATGATAGCATAAGTGAAGAACATTTAGATATTACAGCTATCACAGGTAATTCAGCTATAACTTCTTTAGCAGATACAGATAAATTTTTAGTTTCAGACGCAAGTGATAGTGGCAATCTTAAATATGTAGAAAATCAATATTTAGGTGGTTCAAGCTTTGTTGAACTTGATCAAGGTTCTGTTTCTGCTGGATCAAGTGTTGCGGCAATGAATTTTTCAAATATATTTTCATCTACTTACAATACATATTTTGTAAGAGTATCTAAATTAAGATTTGTTGGTAATACAAATTTAAGACTAAGATTTTTTTCAGATACAGGAACAACTGAAATTTCGGCAGCATATTATCTTTACGTACAATATGGTTTAGATGCCTCTGGTAACGAAGAAAGAACAAACTCAAATTCTNCTTCATATTTACAAATGTCTCAAACAATAGATTATGACCAACCAGCAGATGGTGGTATTACAGGGTTTTTTTACATTGATAATCCATTAGCAAATGACAATTTTTCTGTTACTGCTTATGGTCAAATGTGTTACCGAAATGACTCAAATGTTTGGAATGGAATAAATTTTGCTGGAAAATATAGTGGNAGTTCACCTAGATATGGTTTTAATTTGCATGGTGCTTCAAATTTAGAATATGGTGATGTAACAGTTTATGGGATTAAACCTTAATGAAAACTTGGATTAATGGAAAAATAGTGGATTTATCTGCTGAAGAAATTGCAAAAATTGAAGCAGAGAGGAAAGAATGGAATGATGCATTACCAACAAGACAATTAGAACAAATAAGAAAAATTAGAAATCGTAAACTTACAGAAACAGATTATTTAGCAATGTCAGACAATACTTTATCTGATGATATGAAAAATTTTAGAAAAACTATGAGAGATATACCACAAGATTACTCAGCAGATAAATATGATGAATTACTTGCTAGAGATGATGATGGTAATTTAACACATTCAGTATGGAGTAAACCGTAATGGCATTTATAGGCAAAGAACCACAGATTGGTGCATATTCAATGCTCGATGCACTTACAGCAAGTGCTACAGCAAGTTATAGTTTAACATTAGATTCAACAGCTTTTGTACCAGAAAGTGCAAATCATCTTTTGGTATCTTTGAATGGTGTTATCCAAAAAGCTGGTAGTTCATATACTGTTAGTGGCTCTACCCTTACGTTTTCATCAAGTCTTGCGTCATCAGATTCAATAGATTTTGTTTTAGCATTAGGTAATGTTTTAGATATTGGTACTCCAAGCGATGCTACTGTCACTAACGCAAAAACTAATTTTGTATCAACATCATCTGCAGCTGGTTTACAAATCAAAGGCGACGGAACTACTGACGGAACAATACAGCTCAATTGCTCGCAGAACTCACATGGTGTAAAAATTTCTAGTCCGGCACATAGTGCAGGTCAATCGTATGAATTAATTTTACCAACAGGAAATGTTACTGCTGATAAATTTTTAAAAGTAGCAAGTGTAAGTGGTTCTGGTGCAACAGGTATTGGTCAATTATCTTTTGCTGATGCTGGAGGTGGTGCTTTTACAAGAGTAGGAGGATCAAGTTCTACAAGTTCCGCTAGTTATGTTGATTTTGATAATGTTTTTACTTCTACTTATACTCAATATTTAATTACTGTTGCCTGTCAGTTTGCAAGTAATGATAGTCATTTAAAATTAAGAATGAGAGCTAGTGGCTCTGTTGATAGTGGCTCTGGAGAGTATTCTTGGATTGTAGGTGGTCGTGGAGTTTCTGGTACTTCTGAGAGTGGTATTGGAAATGGACAGGGGGATAGTTCAGACGATTCGTACCAATGCAATCAATGGGGTGCTTCAGATAATAATGGTGAAAACATCTTTTTTCAAATTCATGTTAGAAACCCTTTACCATCAACAACAAGTAATGCTGAGGGTAATTATGTAATGTTTCAAAATACAGCTACAGTTTGGACTTCAGACAACTACATGACAATTCAACATGGTGGAGGTCGTAAAGGTGGTGCAACTGACAATGACGGAATTAGGTTTTATCCATCAACAGGTAATTTCAGAACATACGATATAGATATTTACGGATTGCAAGGAAGTTAATATGCCAAGATATAAAGATTTAAATGGAGTTAGAGTTCAGCTTACTGCTGAAGAAGAAACAATTAGAGATACTGAAGAAAAAGCTTGGTCTGATGCAAAAACAACAAGACAACTATCTGAAATAAGAAATATTAGAAACGAAAAACTTTCTCAATCAGATTGGCAAGTCATAAGTGCAAAAGAAAAAGGCACAAATCTTTCAACATCATTTAAAAATTGGAGACAAGGATTGCGTGATATTCCTCAAACATATACAACTGAAAGTGAATATGATGAATTATTGGCAACTGATGATGANGGAAACCTTACTCATAGTGTNTGGAGTGAATAATGGCATTAATTAAAACAAGAGCAAGAGGACTAAAGCTAGATGATACTTTTGCCTTTACAGGTTCGGTTACTGGTGCTGGTGGAGGAATTACTATGGCAAATCAATGGAGATTAACATCAGACTTTACAGGAGATGCAACCCCAATAACATCAAATTTAGAAGCCATTGATACTTATGGAAATGGTTCTATTGGAACTGCTATGACAGTATCTTCTGGTGTATTTACTTTTCCATCTACAGGTATTTATTTTATTCAAGCACAAGGTGAATTTTATTATGGAGGTGATTCACGATACAACCAATTAATTATAGAAGTAACTACTGATAATAGCAATTACAATGAAGCGGCAAAATCAACGACTGGAATAGCACAATCTGAAAGTTCTACAACACATGGAAATTCGTCATCTTTTTACTTGTTTGATGTAACAAATGTATCAACTCATAAAGTTAGATTTACTTCTTCAGTTTCTAATAATAGTGTCACAACTTATGGAAACACAGGTAGAAACCAAACTTGCATGACCTTTATTCGTTTAGGAGACACGTGATATGAGAAGTGACGGCAGACCAGACCACATACAAGATGCTTTAATAAAAATGAACACAGGACAATGGTTTACATGGACAGACAGTTCAAATAAAATTTATGCTAACTTGCGTCTTACTGAAAAAGTAGGCATAGATGGAAATATTGTAGACAATCCTGTAACTCAATTACCAACTGAGGCTCAAGTAAATGCAAAACTAAAAGAACTTCAAGACGCATGGGATAGGAAATGCTTAAACCTTGCGATTGTAATTTTAAAGAACAAGAGTGTAAATGTGGAAAATGCTAAAGCCATTTGTAATAGGTCACGATATTAGCCCTAATAATAATATTTTTTCTTAATTCATTAATGAATTCTGCCTTGGCAGATACAAACACAGTTTCATCTACGGTAGTTACAGATAAAGCACCACCAACAGCCAATGCTCCAAGTGTTGTTGTCAATAATTCTGATATTTGTAAAACAGCTACAAGTGGTGCAGTACAAACTCAAATTCTTGGAATTGCAAGCGGCATTACAATCACAGACGAGAACTGTGAAAGAATTAAATTAGCAAGATCATTATACGGAATGGGTATGAAAGTTGCAGCTGTTAGTACACTTTGTACAGATCACAGAGTGTTTGATGCTATGTGGTTTGCTGGAACATATTGCCCGTATGACTCGAAAATCGGAACTGAGGCAAAACAAGGTTGGGAAGAAAACCCACACATGGTACCAGAAGGCAGTATAGTTTTTAAAAATATTGAACAGATAAAAGAAAAGGTAGAGGAAACTAAAAATAATGAATTTTATAAATTTATATTTGCTGCTTTGGCTATGTATTCCGGTATTACTATCCTTTTCTAGTAAAGCTGTTGATTGTTCTGCTGACACAATAGGTCTTTGTACTCCTACTGTAGAAGAAATAATTGAAGAGGTTATAACGGAAACGATTGAATACGAATCCGACGGTATTACAATTACCACAACAACAGATACAACTACAACGACAACAACAGTAACAAACGAAGACTCTGGCGATTTGCTCGATGGCGATAATGATTATGTTGTCAGTTCTAAAGAGGGCGACATGGATATTGATTGGGGAGGCCAAGGTCCTGCAAATATGCCAAGCGGAAATAATTGTTACAATCTTGGTCCTGATAAATGCGCACAAATAACTGGCTCTGGTAATTCAACATCAACAATGGGTGTACCAAATATGGGAACAACATTTA
>FUFK010039163.1_pt1 | contig 24158 bp, 27 predicted proteins | sample 1021851 | NCBI WGS metagenome assembly FUFK01 (sample SAMEA51879418, study PRJEB19060) | metagenome | reverse complement strand
AACTGCATGATCGGCGGCAGAAAGTACCGTCTGGCTCTTCGCAGGCGCTTCTGCGCTCGTAACCGACTGCTCCTTGAACCCGTCACTCGACGGCGGAAGTTCGGGTATTTGCACTACAAGGTCAGAATCCCGGCGGAATTGCCCAAAGATCGCGCGCTTCGGATCGCACGCGCAATGAAGGCGCGCCGTAAGCTACTAAAGTTGACACATGTCGCGGACGCACTTTGCAAATATGCTGGGCGCCCTACCGGACCAAAGGCGAAGCGCCTCCGGTAACTACCTGCTCCACCGCGCAAAGATGGCGGTCGGCAGCACCAGTCCCCGCGCCTCTTCGCGCACGCCGAGTTCGCCGCATTCGACCTTGCCGCCCAAGTCCGCGAAATGCTGGTTGAGCAATTCGCCGATCGCCAGCGCGGACATGCGGATCGCGTAGACAGTGAGGAACAGGAAGCGCGACTCACTGTCGAGCAGCTGGCGGCAGTCGGCGATCAGGCCGGGGAGGTCGCGTTCGAGTTGCCACACTTCGCCGGTCGGGCCGCGGCCATATTTGGGCGGGTCGAGCAGGATGCCGTCATAGCGGCGGCCGCGACGCACTTCGCGCGCGACGAACTTGGCGGCGTCGTCGATGATCCAGCGGACGGGCTTGTCGGTCATCCCCGACAGCGCGGCATTGCCCTTCGCAGCCTCGACCGACTTCTTGCTCGCATCGACATGGACGAGTTTAGCGCCCGTTGCCGCCATCGCCAGCGTGCCGACGCCGGTATACCCGAACAGGTTCATGACCTCGGGCGCATCGACCCCGGCGGTCTGGTCGCGCATCCAGCTCCACACCGGGGCCATGTCGGGGAAGAAGCCGAGATGGCGGAAGGGGGTGGTCTGGGCGGTGAACTTCGCCTCCTTCCACGCGAGCGGCCAGCCTTCCCGCGGGACCGGCTTGGTGAAGACCCAGCGGCCGCCGCCCTCGTCATCGGGCGCGGGCATGAATTCGCCGTGCGCGTCCCAGTCGGGCGACGCGGGTGACCACATCGCCTGCGGCTCGGGCCGGATGAAGCGGTAATCGCCATAGCGTTCGAGCTTGCGGCCATGGCCCGAGTCGACGAGGCCGTAGTCGCTCCAGGGCTCGCCGGTGAGGGTGATGAGGTTCATGGGGTGCCCCATAACCCGTTTGCCCTGAGCTTGTCGAAGGGCGTGTCCCGCGCCTCACGAAGGGCAGGCTGCGGCCCTTCGACAAGCTCAGGGCAAACGGACGTTAAGCCTTTGGCGTCCCCCGCTCCGCCACATAGCCGGTGATCGCCGCGAACGTCGCGGGGAGGACGTCATAGCGTTCCTCGCGGTCAAACAGGTCGCCGACGCGGGGCGGCAGGGTCGGGCGGATGCCGGTGGCGCGTTCGACCGCGGTGTCGAACTTGGCCGGGTGGGCGGTGGCGAGGGTGACGATCGGCACGTGCGGCGGGAGCGCGACCCGCTGCGCGGCGGCGAGGCCGATGGCGGTGTGGGGGTCGAGAATCTCGTCGGCGCGGGCATGCGCCCAGGCCATGGCGCGCGACATGTCGTCCGCCTCGATCCGGTCGCTGGCGAACAAGGATGCCGCGCCCTCCTGCTGCGCGTTGGTCAGGCGCATCGCCTTGCTCGATTCGAATCCGGCCATCTGTGCAGCAAGCGCGGGGCCATCGCGCCCGGCCAGGTCGAACAACAGGCGTTCGAAGTTGGAGCTGACCTGGATGTCCATGCTCGGCGCGGCGGTGGGCGTGACGGTGCCCGCCGAATAATCGCCGCTCGACAGCGCGCGGTGGAGAATGTCGTTGACGTTGGTCGCGACGATCAGCTTGGCGACCGGCAGGCCCATCTTCGCCGCGACGTACCCTGCGAAGACATCGCCGAAATTGCCGGTGGGGACGCTGAACGCGACTTCGCGCGCCGGGGCGCCGAGGCGGACGGCGGCGTAGAAATAATAGACCACCTGCGCCATCAGCCGCGCCCAGTTGATCGAATTGACCGCGGTGACGTGGAAGCGGCCCGAGAAGTCCGCGTCGTTGAACATCGCCTTCACCAGCGCCTGAGCGTCGTCGAAGCTGCCCTCGATCGCGATGTTATGGACGTTGGGCGCGAGCACGGTGGTCATCTGGCGGCGCTGGACATCGCTGACCCGCCCCTTGGGGTGGAGCATGAAGATGTCGATCCCCTCACGCCCCGCCACCGCGTCGATCGCCGCCGATCCGGTGTCGCCACTGGTCGCGCCGACGATGGTCAAGTGCCGGTCGGTGCCGGTCAGGAACTTTTCGAACAACAGGCCGAGCAGCTGGAGCGCGACGTCTTTAAACGCCAGCGTCGGGCCGTGGAACAGTTCGAGCAGGAAGTGGCGGTGGTCGAGCTGGACCAGCGGGGTCACCGCGTCGTGGCTGAACCGGCCATAGGCGCGCGTGCACAGGTCGCGCAGTTCCGCTTCCGTCAGGCTGCCCGCGACGAACGGGGCCATGACGCGAACGGCGGTCTCGACGTACGACAGGCCAGCCATGTCGGCGATCTGGTCGGGCGTGAAGCGCGGCCATTCGACGGGGACGTAAAGGCCGCCGTCGCTCGCCAGGCCGGCGAGGGTGACTTCGCGGAAATCGAGTTCGGGCGCGGTGCCGCGCGTGCTCTGGTAGCGCATGGCGGGCGGGGTAGCGGCGGTTGCCGGATGGGGCAAGAAAGTCTGGCTTTGGGCGGCTGTGGTGGGTGCGGGATTTGGGGGCGCACAAAGGCACGAAGCCACGAAGAGAAGAAGAAGGTTATTGGTTCGCGCAGAGGCGCGGAGACGCAGAGATGTTCGCCGCCGCGTCAGCGGCTCAGATCACATCATCGTTCCGCTTGCTTCGGCGGCACAGTTAGAGCGCGTCGCGCGAGCCTTACGCTCCGCGCCTCTGCGCCTCTGCGCCTCTGCGCCTCTGCGCGAACAAAATCTCTTCGTGCCTTAGCGCCTTCGTGCGCAATCAAGCCTTCTTCTTCTGCCGCCGCCGCCGCAGTGCGAGCAGGTAGATCACCACCGCGATCCCCGCGAACAGGAACCACTGCACGGCGTAGGCGAGGTGGTTGTTCGGCACGCTCGACGGGTCGGGCGGGGCGCTGGCGGACAGGCCCGGCGCGGGGGCGTCGGCGACGAGCATCAGGTTGCGCGGCGGGCGCTTGCCGAACAGCGAGGCGAGCAGCGGGGTCGAATCGGGAGCATGGGTGATGGTGCCGGTGACCGCTCCACCCTTCCATGCCGGCTTCACGCCGGGGGCGCTGCTGACGCCCATGTCGACCTTGACGCTCATCCCCTCCGCCCCGGTGCGGCAGTCGGCGAGGTGGCGCCAGCCGCTTTTGCCGGTCGCGTCGCGGCCGGCCTGTTCGCTCCAGCTGGCAACTTCGAGGCACATCAGCCCGGCGCGGCGGAACAGATGGTCGTCGCCGACCGGGGGGCTGGGGAAGGTCATTGCGGGCAGGTCGCGGTTGGCGGACAGGCGGGCGAGCTGCACCGCCTTTTCCCCGCGCCGGTCGAGCTGCCAGATGCCGAGGCCGATCATCGCCGCGACGGCGAGGCCGACCAGGATCGTGGGAAACAGCGGGAGTTTCACGCCTCGGGATCCTTCAGCCGCCCTTCACGCGCGGCGTTGCGATATTCGAGCGCGAGCAGCGCCCCCTTGGCCCAGCGCAGGCTGAACACGACCAGCGCCACGGTCACCGGCGGCCAGATCAGCAGGTGCAGCCAGACCGGCGGCTCGGCAGCCAGTTCCAGCCACACCGACAGGGCGACGATGATCGTGCCGATGATGAGGGTCAGGAACGCCGCCGGGCCATCGCCGACATTGAACGCGGCATAATCGAGCCCGCAGTTCGGGCAGCGATCGGCGAACTTTACCCAGCCTGCAAACAGAGAGGGCGCGCCGCATTGCGGACACGCCCCCTTGAATGCCGACTCCGTGACCGGAGGTGCGCTGTGGTCCATCAGCCGTGGACCGGCGCGCCCCAGCCGCCCCACACATAGACGGTGACGAAGAGGAACAGCCACACCACGTCGACGAAGTGCCAGTACCAGGCCGCCGCTTCGAAGCCGAAATGTTGGCGCGGGGTGAAATCGCCCTGATAGGTGCGCAGCAGGCAGACCATCAGGAAGATGGTGCCGACGATCACGTGGAAGCCGTGGAAGCCGGTCGCCATGTAGAAGGCCGACGAATAGTTCGACTTGCCGAACACGAACGGGGCGTGCGCATATTCATATGCCTGCACCGCCGAGAAGACGAGGCCGAGGATGATCGTCAGCCACAGGCCCTTCTTCACCACGTCATTCTCACCCACGCCGATCGCGCCCCACAGGCCGCGCATGGCACCGCCACGCTGGTTGTGGATCAGGCCGTGATGCGCCCAGGTGATCGTGGTGCCCGAGAGGAGCAGGATGAAGGTGTTGAGCAACGGCAGCTGGAACGCGTCGAGCACTTCCATGCCCTTGGGCGGGAACTGCGCGGCAATGTTCTGCGCCACTTCGACCACGCTGGCATGTTCGCCGCTGACGGCGATCGCGGCGGGGAACAGCGCATAGTTGAACCATGCCCAGAACCAGCCGACGAAGAACATCACTTCCGACGCGATGAACAGGATCATGCCATAGCGCAGGTGCAGCTGGACGACCGGGGTATGGTCGCCGGCATTGGCTTCCTTGATCACGTCGACCCACCACGACGCCATGCAGAACAGCACGGCGGCAAGGCCGGACATCATCACCCAGAAACCGGCCGGATGCTCCTTCATGTACATGAGGCCGCCGACCGCCAGCCACAGAGCGGCGAGCGAGCTGAGCATCGGCCACGGGCTGGGCGGGAGAATGTGATAGTCGTGGTTCTTGGCGCCTGCCATCGTCCGTCCCTGTTCGTTTCTGGCGTTGTTGCGACTTCCCCTAGCCCTTGGGCTTGGCGGAATCCACTGGGTAAAATGTGTAGGAGAGCGTGATCTTCTGAATGTCCTTCGTATCCGGATCCGTCAGGATCTTCGGATCGACGAAATAGATCACCGGCATGCGCACCGTCTCACCGGGCTGCAGCGTCTGCTCCGTGAAGCAGAAACACTGGATCTTGCTGAAATACTTCCCCGCCGCCTCCGGCGTGACATTGTAGGTCGCGGTGCCGGTGATCGGCACGGTCCCGGCGTTAGTCGCGGTGTAGAAGGCCATGTCGCGCGCACCGATGGCGATGGTGTCCGACGCCACCTCCGGCTTGAACTGCCAGCTCAGCGCCGGGCTGACGTTGGAATCGAACGCGACGGTGATCTTGCCGTCGACCGCGCCGGGCGCGGCACCAGCGCGCATGGTCGTACCGCCAAAGCCGGTGACCTGACAGAACAGGCGGTAGAGCGGGACGCTGGCAAAGGCGAGGCCGGTCATCGCCAGCACGCCGAGCACCGCCAGCATCGCGGTACGGAGCTTGGGATCCTGAGGGAGGGCTGCGATCATCGGAGACTCACTGCGCGCGAAGGGGCATGCCCATCTGGATCTTCACGATGCTGATCGCGAAGACCAGGATGACGAAGGCGAACAGCAGCACTGCCAGCACGCGGGCGCGCGACTTCTGGCGGGCGCGGATCAGGTCTTGGTCTTCGGGGGTCATGCCATGATCCTATCGGCGGCAACCGCGCCGAACAAGATGAAGAGGTAGGAGATCGAATAGGCGAACAGCCGCTTTTCGGGCTTCATCGTGTCGCCGTCGCTGGCCATGCGGGTCGCGACGTGCAGCGCGAGCAGGCCGAACAAGGCGGTCGTCGCAATCGAGGTCCAGCCATAGAGGCTGCCGGTCAGGCCGAGCGGCCAGGGTGCGACCGCCGCCACCGCCATGGGGATCGTGTAGAGGCCGATCTGAATCCGCGTCGCGCGCTCCCCCGCCACTACGGGCAGCATGGGCACGCCGGCATTGGCGTAGTCGGTCTTCACGAACAGCGCGAGCGCCCAAAAATGCGGCGGGGTCCACAGGAAGACGAGGCTGAACAGCAGCACGGGCAGCAGCGCAATCTCGCCGGTCGCCGCCGCCCAGCCGATCAGCGGCGGGAACGCCCCGGCCGCGCCGCCGATCACGATATTCTGCGGCGTGCGGCGCTTGAGCCAGACGGTGTAGATCAGCACGTAGAACAGGATCGACCCGAGCAGGATGCCGGCCGCGACATAGTTGACCGCCAGCCCCATCAGGATCACCGACAGCGCGGCGACACCAACGCCGAAATGCAGCGCCGACTGGCGATCCATGCGCCCGGCGGGCAGCGGGCGGCTCTGCGTCCGCTTCATCTTGGCGTCGAGGTCCGCCTCATACCATTGATTGAGCGCGCCCGATGCACCGGCACCCAGTGCAATGCACAGGATCGCGGTGAAGCCGATAACCGGATGAATCGCGACGGGCGCGGCGAGCATGCCGCACAGGCCGGTGAACACGACCAGGCTCATCACGCGCGGCTTGGTCAGCGCAAGGAAATCGCGCCAGTCGGCGGGGATGGTCAGGGCGTGGTTGGCGACGGACATTTGCCCGGGCGCTATAGGCCGGGTTGACGTTCGGGGGAAGGGTGCTGGACCTCGATCCCATGCGGGACGCACATGGCCCCGCTTTCGCCGACAAAACGGATAAGCAGCAAGGCGCAGCCAGCCGCCGCCCAGAGGGCCTGGAGTCCCGCGGCGGCATAGGCGAGTCCGCCGGCGACTCCGCCCATGATCAGCCCGGCCCATAGCAGCGCGTAGGGCAGCCACCCGAACCGTGGACCTCCCGTCATCGCCTGCGCGATCCGTTGGCCGATCTTGACCAGCGCGCCGGTCATGTAGGTGAGGCCGATCGCATCGCCGCCGTCGGCGAACACGCCATTCTCCGCCCCCATCGCGGCGGCGGCAAAGGCGAGCGTAACCGGGACGGGGACCAGCCCGATGCTGGCCGCGGCACAGACGAGCAGGCCGAAGACCAGCAGCATCACCCGCCGCCTGCGTCCGGGACGCCGCCCTGCGACCAGCGTGGCCGCGACGACGCCACTCACGAACGCCACGATCAGCAGCGAGACGACTCCGACGATTTCCCCGCCCGCAACGGCGACACCGAGGCGGGTCGAGTTGCCGCTCATGAACGACACGAAATAGCCGCCCGACGCGATGAACGCGATCGCATCGACATAGCCCGCCAGGAAGGAGAGGGCGATGGCAACGCACTGGCGGCGGCGATCGAGGCTGGTCATGCGTTCCCTATAGCTGGCGGAGGGCATGTGCGCGAGCAAGCTACCCAGCAGACGGGAGCCTGTTGCTCACTCCGCCCGGTGAAGGCCTCAAGCGCGAGCCATTGCGGGGCGCGGTGCAGATTGTGGATCGCTACCGGCGGAGGAGAATCGCGTTCGACCAGACAACCCATCGACACCGAGATCGCACCGGGCAGCGCTTCGACCGGGCTGTCGCTCAACGCGGCGGTCGGCACCATGTCGGACTGGGGCAAGGCGCACGAGGCGCGGATGGCTGCGTCTGCCTGACTTAACGAAAACGCCCCGAAGTTTCCTCCGGGGCGTTCCGTTTCAGCCGTCGCTGAAACCTCAGTGGTGCTTGTCGTCGTCGATGACAGGCAGCGTTTCGAACTGGTGGAACGGCGGTGGGCTGGACAGCGTCCATTCGAGCGTCGTCGCGCCCTCGCCCCACGGGTTCGCCGGCGCCTTCTTGCCCGCGATCAGCGACCAGATCACGTTGATGAAGAAGATCACCACGCCGATCAGCATCAGCACATAGCCCCAGCTCGCGATCTCGTTCCAATATGCATAGGCATCCGGATAGTCGGGATAGCGGCGCGGCATGCCCTGCAGGCCCAGGAAGTGCATCGGGAAGAACAGCACGTTCACGCCGACGAAGAACACCCAGAAGTGCAGCTGGCCGAGGAACTCGCTGTACATCTTCCCGAACATCTTCGGGAACCAGTAGTAGAAGCCGGCGAACAGGCCGAACACCGCGCCCAGCGAGAGCACATAGTGGAAGTGCGCGACCACGTAATAGGTGTCGTGCATATAGTCGTCGACGCCGCCGTTCGCGAGCACCACGCCGGTGACGCCGCCGACGGTGAACATGAAGATGAAGCCGATCGCCCAGACCATCGGGGTCTTGAAGCTCATCGAGCCGCCCCACATGGTGGCGATCCACGAGAAGATCTTCACGCCGGTCGGCACCGCGATGATCATCGTCGCGGCGGTGAAGTACATCTTCACGTTTACGCTCATGCCCGTCGTGAACATGTGGTGCGCCCACACGACGAACCCGACCACGCCGATCGCTACCATGGCATAGGCCATGCCGAGGTAACCGAANACCGGCTTGCGGCTGAAGGTCGANACGATCTGNNNGANNATGCCGAAGCCCGGCAGGATCATGATGTANACTTCGGGGTGNCCGAAGAACCAGAACAGNTGCTGGTACAGCACCGGNTCGCCGCCNCCGGCNGGATCNNAGAAGGTNGTNCCGAAGTTNCGNTCGGTNANCAGCATNGTGATNGCGGCNGCNAGNACCGGCAGCGCGAGCAGCAGCAGGAAGGCGGTGANCAGCACCGACCANACGAACAGCGGCATCTTGTGCAGGGTCATGCCCGGCGCNCGCATGTTGAAGATGGTGGTGATGAAGTTGNTCGCGCCNAGGATCGANCNGGCACCGGCAAGGTGCAGCGAGAAGATCGCGAAATCGACTGCNGGNCCCTGCGAGCCGGTGGTCGAAAGCGGCGCATAGACGGTCCAGCCCGTGCCTGCGCCCGGCCCCGTACCGCCCGGCACGAAGAGCGAGAACAGCAGCGAGACGAAGCCGGCGACGGTCAGCCAGAAGCTGACGTTGTTCATGCGCGGGAAGGCCATGTCGGGCGCGCCGATCATCAGCGGCACGAACCAGTTGCCGAAGCCGCCGATCATGGCGGGCATGACCATGAAGAAGACCATGATCAGGCCGTGGGCGGTGATGAACACGTTCCACATGTGCAGCGAGGTATCGAAGTCCGACGTGCCGCCCATGAATTCGGCCCACCACTGCAGATACTGGATGCCGGGCTCGGCCAGTTCCAGACGCATGATGCCCGAAATCGCACCACCCACGATCCCCGCGATAATCGCGAAAATCAGGTAGAGCGTCCCGATGTCCTTGTGGTTGGTGGACATGAACCACCGCGCGAAGAACCCGGGCACATGATGGTCGTCATGCGCATGGTCTTCGGTGTGGGCCTGGAAGCTGTCGGCGGTGGTAGCCATCGTGCTATACTCTCGAGCTAAACGTAAATCTTAGACGGTCGGGGCTGCGCCGGCACCGGCGGCACCGGGAACCGCGCTTTCGGGTTCCTGCAGGGGCGCGGCGGCCGGATCGGCTGCGATACCGGTATCGGCTGCACCTGCGATCGTCCCGCCCTGGGCAAGCACCCATGCGTTGTACTGGTCCATCGGCAGCGCCTCGACCGCGATCGGCATGTAACCGTGACGCGCGCCGCAAAGCTCCGAACACTGGCCGTAATAGACGCCGGGTTCGTCGATCTGGAGGATCTTCTCGTTCAGGCGACCGGGAATGGCGTCGAGCTTGAACCACAGGCTGGGCACGGCGAACGAGTGGATCACGTCGGCAGCGGTCGTCTGGAAACGGACCGGGACGCCCGCCGGCACGACCATGCGATTGTCGACCGCGAGCTGGTGCGGTTCGCCCCGCGCAGCGGCCTCTTCCTCGGTCAGCATGTTCGAGACGACTTCGAAATCGCCATTGTCGGGATAAGCGTAGCCCCAGTACCACTGGTAACCGATCGCCTTGACGGTGATCGCATCCTTCGGCGGCGACTGGTATTGTGCACTCAGCAGGCCGATCGACGGCACGGCGATACCCAGCAGGATCAGCGCGGGAACCACGGTCCAGATAACTTCGATCGTGGTGTTGTGGCTGGTCTTCGACGGCACCGGATTGGCGCGCTTGTTGAAGCGCAGGATGACGTAGACGAACAGCGCCAGCACGAAGAGGCTGATCAGCGCCATGACCCAGACGAGGCCGATATGCAGCGCATTGGCCTGCTGGCCGATGGGCGAGAACTGGTCCTGCACATCGATGCCCGCAGCCACCGGCATACCCTTGCCTTCGGTCGGCTTCATCGGGACGTAGGCGCTCGAACCGGCGGCCACGTCTTCGTTCGAGGCATCGGCAGCCACGGCCGGATCGACAGCTTCGAGCTGTGCGGTAGCCGCATCCTGCGCGACCGCGCCCGGTGCACCGAAGGCCAGCGTAGCGGCCATGGCCAGGCTGGCTGCGATCCGTTGGAACCCGTTGAGGGAGCCGAGAATTTTCATCGTCTTGGCACTCTTTCGTGTCGTGTCTCGATACGGGCCCGCCGGCGCAGTCAAATCCCGCCTGCATGGCGGAAACGCCCTCGTTTTGGGCCCGATTGCGCCCGCCTATAGGCAGGGAATGCAGATGCCTCAAGCGGGTGGCCGATAAAAATGTGCAACCAGCTTTGCCTCTTGCGCAATCGGGCGCGAGGCGCTTTGGACCGATGCATCATGACCGAAGAAGAAATCCTCCACGAATTCCGCGCCAGCGAAGCCCTGCTCGAAGGCCATTTCAAACTGTCGAGCGGGAGGCACAGCGGCCACTATCTGCAATGCGCACGCGTGCTGATGAACCCCGACCGCGCCGGGCGGCTGGCGTTTGCGCTGGCGCAGAAGATCCCGCGCGAAACACGGAGCCAGATCGATGTCGTGATCAGCCCGGCGATGGGCGGCATCATCATCGGCCAGGAAATGGGCCGCGCGCTGGGCAAGGACGCGATGTTCCTCGAGCGGCCCGATGGCGAATTCCACTTGCGGCGCGGGTTCCGGCTCGAGCCCGGGGCCAAGGTGCTGATGGTCGAGGATGTGGTCACCACCGGCCTGTCGAGCCGCGAGGCGATTGCCGCGGTTGCGCGCGAAGGCGGCGAGGTGGTCGCCGAAGTCGCCCTGATCGATCGCAGCAATGGCACGGCCGAACTCGGCGTGCCGTTCTATCCCCTGATCGACATCAATTTCCCGACCTATGCCGATGACGAGCTGCCCGAGGAACTGGCGGCCATCCCCGTGACCAAGCCGGGGAGCCGCAAGGCGTGAGCGAACGGCTGCGCCTCGGGGTCAATATCGACCACGTCGCCACGATCCGCAACGCACGCGGCGGCGATCATCCGGACCCGGTGCGCGCGGCCGAGATCGTAGCCGCGGTCGGCGGCGACGGGATNACCGCCCACTTGCGCGAAGACCGGAGGCATATCCGCGACGACGATCTCGAACGGATNCAGAANGCNACCGANCTGCCGCTGAACCTCGAAATGGCAGGNACGGAAGAGATGCTGGCGATCGCGCTTGCGCACAAGCCGCATGCCGCCTGTATCGTGCCCGAGAAACGCGAGGAACGCACCACCGAGGGCGGGCTCGATGCGGCCGGCCTGCACAACCAGCTNGCGCCGATCGTGTGGAAGCTGGCCGACCACGGCATTCGCGTGTCGCTGTTCATCGAGGCAGACGAACGCCAGCTCGAAGCAGCGCAGCGGCTGCGTTCGGCAGTGGTCGAATTCCACACCGGCGAATATGCCCATGCCGGCCTCGACGGCGACAGCGAGCGCGCCGCGCGCGAACTCGAACGGATCGCCCGCATGTCGANACTCGCCCGCGAAATGGGTATCGAACCCCATGCCGGCCACGGTCTCACCTACGAGAATGTAAAGCCCATCGCCGCCATCCCTGAACTCGCCGAACTCAACATCGGCCACTATCTGGTGGGCGAAGCGGTCTTCGTCGGACTGGAAGCCGCGGTCCGGCGGATGCGCGACCTGATGGACGAAGCACGCGCATGATCATCGGCCTCGGTTCCGACCTCTGCAATATCGAGCGCATCCAGAACTCGCTCGACCGGTTTGGCGAACGGTTCGAAAACCGCGTCTTCACCGAGATCGAACGTGCCAAGGCGCGGCGGCGCCCGTTCACCATCGCGGGTACCTATGCCAAGCGCTTTGCCGCCAAGGAGGCGTTCTCCAAGGCGGTCGGCACCGGGTTTCGCCGCGGGGTCTTCATGAAGGACATCGGCGTGGTCAACGCGCGCTCGGGCGCTCCGACGCTGTCGCTGACCGGGGGCGCGGCGATCGTGCTTGCGGAAATGGTGCCGCCCGGCCATGAGACGCGCATTCATCTTACCCTCACTGACGACCATCCATGGGCGCAGGCCTACGTCATCATCGAGGCCCTCCCCCAGTGACCAGCGGCACGGCAGCAGTGAAAACCAAAACCGACACATCCGACGACAAGGTCGACTGGATCGCCGAAATCCGCGGGCTGGCCGTGATGCTGCTCGCGGTGTTCGCCTTTCACAGCTTCATCGCCAAACCGTTCTACATCCCGTCGGAATCGATGATGCCGAACCTGCTGGTGGGCGACCGGCTGGTGGTGAGCAAATATCCTTATGGCTGGAACTGGAGCTCGGTCAGCTTCCACCTCGCCCCGCGGGGCGACTGGCGGGTGATGGGATCGACACCCGAATATGGCGATATCGTCATTCCCGTGCATCCCGAACGCGACGAGGATTACATCAAGCGCGTGGTAGCGTTGCCGGGCGACCGGATTGCGGTCCAGAACGGGCGCATCATCCTCAACGGCGCACCGGTGGAACAGAAGGTCGAGCCCGCGATCGCACTGCCGCTCGACGCCAATTCGCGCTGCGACGGCTTTGGGTTCGACGATTTCCGCGCGCAGAACGCTGCGGGGGACGACGTCTGCCGAGTACCGGTCCTGCGCGAGACGCTGCCCAATGGCGCCACCTATCTGGTGATCGACCACCAGAACCAGCAACTCGATAATTTTGCCGAGATCACGATTCCCGAAGGTCATGTCTTCGTGATGGGCGATAACCGTGATCACTCCTCCGACAGCCGCGAACTTGCGCATCCGCAAGGCCTGCTGGGCCCCGTTCCGCTGGAGAATATCGGCGGGCGCGCGGAATTCATCACCTTCTCGCTCGACGGCACGACCTCGCTCAATCCAGTGACCTGGTGGACGAGCCTGCGCGAAGGCCGCGCGTGGTCCACCCTGCGCCCGGCGATCGCGGAACGAAAACCCGCTGCCGAGCGCTAGGGTCCTGACCACACAGGGGAAGCGTATGGCCGACGACACGCAGGATTTCCGCGACAACGATCTCGGCACCAGCCCTTCGCGGATCGACGATCCACGCATTCGCCACGAAGTCTCGCGCGCGATGGTCTGGGTCGGCATCGTCGGCGCCGCGGTGCTCGCGGTGTGGATCGCGCGGCCGCTGCTGGTGATTTTCGGCGCGATGGTGTTCGCCTCGATGATCGAGGGCGGCGCGCGTCTGCTTGCCCGCGTCCTGCCGATCGCCCGCGTTTGGCGCGTCGCCATCGTGCTGGCGGGAACGCTCGCCTTCCTGGTGTGGCTCGGTTACTTCGCCGGCTCGACCATTTCGCAGGAAGCTGCGCAATTTCCCGCCATCATCGAACGCCAGATCAACGAGCTGTTCGCCTGGGCCCGTACGCAGGGGTTCGCGATCGAAGAGGCGCGGCTGCAGAACTATCTCGGCAATATCGGCAGCGGCATCAGCACCGTCACCCGGGCCCTGGGCGGGATACTCGGCGGGGCGGCGACGATCCTGCTGATCTTGGTCATCGGGATCTATGTCGCGGTCGATCCGCAGCTTTACGAACGCGGCGTTGCCTGGATGCTGCCGCGCGAACACCGCGACCGATTCTATGTCACGGCGTCGAAGATGGGCAGCACCATGCGGCGGCTGATGGCCGGGCGCCTGCTTGGCATGGTCGTGGAAGCGGTGTTCACCTACATCATGCTGGCCTGGGTCGCGCCGCTGATCGGAATCGGCGCAGTGCCAATGGCCGCGCTGCTGGCGATCCTTACCGGCCTGCTTGCCTTCGTCCCCAATCTCGGAGCGATCATCTCGGGCGCGTTGATGGTGCTGGTCGGGTTCTCGGGCGGGGTGGAGATGGGGATCTACACCATCGCGGTCTATTTCTTCGTCCAGAATTTCGACGGCTATGTCGTCATCCCGATGATCGCCAAGAAAACGGTCGATCTGGCGCCCGCGCTGGTGCTGGCATTCCAGCTGATCATGGGAATCCTGTTCGGCATCCTGGGCCTGTTCCTGGCCGACCCACTGCTCGCGATGATCAAGGTCGCGCTCGAACGCAGGGCCGAGAGGACCAACGGCGAAAAACGTGGAGAGGAAGCCGTAAATGGCACGTAAGTTCCTGTATTTTATAGCCGTATGCATCGTTCTCGTGATCGTCGGATCGATTGCGCTGACCATCTGGTCGCGCGAGGCGACCGAGATCGCCTTCGTTCCGCGCGGCGAATTCGTCGAGCAGGACCCGCTCGCCGCCAACGCCTACCAGGACCCGCAGATGTGGTATTCGCGGCCCGGACTGGGCACGGGCGACCCGGCGCGCTACCAGCCGGCGATCGCCGAGACCGCCCCCGATCCGGCGGCCCGCACCCCCTCGCCCGATGCGCCCGCCGCCGAACAGAGCCTCGACCGGAATGATCCGCTCGCCACCACGGGTTCGGTCACCGGCGAACCGGCCGATCCGCAGGCATTGCCCGAATTCGCCGTCTTCTTCGTCCCGCCGACCAGCTATATCCAGGCGGGCGGCGACTGGAACGCGGCGCTGGGCGACGCGACGACTGACAACCGTGCCCGCCTGTTCCTGCGCGGGCTTGCTAGCCCCTTCAACCGCGCCGACGAGATCTGGGCTCCCAAGTACCGGCAGGCCGCGGCGGGGGCCTTCCTGACCGACCGACCCGAAGCGCAGCAGGCAATCGATGCTGCCTATGCAGATGTTGCGCAGGCATTCGACTATTTCCTCGACAGCATCGCTGACGACAAGCCGATCGTGCTTGCCGGGCATAGCCAGGGCGCCTCGCATATCCTGCGGCTGCTGCAGGAAAAGGTGGCGGGTACGCCGGTCGCAGAACGGGTCGCCGCGGTCTATGCGCCCGGCTGGCCGATTTCGGTTGAACACGATCTGCCCGTCCTGCCGTTCCCCGCCTGCGCCGCACCCGGGCAGCCGCAATGCCTGCTGGCGTGGTCGGCCTTTTCCGACGACGGCGATGCGGACATGATCATGCGGCGTTACGAAGCGACCGTCGGCTATGACGGCGAGCCGCGAGGCGATGGGCCAATCCTGTGTGTCAATCCGATCACCGGAGGCACCAATGGCACTGCGCCCGCCAGCGCCAATCTGGGGACGCTTGTCCCCGACGACACGCTGTCGAAGGGCGAACTGGTGACCGGTGCGGTGCCCGCGCGCTGCGGCGATAACGGCCTGCTGTATATCGGCGACCCGCCCGAGCTGGGTCAGGGCGTGCTGCCGGGCGGCAATTACCACGTCTACGATATTCCGCTGTTCTGGAAGAATGTGCAGGAGGACGTCATCGCACGGGTGAGAGCATGGGCGACGGCACGGGCCTCGTAAGCGACAACGCGCTTGATTACGGCGATGCGCTGCCCGATGGCGGCGCCTTGCTCGGGCTGGATCTGGGCACGAAGACCATCGGGGTCGCGACATGCGATGCCGGATGGCGATACGCGACCGCCGGAAAGACGCTCCCCCGCAGCAAGTTCAGCAAGGATTGCGGTGCCTTGCGCAAACTGGTTGCCGAACGCTCGATTGCCGGCGTGGTGATCGGTCTGCCGCGCAACATGGATGGCAGCGAAGGGCCCCGCGCGCAGGCCAGCCGCGCCTATGCCCGCAATCTGGCGGAAGCGCTCAACCTGCCGGTCTTGCTGTGGGACGAGCGTTGGTCCTCCGCCAGCGCCGAAGCGGCGATGATCGGGCAGGACATGAGCCGCGCCAAACGCGCGGCGCGGATCGACAGCCATGCCGCGGCCGTGATCCTGCAAGGCGCGATCGATACGCTGTCGGGCGGCGGTTTCTAGCGATTGGCTGAAAACGCGCAGGACCCCGTTCGGCACAGGCACGGCCGCCGGTTCACGGTTCGAGCGCGGCGCGCTGCTGGCGGGCTTCCTGCGCGACCATCAGATTGCCTGCCGCCTCTGCCTCGCGCCAAAGCGCATCGCGGTGGTTGTCGTCCGCCATGCGCGCCGCTCGCGCCTCGAAACAGGCGAGTCGCATGCGGCCGCTGGGATGATGGCGGCCGAACTGCTGCGCCAGGTCGAGCGCTTCGTCCTCGCCCAGCGCGACGGCGCAGCGCAGGAATGTCTCGCTGGCACCGGGATTGAGAACCCCCGTCACGCGGTGCCGCTGCAGATCGAAACCATATTGGTCATACCAGCCCTGCCCCGCATGCATATGCATCAGATTAAGCGACACCGAAGTCGTCTCGGGCGGATATTGTGCATGCACATCGCGGTGGGCGCGGTAATGGAGCAGCCGCCCTTCATGCAGCGTGCTGGATTCGACGAACCGCAGCGCAGCGCGTTCGCCCCTCCAGCCGGCGATCTCGCGATAGTCGATCTCGAAATATTCGCTGCGATAGCCTGGGCCGAAATAGCCCATAGTGAGGAAATCGAAATTGTGGTCGTGCGCGGTGCCGTAATCGAAGCTGCCGGCCCCGCTCGCGCGGAAGCAGCTTTCGCCTTCCCCCGGCCAGATATTGGCGCGAAGGAAGCTTCCCCCGCTCGGCGCCGACAGGACGATCACCTGCGGGCCATAGGCGGCCTCTGCTAGCGTATCGCGATACCCCTCCCGCAACTGCGCGATCAGCAGATCGCCAAGAAAATCGCGGTTGTTGCCCAGCCGTTCCAGCCTGGCGGCAGCATCGAGCAGGCTGGATTCATCCTGCGGATCGAACCCCTGCGCCACTGCCTCGACCGTTTCTTCGAGCGTGGCCGCGCTGTCCTGCGTATTCGCAATCACACGGGGCATACGGCGTGCCCCTTCCTGTCCAGCTGAGGATAGGCCGCAGCCAGCTGCGCTCGCAAGCTCGACGCGGGACCGAACAGCGGGTCCGCGCGGTCCGCTGCCATCCGCTCGAGCGCGACCAGGCCAAGGGCGCTGTCGAGCGCGAGGCATTCGCGCAGCGCCTGCCAGCGCAGATGGGGGCTTCCCGCCAGCGTCGCCTGCGCAAGCGCCAGTGCGGCATCTGCGCGGCGCATCCGGCCCAGCAGCGCGAACATCAGCTCCTGTCGGCTCTCGCTGCGATCGCCATGCGCACGCTGCAGCAGCTTGCCGGTGGAAATGGCGAACTGGCGCGTCGGAAGCGGCCTCGCCGCAGTCCTTACCAACCGCAGCATGACCAGCGGGCGGTGCACATGGCGCAGGATCCGCGCCTGTCGATGGCCCGCGAGTATCATCCGTGCACCGGATGCGACGCGTTTCGCGGTGCGCCCGATCCTGGCGTGCGATCCGTTCTCCGAGCGGATTTCCAGCAGCTCGACTTCGGCCTTCCCGCCGATCACCAGCTCGTGCCGCTCGGCATCGGGGAAAGCCGCAATATCGCAGCGTCCCCCCTCCGGCGCGCATTCGTGCACCGCCAAGCCAAGCGTCACCCGTCCCCGCCCCGCCAGTTCGAGCGAATGGAAACCCCGCGCCGACTGGTGCCGCATTCCCAGTTCGACCAGCGGGAAACGGCGCTGCAGCGCGGTCAATTGCGCGATATACGGGCGCAGGAATGCGCGGGCTGCCCGCTCGCTGGCGAGCGCGTCCGCAAGCGCAGGACAATCCGCCAGGTCATCGCCCTCCGCATAACGGTCGAGCGCCGCCAGGACGCCGCGAACGGTTTCGTCGCTGCGGCACCGCCGCACCGCACGCGTGGCCGCCTGGCGCATTACCTGCTGCATCCCATCGTCGCCACGCAGCCCGACGATCCGCGGATCGACCAGCATCCCCCCACCCCCTTAGAGCAGCATATCGACCATCATGTGATCGAAGAGATAGATCATCACGCTGACGACCGTATCGCCTCCGCCCGATGCGGGAATGNTTCCGAAAACNCCCATTGCGGTGTCGAGTTCGGGCAGGCTTTCGAGGTCGATCTTGGGAAATTCCATGCGTGTCTCCATCCATGCAGCGGACCGTGTGAGGATCACCCGATCTGCAGGAACGGAAGCTGGCGCATTGCGGTGAGCGGTTGAAATTAAAAGATTGTAAGACCGCCAGCGGCCCGGCTATCGCAGCGCCANATGAGCGAACAGCCGCGNAAATTCGATCCGTCCAAGGCGACGTCCTTCTTCACTGGACGCGGCCATCCCGGATGGCTGGGGCTGCAATATTCCGACCATGGCGACGACTGGGTCGAACTCGAACTGCCGTGGCGCGAAGACCTGCTGGGCGAAGAAGGCCAGCGCGTGCTCGCATCGGGCCCGATCCTCAGCTTGATGGACATGGCCAGCGGCATGGCGATCTGGCGCGCGATGGACGAATTTTCGGCGATCGCAACGCTCGACCTGCGCGTCGATTACGTGCGCCCCGCGCGCGAGGGGGCGAGCGTATTCGGGCGGTCGCAATGCTATCGCCTCACGCGCAGCGCGGCTTTCGTACGGGGCCTCGCGCATGATGGCGATGCCGGTGATCCGGTGGCGCATATCCAGGCGGTCTTCATGAAGATCGCATCGACGGCGAGGCTCTGACATGGCCGACATTTCCGACATCGATGCGCTGACACCCTATGCCCGTTCGCTCGGTATTGCGCTGGAAAGCTGGGAAGACGGCATCCCGATCCTGTCGGTGCCGTTCGACGAATTGGTCGAGGGCCGGCCCGATCACTACCANGGCGGCGCGACCGGCGGCCTGCTCGAAACCGCGGGCTATGCNGTGCTACGCGCAGAGCTCGCNCGGCANCAGCGCGCGGCGATTCTNAANCCNATCAATATCACCGTGCAGTATCTCGCNGCCGGGAAAAGNCGGACGAGCTATGCTGCGGGGCGNATCACCAAGCTGGGCAGGCGCAGCGCGAACCTCACCGTCGAGGCGTGGCAGGACGATCGCAGCCGTCCGATAGCAACCGCTGTGATGAACGTCCTGATGGCCGAGCCTNCCAGCTAGTTGCGCGCATCCTCNAGNTCGCGAAGCCGCTCGTCGCGCCGTTCGCGAATGGCTTCGTAGCGACGTTCGTCCGCCCGCCGCCGCGCTTCCTCGATCGCCGCTTCGTCCACTGCGACACCCTGGTCGCCGATGCNGATGTCGACGGGTATGCCGTCGATCTCGGTCGAGAGAATGGCTTCGCCATCACGGATGCGCAGCCGAGAACTGCCGTCGCCGAGCGGAATGTCGCCCAGGTCCGGCACGTCGAGCGGTTCGATCGGTCCGCCCGGATCGGTCTGTTCTCGCGGGGCCGGCTGGCTTGGCGCAGGCGCGGCGTTCAGCGCCCGGTTCATGAAGTCGCGCCAGATGCGCGCGGGCAGGCCGCCACCGCTGATCGCGCCTGCAAGCGGCGAATTGTCGTCATTGCCGATCCATACGCCGACCACCAGATCGCCCGCATAGCCGACGAACACCGCATCGCGGTTGTTCTGCGTGGTTCCGGTCTTGCCGAAATTGGGGCCGCGCAGCATCGCCGCCCGGCCGGTGCCCGAATTGATCGCCGAACGCAGCATCTGTTCCATGTCCGACTGCGTCGAGGATGACAGGCTCGAAGGGCCGTCCCACAGGTTTTCGAAGAAGCCGCGTTCCTCGCGNGCAAAGGCATGCGGTTCGACAGGCAGTGCATTGGCGGCCACCCCGGCATAGGCGGAGGTGAGTTCGAGCAACGTCATCGTCGAAGTGCCCAACGCCAGGCTTGGGTCGCCCTTCGCCAGCGGCGAGGTGACGCCCAGATCGCGTGCGGTGGCGATGACCTTCTCGCTGCCGACTTCGCCCAGCAACCGCACCGCAGCGACATTGCTCGACTGCGCAAAGGCCTGCTCCAGCGTGAGGCTCTCCGAATAGCTTCCACGCGCATTCTGCGGGCGGTAACTGCCTTCGGCAATCTCGGTGTTGGCGATCCTGTCGTCGGGATCCCACCCGGCGCGCAGCGCTGCCAGATAGACGAACAGCTTGAAGGTCGAGCCCGGCTGTCGCTTGGCCTGCGTCACCCGGTTGAACGGGGATTTCGCGTAATCCTTGCCGCCGATCATCGCCACCACCTCGCCATTGCGGCGCATCGCCACCAACGCGACCTGCGCTTCGCCCAGCGGGGCAGCAGCGGTCACCTGCCGGGCGATGTTCTGCAGGCGGCTGTCGAGCGTCGTGGTCAACGTCTGGCGCGCATAGCCCTGCTCGGTCAGCGCGCGCGCCTCGGGGAGCGCCCAGTCGGCGAAATAGGTCCCGGTGGGCAAGTCGTTGCGCGTCCGCACGTCGAGCGCGGGCGGCTTCATCGCGCGCGCTTCCGCCGTGGTCAGATAGCCGGCGTCGACCATCGATTGCACGACGATCCGCATGCGCCGTTCGGCGCGGTCGTAATGCCTTGTCGGGGCATAGGCGCTGGGCGCCTGAAGCAGACCCGCGAGCATCGCGGCCTGGTTGGGTTTGAGGTTTTCCGGCTTGCGGTAGAAATAGTGCAGGCTGGCCGCACGCAGCCCGTACACATTGTCGCCGAAATAGGCGTTGGACAGGTAGCGGCCGAGGATATCATCCTTGGTCAGCCAGCCTTCGAGCCAGAAGGCAATCAACGCCTCGCGCGCCTTNCGCGTCAACGTGCGTTCAGGTGTCAGGAAAGTGAATTTCGCCAATTGCTGCGTGATCGTGCTGCCACCGCCGGTGCCCGTCAGCGCCGCGCGTGCNATACCGCGCGGATCGACACCCCAGTGCGAATAGAACCGCCGGTCCTCGGTCGCCAGGAACGCCTCGANCACATGCGGCGGNAGTGCCGATACGGTGACCGGTTCGTCNGTGATCGCCCCGTTGCGCGCGATCGGCGTCCCGTCCGCCGCGAGCAGCGTGATCTGCGGGGCCGCGATCGGCTCGAGCGACTTGGACAGCGGCGCGGTGATTGCGAGCCACGCGGCGAGCACGATGAANAGGGCAAGGATGGCAGCGAGGATGCGCAGCGCCCACCAGCGCTTGCGCCGGCCGGTCCAGTGCTCGCGCTGCCACCAGCGCATGCGCTTCTTTTCTTCGGCATCCAGCGCGCTGTCGAGCCGATCGAGCCGGCTGTCCCAATCGTNGTAATCGAGCGCATCATGCGTCGCGTAATATCCACGATGCCCCGGTGGATCGGGCAGCGGCCCGGGCTTGCGCCGGAAGGAATCGAATATGCCCATCGCCTGCTGTATTAACTTAACAATACAGCGATGGATAGGGGAGCGCGGATTAACCCCGCTTTACGCAGATTTTCCAACCACGCTCTCGGGCAGGTCGTCGCCGAACACGCGCTGGTAGTATTCGGCCACCAGCATGCGCTCTTCCTCGTCGCATTTGTTGAGGAAGGACAAGCGGAAGGAGAAGCCGACATCCTTGAAGATGGCGTAGTTCTGCGCCCAGGTGATCACCGTCCGCGGGCTCATCACCGTGGAGATATCGCCATTGATGAAGCCCTGCCGCGACAGATCGGCGACCTTGATCATGTCGGCGAGGACCTTGCGATCGATATCGGGGTTCTTCGCCTCGACGATCTTCTGCTCGGTTTCGGCGGGCAGGTAGTTGAGGCCGACAACGATGTTCCAGCGGTCCATCTGGCCCTGGTTGATCTGCTGCGTACCGTGATAGAGACCCGAGGTATCGCCCAGCCCGACCGTGTTGGCGGTGGCGAACAGGCGGAAATTGGCATCGGGCCGGATCACGCGATTCTGGTCGAGCAGCGTCAGCTTGCCCTGCTGTTCGAGCACGCGCTGGATCACGAACATCACATCGGGCCGGCCCGCGTCATATTCGTCGAACACCAACGCCACGGGATGCTGCAGCGCCCACGGCAGCAGGCCTTCGCGGAATTCGGTGACCTGCAAGCCGTCACGCAGCACGATCGCGTCGCGCCCGACAAGGTCGATCCGGCTGATATGCGCATCGAGGTTGATGCGGATNCACGGCCAGTTGAGCCGCGCGGCNACCTGTTCGATATGCGTCGACTTGCCCGTGCCGTGATAGCCCTGCACCATCACGCGGCGATCGTGCGCGAAGCCTGCCAGGATCGCCAGCGTCGTGTCCGGGTCGAACACGTAGGATTCGTCGAGGTCGGGCGTGCGCTCGTCCGGCTTGGAGAAGGCGGGCACCTGCCAGTCGATATCGATCCCGAAGGTTTCGCGCACGTCGACGGTGGTGTCGGGCGCGGGGAGGACGGTCTTGGCGGAAGCGTCGAAGCTCTTGTCGGTCATATCGTTCATCGCGTGTGGCGGGGTAGCGGGATGGATAGGTAGCTGCAAGCAACGAAATTGCACCCCAGCCCGAGCATCCCTCGACTCCCCTTGCAAGCGGTCGCATAGTCGCGTCGATGCCGTCGATCCCCTTGTCCGAACGCCTGCGCCTCAAGCTCGTCGAGCAGGTGCGCGGCGTGTTCAATGACGTGGAGAGCGGGCAGCAGCCGGTCCCGCCGTCGGACGAGGCACTGTTCGCCAGGGACACGCCGATCCGGATGGTCCATGCCGATATCGTGGCAATGATGGTCGGCGGGATTCGCGGTCTGCTGCTGCAGATGCTGCATCCGCATGCGCTGCAGGGCGTGCTCGACCATTCGAACTTCCGCAGCGACATGCACGGACGGCTGCGCCGGACTGCACGGTTCATCGCGGTGACGACCTTCGGCCACCGGGACGATGCGCAGGCGGCGATCGACCGCGTCAACCGCATCCACGCAGCAGTCGGCGGGACATTGCCCGACGGATCGCCCTATTCCGCCAGCGATCCGCGCGTGCTGGCATGGGTGCATGTGGCCGAAGCGACCAGCTTCCTCGCCGCCTATCTGCGCCATGTGCGGCCCGATATGCCGGGCGCCGAACAGGACGGATACTATCGCCAGTTCGCGGTTATCGCACTGGCGCTGGGCGCCGATACGGTGCCGACGAACCGCGCCGAAGCCGAGGCAATCTTCCGCGAATTGCGCGGCGATCTGGCCGCATCGCCCGCCGCGCGCGAGGTCGCCGATCTGGTGCTCGGCCAACGACCAAAAGGCGCCCCGCCCGCGGTGCAGGCTCTGCTCGGCGCCGAAGCGGTGGCGCTGCTGCCACCCTTTGCGCGCTCGATGCTCGGTCTCGAACGGCCCGGGCTGGCGGCAATTCCCGCGCGCGCGGCGACCTGGGGCATGGGAAAGACGCTGCGCTGGGCGTTTCGCCAGACCTGATCGCTGCCCGCCATCCGACTGGCCGGCAAGCCTACTTCGCACCCGAGACGAANGCGCCCGATTTGCGCAGCAGCTGGTAGGCTTCGACCACGCGGTTGAGGCGGGCTTCGTGCTGGCGATCGCCGCCGTTGCGGTCGGGGTGGTAGCGACGCACGAGTTCGGAATAACGGCGGCGCAGACCGCGCAGATCGACTTCGAGGCCCAGCCCCATGGTTTCAAGCGCCTTGGCCTCGGCCGTGCTGAACCGGCCGTCCATTGCCATTTCGGCTTCGCGGCGCGCGCGGCTCTTGATACCGCTGGCGCGCGCGGAGATTGCGTCGAGTGGATCGGTGAAGTCGGACCAGCGCGGCATGCCGTCGACCCCGCCGGTCGGACGGAAACTGGGACTTTCGGTGCGCCAGCCCGCNCCNGGNGCCTGCGCGGCGAAGATTTCCTCGGCGCTCATGCCCTCGAACCAGTCATAGCCGGCATTGAATTCGCGCACGTGGTCGAGACACAGCCAGCGCCATTCGGCCGGGCCATCGAAACCATGGCTCTGCCCGCTGGGTGCGCGGAACTCGCCGGGCTCCTCGCATGTGGGGTGGGCGCAGACCCGGCCGGTGCCTGCGTATTGTCCGTGAAACTTTGTCTGGCGCATTCGTTCTAGGATGGGGAGCGAATTGCGCTAAGAAAACCCCCGAGAGGAGAAACCTACCCGTGACAGGATCCGTGCAGCAGGAAATGGAGCGCCTATTGACCGCGGCCTTCGCGCCGACCCGGCTCGAGGTAATCAACGACAGCGCGAAGCATGCCGGCCACTCGGGCGACGATGGCAGCGGCGAATCGCATTTCACCGTAGTGATCGAAGCCGCCGCCTTTGCCGACCAGAGCCGACTCGAACGCCAGCGGATGGTGAACCGGGCGCTTTGCGACATCCCTGGCGAACGCGTCCACGCGCTGGCCATCCAGGC
>FUFK010043302.1_pt1 | contig 24163 bp, 34 predicted proteins | sample 1021851 | NCBI WGS metagenome assembly FUFK01 (sample SAMEA51879418, study PRJEB19060) | metagenome | reverse complement strand
TGTTTAGTTAGCGTAGCCGCACCGCCGCCNGTNCTNTGNATGGTATCTGCCTTCAACGTACTCATAGCGTCACCAATGTCCCGCCGCTTTCAACGGTCAAAGTCACGCCACTGGCTACAGTGAACGGGCCTGTCACGTTTGCGTTCTCAGTTGCAAGGATGGTTGTGTTCGCCGTCAACGACTGTGCGTTGGTACGGAACAGGCCACCGCCCTTGAAGTTGCCCTTGTTTTGATCGGCAGGCGTAATCGTTGCGCCTTGCGGCGCAAGGTAGTTCACGAAGATGTTGTTTGTGCCACTGGATGGTGCGGCGGTGAATGTGAGTGTCGTGCCGTCAGGAATAGTGTAGGCAGAGGTGTCCTGTATCACNCCATCAACGGACACTAAGATATCCTGCACAGATGACACAGCGGTAGTTAGCGTGAACGTCGTGTCACTGCCGTCACCGTTGAACCGCTGAACAGCTACTGTGCTTTGGAAGTTGTCGGCTACCGGCTGACCAATGTAGGGCATCAGGTGATCTCCATGATACTCAGGGTCGCGTCGATCTTGGCGGCAACGCTACAGTCAATCTTCAGTACATCTGTGGTTTGCAGCACAACCTTGTTGCCAGCCAACAGTTCGACCGACGATCCTGCCGGGATCGGGATGTCCTTGACTAGCAAGACCGTTTCGTTGGTTTCTGTGTCGGATGTGTCGGATACAAGCTGCACGTCAGCGGTCACCTGACTCGTGTGTACGTTACAGAGCATCAACCCCAAAACGATGCTGGTCGTACTCGACGGCACCGTATACAGGGTCAGCGGTGTACCAGCACTGGCTGGCATTGCTGCGTTCGTTTTTACTTTGAATGTATTAGCCATCTACTACTCCTTATCATCCAAGCGCAATGGCTAATGCCGTGGCTTCGTCTGCTGCCGCTGCGGCGGTTGTTGCACCAATATCAGATAGAACTTCCGATGCGGATCTGCCTTCAATGGATGTGCCGTCAATACGCAGAAAATCGTTGTCGGCAGCGCCACTTGTAAAGACAGGCACATTGCCGTTGCTAATGCCTGTTGCTGCAACAGCGGCGGTTCCAAGACCAAGAGTTGTTCTTTGTGCGCTTGCATCCGCATCGTCAAGCAGCGCCTTACCGGCAGCAGTCAAATCATACGTTGCCGCTGTGCCAGAGCCGGTGAACTGAATACCCTTGTCTGCCGCAGAGGTTAGGCCAGCGAGTGCCGCAAGTTCAGCATCATACGCCTGAACGTCACTGCCGATAGCCAGACCAAGAGTCGTGCGCTGTGCGCTTGCGTCAGCGTCGTCAAGCAGTGCCTTACCAGCAGCCGTTAGATCAAATGTAGCTGCGGTGCCAGAGCCGGTAAATTGAATGCCTTTATCTGCTGCCGAAGTTAGACCCGCGAGTGCTTGCAATTCTGTATCAAGTCGTGCGTTAGCTACGGTGCCGCTGGCAAGATTACTTGCATTGAGCGCAGTAAGTGCGCTGCCGTTAGCCGCTATGATATTGCCACTCGCATCAAGGAACACCGCCTTCTCTGCGGGTTGAGAGCAGAAGATGGTCTTGGTGCCGGAACTCCAGCTTACTGCGCTGTCACTATTGCTGGACTGAAGAATCGTCGTACGAGCTAACGTCGTGCCAGACAACGTGTAGGTGCCGATACCGACCTCAAAGTCAGTGCCGTCTGTGCAGGCATAGTATGTCGTGTTGCCATCGCCAACAGACGAGAATGCCTCAAAACCAGTAACGGCACCGGCCAATGTATAAGTGCCAGTGCCGGTGGTAGTGGTCGTCTCNTTGACGCGATCCTTGAGTACCAGTGCCATGTTACTTCAACTCAATTGTGAGGTTCCCTGCGTTGATGCGGAAGATGTCGCCGTCGTCAATAGTCCTGCTGGCATCGAGTGCGCCAACAAACAGGATGTTGCCACTGGACGAGGCGTCCGCAATAAACACATGAGTGATCGTGTCGGCAGTAGTGGTTCCTGCCGCCGGAAAGTCGATGTTGGCTGCGTTTGTAGCTGTCTGCGTGTCTGTAGAGTCAGAGCCAATCGTTGTCCAGTTTGAAGCTGTAACCTGCACCCTAGCATAGTTGGTGAAGTCAGCCTCTGTAACAGAGCCTGTCTCTGCCGCAGATACCGCGGTTGCCAAGCCGACATAGATGCTGTCACCCGGCGAGGAGAAACTCAGCGAGTTGTTCTTGAATATAAAATCCAATATTCTCCGCTCTAGGTAATTCGTTGCTGCATTGGATGTCGCCATCTTCTACTCCTTATGTGCGAGGCATAGTAGGCAAACCCTGCCTGTACGCATCAGTGTTTTCCCTTGCCTCTCCCAAGTCTTTTAGTCTCGACAGCGCCTCAGTGAATTGTTTTTCGTACAACTGAAGCATGTCTGGCTCACCCTTCATATAAATATACGCCTCGTACAATGAGCCGTAAAGCAAGGCATTTGGAGCGTTTGTACTCAGCCACGTTGTGCCGCTATCTGCTCCTGCGGTTAGAGATGTGGGCCTATAAAAATAATGGAACTCGCATGTATAGTTGCTATCGGGCGTTGGCCCTAGAATCAGATTATCGACATCAAATCTAGCGTAGTATCTGGGGGTGCCAGTGGTCGCAGAGTTTGTGTGAGCCTCTTGAATAAAGTTAACGTCTTTCGGAAGCAGAAACTCCTTGGAGCTACTGTTTGTTATAGAAAGAGAGAATGATGCCAAAAAATCTGTGGGCAGAGATAAAAATGGATCGTTCTGGCTAACGGCACTCGTGGCGTTTTTGCGGAAGTATTCCAGATCCACCATGTAGAATATTCTGTCTTCCGCTGCACGAATGAACGTCGGAAGATTAGTCACAAAGGTCGTTTCTGCGTTCTCGGTGAAATCTTGTATGGCTGTTTTTAGTTGAGCGAAAGTAAAAGACATTTGTCCCTCTTATGCTAACGGCGTAACGGGACCTGCGCTTGCTATACCGCCACCCCCGCTCTTGTTGCCAATGTTTGCCGTATCACTAACGGTAAATGTATAAGTATCAGCATCCACCTTTGTTATAGAATAGCCAGACGATAGCTCGACAACTGCTTTCGTTATGCCATCAAAATTATCAACACCCCTAAACCTAACAGTATCTGATGTGCTTCTACCGTGATTGACTTCTTTCACGGTTATGACACTAGATCCTGATGATCCTGTTGTGAAGGGATCGCTTCCTAATAGTGATATCGACTCAGGCTCATCTCTGTCTGGCCTTGGCTCCCTCAGCGACTGAGGGTCATCGACCCTGACCCTTCCCAGAAAGTTCTGAGGATGATCAGGATCAACAACATCAAAGCCAACCTTGAGGCCGGTCTTCACGCCATTTTGATACTCGTCAACAAGCTGATCCAGAGGATATCTGAACCCTGTCCTGTCGCAAAAACCAAATGCGTATTTACCTCTGGCGTTAGTCATCATTTGTACCCGCATACAAATTGTCGAAGATCTGAGTCGTATCCAAGGTGTAGTCCAGATCAGACTTTGAGTAATGCACATATTGGGAAGGAAGGAAGTCGGGCGCACCCTCTCCCGTCTCAAACCATGCAGGATGCGTTACTCTCACCCTGTTGTTTGGCAGAGCCACAATATTGCCTGTCCACTTTCCAGCGTCCAAAAGCTCAAGAACATGGCTCTGCTTGTGTTGTGCGGGATCATCCGCGATCTCACTGTCTGTATAATCGACAGTGAAATAGTATTTTGCTGGGTAGAACTCGCCATCAACTTTGGCAAGCCACGGGCAGGGCGTGGCCCTGTCCATGACATACACCGAGTGATTCCTAGACGAACAGTCCCATGGTTGCGCTGCATGTACAGGCATTGGCTCAGGCCACTCTTCAAACAAAGTGTCCCCAGTTAGCGCAGTAATAGGCATCCTAGCCCACATGGCACCACCATGCACATTCTGACCGCCTTCATCATCGACCTCACAGCCGGTGAATATCATCTGAAAGCTCAGACAACGGTTCGGAATTGTAGTTACTGCGATTGCCATAGCATGCAAAAACTCACCATGATACGCGCTGTGATTATGGGTATACTCACGGCGCACCCAACATTTGAAGTGGGGTATATTGCTCTGTAGATACGGCATTAACCGGCTCTGCCAAACCTCTTACCCCGTGTCGCCGCCCCGGTTCCCCGTGCAACGCCACCCTTAGACATTCCCTTTTTCTTCATCATTCCTCCCTTAGACATTCCCTTCTTTTTCATCATGCCGCCCATGGCCTTTCTGCCTGTACGGCGGCTGACCTTTGGCTTCGCTGGCTTCGGTGTCGGCATCATCACGGGCTTCTTCTTAGCAGCCGCACGACGCGCACGAGCCTTGGCCATTGCTGTGGCTGTGCCGTCCTTGGACGCCTTGACCTTTGCTGTCTTGGTGGGTGACGCGGTTGTCCTTGTTTGCGCCCTCATGCCGCTTGTAGCGGCCTTCTGAGTCCCTTTGTCCTTGGCACGCAGCATGTTCATCTGCGTCTTGGACAAACCAGCGTATGGATTCTTGGAGACAGCCCCAGAGCCACCCGGCTTCATCGTGTTTGGAATCTTGATGCTTTGGCCAACACGAATCATGTTTGCGTTCTTGATGCCGGGATTTGCATCAAGCAGAGCTTTGAGCGTCAAGCCCTCTCGACTTTGCAATCTGAGACAGGGTATCGCCAGACTTGACCTTTACAGATCCACCCTTGGCATAACCCTTCTTCTTCATCATGCCGCCTTTTTTCATGCCCTTCTTCTTCATAGCCCCGCCCATGGCGTAGCCCTTCTTCTTCATCATACCGCCTTTGGCCATCTTGCCTTTGCCGTCAGCAGCGAAGAACGGAACCTTCTGGCCCTGATCATTGGTGACCATCTTGAGCTTTCCGCCCTTCTTCATGCCTTTTTTCTTCATGGCACCACCCATGGCGTAGCCCTTCTTTTTCATGGGTCCGCCAGCTTTCTTTTTAGCTGTCTTACGAACATTTTTCATTCCGAGAAGTTTTTGTGTGATCCTTGGTATAGGCTTCTTCTCTTTGATCTTACTGCCCGTTTTAGTTCTGTATGTTGGCATCTCAGCCTCCTGCGTAGAATGTGTTGTATGGCACGAACTTGATAGATGATGAGTCTGTGTCCTCGCCTGCCGCTAGTTCAAACTGGAACTCATACTCTTGTTTAAGCGGTGCCACACGGGCCGCCACTTCGGGCTTCTTCATCGCGATGTAATAAGCAAGCCCAGACGCCAGACACGGAACAAATCTTGGCGGCATATCTGCCGTTGTTCCAATACCGGACGAAACTCCGTCTATTCCCTTTAGCCTGTAATAGAAAAGGGTGTATGTACTCAAATCAGGAACAGGCCACAGAGTGACATTCACCTGTGTGGCCTGACGATCTACAAAAATTTGGTTAGGGCGTCCCTGAGTATTTTTTGAGCTTTGTTTAGCATACGTCGAAACGCTGATACGACTGACATTGGTATCGACCTGAGACGTTCCAGTGCCGGTTCTAATTTGATGCTCAATGAGATCAATCGTGTCCGTAGGGAGCGTGTAAGTTGCCGTCCCTGCTGTAAGAGCCTGTGTGCCCTCTTCGATAGTCCAGAGATTAAGTCCACGGTTCTGCCACTCCAATGTTAACAGGTTGAGGCTTCTTCGGGCTGTCTTGAGATCATATCCCGTGGTCATTTGAAGACCGGCCCTCTCAAAAGCCTCTTCAAATATTTCAGGAAGATCAGGCGTCACTACTGCCATTAGCTGCTTCTCCTGTGCGCTCTGGTCTTAGCGGCAATCTTTTTGGGCTGCCTTGAGAATTGCTTGCCCGCTTTCCTAGCTTTCCGCTTTGCCCTAGTCGTTGCCGCATACTCCTTCGACGAAAGTGACTTGATAGCACTAGCCGGTAGATATCTTTCCCCGGTAGCTTTCGGACCCTGCGTGGACGGCTTGCCACTTTTTGTCCTCCACTTCTGCTTCGTCCAAGCCTTCAGACTTCTCTGTGATTTCTTCAAGGGCATGTCATTGTCTCGATTTTCTAATCGCCTCCAATGTCTCCCTCAGAGTAGGCGGCTTCTTCTCATTCGGCTTATATTTGCACTGTATCTCTCTTGGCGAATACTCCGAGGGGTCCATCCATACGCTGTCAATGGTGTTGTTCGGACCAGCATATATACAAACGCGCTTGTCGTCTATGATGTCACACCCCTTGAGACGGCACATCACATACTCTGGATAAGTCTCTGCATTTGCACTGTGTGATTTGAGAAGCAAGACAAACGATGTGAGAACAGCTATGCCCGCCCCTATCATGATGGTCCAAGCAACAATCTCTACAAACTTTCTTCTGCGTTCTCTTTGTCTGTAAAGCGTTTCCTGCCTGCGCTTGCGGATCTGGCCCTCCATCTTGACCAGTTCGTCCCACTTGGACCTACCCAAAGTGAGGCTAACCCATTGTTTTAGCTCGTATCTTTGCTGTTCTGCTTTCTGTTTATTGGCAAACGCAGTGATAGCTTCCTGCTCGACCGATTGGCCACTAAACAGTTTTTTGAATATAGGGGGGTTTTTGGCCTCTTTTTCGGCCTGATCAAGATCGGAGAGCGCGCCCATCCATCTTGAGAGGTCGCTTGCCATGGATTCAATATCTCTGCCGATGGCAAAGCCTTTTTTCAGGGCGCTGAAGGCCGCTGAAGCTGTCGCCATTGCAGATATTGGGTCCATCAGTAAACTCTTGTGTTTTCGTCTACCAGTTTAGGCAAACAATACGCGGTGATTGTGTTCCCTTGTTTGTGCAATTGTTGAGCGAAGTACACGCACTCATTGATATCGCGAAAATACATATCGCTACTAATGAGACGCTTGTCCTCACCCGCTCCAACATAAACCATCAGAAGAAAGACATGGATCAACTTTAATCCCTGTACCCTCCCCCTGCTTTTTTATAGGCAGCGGCTGTCATCTGAGCTTTTCTCGCTGACCATTGACCCGGAGCGCCGCCTTTTCCACCAGCCTTAATTCTATTGAATATTCTCTTCCTGAGAGCAGGTTTTGTGTAGTTGCCAGCCTCGTTGACCCTCGACTTCGTCTTGCCGCCCTTTTTCATCTTCTTGACGCCACCGCCAGCCTCATACGCCATGGACTTTGAGTAGCTAACTCGCCTTTCCTGTGAAGGTCTTGCGAGATTGAACTTTGGAGTTCCCTTTGGGATGACTACCTTTATTTTCTTTTTTTTCTTCGCTGCCGACCCGCCACTTTTCATGGCGATGGGCTTCTTCTTGTTCTTACAGAGCATCTTTGCCGCTCTCATGAGAACCTCCTATGCCCTCTTGTTTACCTTTCTTGCCGTTCTTGTTCTTTTGAACGACCTGTTCTTCGATGCGGAAACTGCCTTGAGATTAGACTTTCTGTTATCCCTTGGGTTCCCATTCTTGTGGGCGACATCTTTGCCGTCACCCCTTCTCACCTTCCCGGCAGCAAGCATCCTGTTTCTTGCTGTATTCCTAGCAGCCCTGCGCTTCTTTTGCGTTGTGGTGGACTGATAGTTTTTATACTCAGACCTGTAGTTGCGCTTACCGCTGGGTGCCACGGGTCTTTCCCTTTGATGCTATGCCGTCAATAGAGCGTGTGCGCTTTGACCTGACGATCTTGCCGCCACCAGACATCCTGTCAGCACCGGGCATCATATTGGCCTGCATGCCGGTCATCATGTCGGCCTTGCCAGCCTCTTTCTTTTTGCGCTTTTTCTTCTGCTCTCTTGCCGCAAGGCCAGACAAGCCCGCGACAGGACCCAAAGCACTGAGCGCATCGGATATTGGACCCCGACCCTTGGCGACACTGTAAATCGGAGAGAAGGTCTCTAAGAAACCTCCTACGTTCTTCTTCTTCATCCTATTCCCCTTTAACTGCTGTTGCATGGAAGCTCGCGACATTGCCATCGTAGCTCCTTCCTGTGAACTCTTCCCACATTGGTTTCAACATGCTGTGTAGCTCATCGATCTTCTGACTGTTGTCATCGATCTTTACGGACATGACAGCAACGCTCTTGTCCACGCCTATCAGCGTAGAGGATATCCATGTGACGCCAGTGGCGCACATGCCCACAACGGACACGAACAAAGTTCCGGCTATGAATTTAGAACTCAGCATTTCCATCTCTTCCTAGCCTGACGAAGCCTGCTGTTTGGATTCTTTGCAGCCTTCGGGAACTTTTTCATTTGCCCAGCAGAACGGGCGCAGAAAGACTTTCTACGCTTCGCTGCTGCACTTCCGGGTTTTACCTTGCCTGTAACCGCTGTCTTCAGCTTGCTACCGGGATTTTTGCGCCTGTAAGCCGCAACGCCAGCCTTGGTCATGCCAGCGCCGGACTTTGTAGGACGGAAGTTCTTCTTGTTTCTGGGGGGCATCTTAGCCTTACGCTCTGCCATGATAACCCCTACGAGAGAAACACCGTCACACTAGAGCAAGCCGTCAGATCCAGATACACATCAGATTCAAACAATATTCCGTTGTCAGGAATATTCACCGAGAAGGTGCTAGATGTGCCAAAGGCAACATCTAACTTTGTCGTCCCGCTGGAACCCCCGTCTTTAAGAACGACTTGGGGGCTGCCTGAACCGGCTGTCTTCACTGAAATCTGACGCACACGAACCCTGCCATCGTACACCGTGGCGTCCGCTGTTTTGGTTATCGCGAATACATCAGACATAGACATCGCAGCCCCCTTAGAATACTGAGTATTCTAGCTCAACCGTAAAACGTCCAGCGGTTGCATCCGCGTTCAGAGTCGTAGTTGCTGCTGCGTACAGATGTGTGCTTGCGATTGGCGCTGTCACGTTGGGGACAAAGATATGGTAGTTTCCAGCTGTATCATTGAAGTTGATGTCGATTTCAGTGATAGACTGAGTCGCGCTCAACTGCTCATTGAATGATGTGACGCCAGCACCAACGATCTCTGTTCCTGAAGAAACAGCAGCGTTTGTGGCCGTCCCGCTTGTAGCGCTAAGTTGTAAGCTGCCCACAAGGGTTTGCCCAGCAGCGGTTGTGATTCCAATCAAAGCCCTGTGGATGAAGAACTTTGTGGGGGTTACAAGGCCATCTGGGGCGTCTGTATTGAGCGTTCCAAGTTCTACAAGAACATCACCGTCAGCGTATGCTGTGGAGGTATCCGTGCCTGCGAGGGAGCCAGCGAAAGACTGAATCTTCCTTGTTCCCATAGAAACAAGCTGTCCAGTGGCATTTACAGAAAAACCAGTTTCTGTAACCACACCAGTGGTAGCGTTCTCATTGATTACATTGAATCCGCCCTTAGACCGGACGGGGCCTGAAAAGGTTGTATTAGCCATGTGATACTCCTGTCTTGGCTAGTGTCAGCTTTCGCTGTCAGGGTATCTCATACCATACCTCAAAAAAAAACAAGCCGCAATGAGCGGCTTGAGTTGGGAGGAATCTGATACAGTATTGAGTATACATCAATATTATACAAGTTGAAGGGGCGAGCCGAAACCCGCCCCTTCTTTTTTTGTACTATAGTACAATCAGCCCCCGCGAGAGCCGAACATACCAAGCGGATCGGATACACCGAAGCTGTAACGCTCACGGGCCTTGTACCGTACATTGCCGGTATCAAAGTCGCCGTCCATGGAGGTTGCCATAGGCGTCCTGACAAAGTGCTTCATTCCGTTAGGAACGTCAGTTGTCAGGAAGAAGGCATCAGTATCGGTCAGGTAGTGGTTGACGCGATACCCCTCTGGGATAGAGCCGTTAGAGCGGATGGCGTTCAGATCGTTGTCAGCGGTGCCGACACGCAGATCTGTTTCCAGCAAACGAGTTGCCACAAACATCAACGCAGGCGGAACGATTAGCTTACGAGGACGCGCTGCAATCAGAAGGCCACGCTCATCTACATAAGCTGCGATCTTGATTACTGCGTCTTCCAGCGATGTCTCGTTCAGGTCAACATCTGTGGTAGGACGGTTTGCGTTATTGCCACCAGCTACAGTCGGGTGAGCCGTGCTGAACAGGGTTACGCCATCTCCAGAGTTGAAGGTGGTGAAGCCATTGTTCAGCAGTGCTGCTGCCTTGACCTGCTTGGTGTACGCCATGGCCCGTGCGAGAGCCTTGGTGTAGCGAGCCGAAAGAGCATCGTACAAGTTGTCTTCCATAGCTTCCTCGGTCACCGAGAAACCCATAGCAACCGTTTCGTGGTTGTAACGAGCAGTGTACGACTCTTGCGCGGAATCGAAGCTGATAGCCGAACCTTCAGGCTTAACTGGCGCTGCGCCAAAGCCCGATAATTTGACTTCCTCTTCAAAGCTACGCTCTGAGTTCTCCGTTTCGTAGATCTCAGCATGCTCGTTTTCGTACTTTTCGTACTCAAGACCAAACAGTGCGTTAAGACCGGGGAGTAGCTCTTTCAGGAGTTGTGCGCGTGTAATAGCCATTTTCTACTCCTTACGCCGAGCCAGTTGCGAGTGCATGCTGATGGTAATTGAACTTACACACCAGAATGGGGAAAGACGTACCTTTCTCGTCGCCCTGATCACCGCCAAGATAATCAATAACCCGGATCGGGTTCTGAGCATCTGTGCTGAGTTCAGAGATGTCCAACGCCACGCGGCTGACTTTCAGCGAGGTGTTGGGAGCAGTTTGGACGAGAAGAGTGTTCTTGCCATAGATGTCACCTGTGTTGGTCGGCGCACCATCCGCTTGGATAGTGAACAGAACATTCGGATCATCTACGACATACGCCATAATATCGGAAGCAGCAGTGCTTGCCGGATAAAGCTGGCTGAACGTCTTTTGATTGGTGTTCGGATCTGTGTACGAACAACCAAGGAAGATACCGACGATATCGATTTCAGTCGAATCATCGCCAGTGGCGGACTGCTTTTCGATTGTAGTGGCTGTGCCACCGTCAACCAGATGAACGATGTCCCCTGTGGCAATCGCAGTGCCGTAGCCCGAAGCAATCGGGTACTGGCGGAAAGCCTCAAGAGAACCGCTGTCAAGACGACCAATCGGGCGCAGACCGAAGGGAGCGGCTACTGAAGACATGTGTCTCTCCTTCTAATCAAGCCATTTAACAATGGTAAGCGCCCCTGTATGGGTTACTTACCAAACGATGTTTTCGTCGTGCGCTCTGGATTTAGAACGGGCATGCGTGGATCAGACTGACGGAGATAACTGTTATCAACAGCATCCTGTTGATCTTGGTTCATCTGTTGGTGCGCGTCAGTTCTTGAGTCAACGTATTCTGTAGAGTTTTCGCAGAGGAGCAAACCTCCGACCTCAACATTACCCTCAAAACGAGAATCGTGATCGGGTATGACCTGTAACTCTGGATGATCTTCTGCCTTTACCGGGGTCCACCCATTTCGGAACTTGGACGATACATTCTTGTTGTCTGTCTCACCCATGATTGATGTGCGTACCCAGCGGTACTCAACACCCTCACGAGGCTCTGGATCAGGCAACATGCTCGGCCTTTGCCATGTCTTCTTGCGCTCTTGCTTGTCTCTTGACTCGTTTGAGCGAGGTGTCCGGTTAGACATTAGATGCCTCCTTCAAAAGTTGCGCCGCGTATTGTTCGGGAGTTACTCCAAGCCTCTTGGCGAGGGAGACTTGAGTTGAGGTCAGTTGCACTCTGCGTGGTTTTTTTGCACTCCTGTTAGCGGGGGCAACCACGTTACCAGTTTGACGGGGCGGTGCTTCCTCAACTTCTACCTCGTCAAACTTGTCTGGAAACCTTTTGCGCATGGCCTCATCGACCGCGCTATAATACTCTTCTACCCTTTGTGGGTTTGCCGGATCAATACCATTTTTCGTCAGGCGCTCATGAACGCCAAAAGCAAACCCGGTCATTTCCTCATCTTGCCCGAACCACTTGTTCTCGGATGCCCACTGTTTTGTACGATCGTCTAATTGTACTTGGGGCTGCTGAACGGGCTGTTCGGCAGGGGCCTCTGGCACAGGCGTTTCGGCCTGACGCTTTTGCGGCTTGTAGGAGTTGACCCTGATCTTTTCTGCCTGAAGCGCGGATAGCTGCTCCTGTGCATCTACAATCTTGTCAGGGTCGCCTGTCTCGTAAGCCTCTTTGTAGGCCGCTTTTGCGTTGTTGATCTGTGCCTCGACACGAGTTTTTGCCTGCTCTACGAGAGTGTTTTCGCCCTCATCAAGAGTTTTGCGGAGCCTGTTGTTCTCCTCTTGGAGCTTTTGGGCATAAGACACGGCCTCTTCACGAATGCGCTGGGCCTCTTCTTTTGCCCTGCGTTCCTCGTGATACTCGTATTTGATCTGCTTGATGCGCTTCTGGACGTTCTCTCCATAGCTGGAGACCTCATCATCCTCGCTTGCTTCAGGCTCTTTTTCAGCCTTCCTCTTGGGACGATCACGATCCTCTGGCGGAGTATCATCGACAATGTCGATCTCCAGTTCGCCGGAATCAACGATCTCTACCTCGTTCTCTTCGGGCAGTTCGTCAAACTTCTCTGCTGGGTTCGTACTCATGCTCTTGTGTATCCTCTTGGGTCATCGACCACTGCTTCTACAGTGTCGTCATTGATCAAACGGAACTCCTGCTTATCAATCTTGAAGCGAGTGCCTGAATAGGATCTGAAGATGACAAAGTCTCCTTCTTGGCAATACGGGCCATTCGGGAACTTGTCTTTGTCCATATAGGCGTCAGGACCAGCCTTGACTACGAAGCCAATGACCGATGCTGTCTGCTCTGCTGATTTGAGGGAGTCGGGCATGTAAACGCCGCTGTCCGTCTTCTCTTTTACCTCTAAGGGCTTGATCAAGAGTTTGTAGCCCGAAGGCTCTGGTATTTTGTTTGCGACCCTTTGATCGACTTCTTTGACTTCAGAATACATCTGTCTTCCTTGCAGTGATTGAGGTTCACAGTACCTTGCGGCCCTAGCCGTTACTCCTCTTGGAGAAGTTTTTCCAAATCTAATACATCTCGCTCTATTAACGCAAGAGCCTCTACTTTGCCAACAAGTCGCATATAGGACTCAAAGTCCTCACAGCCCCCACCAGCCATATGATCCGCAATGTGATTCATGTATTCGCGTATTTTCTGCCTAACGGCTTCAAGCTCATTCATCGCTCTCTGTTATCTCCCTTGCTATTTCACGCCCAAGCTCAATGCCTTCCCTGATATCTTCACGGCGAGCATCATCTGCCTTTTGGGCGATCTGGACTCCGAGTCTTGCGCCTTCGCGCTTTTCCTCCGACTCGATACGATCTTTCTGCACTTCTACATTCGCGGCTTTGGCCTGAACATCTGATTGCAACTTGGCGATATCAAGCTGCTTCTTATGCTCAAACTCTGCCTCTTTCAGAGCGAGTTCACGCTGCTGAATCTGGGTAAGTGGGTCTTGCTGTTGCTTCATAGCCTGTTCTTGCGCCATCTCTGCCTGATCTTTCTTCAGCAGCTTGGCTGCGGCTTCAGAGGCAAGGCGGGATATTTCGATTTCCACATCCTCTGGCAGCGGCTTATCTTCATCCGGCATGCCCACGCCAAGGTTCTTTTCGATCTCTTTGCGGTACTGGAACGCTACATGCTCCGTGACATGGGCTGCCATGGCCGCTTGGATTGCGCCAGCAAACGGGCTTTGTCCGATAATCTCTTGCAGCTTTGGATCTTGTGCTGCTGCCAAGTGAACCTGAATGTGGGCCTCATGGTCCTGATACTTGAACGCCTTGACAGGCTCCTGCTTGAGGATCGCCATGTTCTCTGTGACAGGATCGTGCGGCTTGATGTCTTCAGGCAGCTTGATGATTTCGTCAGCATCCTTGATGCCAAGCACCTCCAACATCTGCCTGTGCAGCTTGCCCATGTCGTACAGGTTCGGGGCCTGCTGTGCCAACTGAAGGGCTGCCTGATACTGGACCACACGCTGGGACATGGTGGCTGCATTCGGGTCTGACACCGGGACAACATCAACGCGGTCATCAAAGTCCTTGCGGCGATCAAAATCACCATCCATCTCGTAGGCATACTCTGAAGGCATGTAGTCCTTGATGACTACAGCCAGCAAGCCAAGCTCCCTCTTGAGAGCGGCATGCAATCTGGCCTGAACGCCAGACATCACCTTCATGCTGCGCTCCATCAGAGCGAGCGTGGTGCCTACTGGAGCCTGTGGGTTGAGATTTCCAACTTGTACATCCGCAACGGAGCCAACCCTGCGCCCCTCTTCGACGATGTTTCCAAGCAGTTGATAGAGTACCGACGACGGCTCCTTGTAAGGCAGGAATGCAATAGAATCCCGAATTGCACCACCCGGTACGTCCACATCACGGAACTCCCCCGGCATGAGAGGCGAATCATCGCCTTTAATGCGAAGACCCCTAGCTTTGAGGCCAGCAGGGAGGTTTGATAGCGTGCCAGCGTCAATAAGCTGGCGAAGAATAGAAGTGGCGCTCTTAGCAAGACCGCCAATAAGATGAATAAGACCCGTTCCGTAGAACCCGAGGCCCGGTAAGTAGCGATAATGTACGAAGTGTTGTCTCTTACGCTTTTTAGGATCTCCCTCATACCAGTTCCTCCTTACCGAAAGAACGATCTTGGACGACTTGTCTAGGGTGACGACATACGGACGGGCTATGCCGTCTGGGTCGTCAAAGGGTTCCGGCATGTTCAGATCGACATGGAACTCAAGAACAGTGTGCCGGTCATCATCTTCGATGACGGCTGTCTCTCCTTCGATCTCGTCATACTTCTCCTGAATATCTGAGTAATCCGGCTCAGGGTCAGGAAGCTCGACATCACGGTAAAAGCCGTTGACCTGTAGCTCGACAATCTCGTTGGCGTTCTTCTTCATCACATGCGTATAGCGTGGGCATGTGGCGAGATCAGATGCGCCGTATGACACGACAAAGTCTTCAGCAGGCACGAACATGGCAGAGGGGCGTTCCATCAGCGGATCGTAATACACCTTCTTGAACGCAGAACCGGCCAGAGGAAGACGGAAGAGCATCTGCTCTGTCTCGTCCCTGTATTCGGTCATCTTTTCTGTCAGGAGATAATTCATCTCCTCTTCGACGCGCTGGGCCTGTTCCTGCTTTTCCGCATCCTTGCGTCCAACAATCTTGGTGCGGACGGGGCCTGATGCCGGGAACAACTCCCCCATGGCTTGTGCTTGGAAGCGGACGACTGCCTCTGTGAGAAGTGGGTGGAATACGCCAGCAGCACCCTGCCAAGGCTGAGTGCGCTCTTCGATCTTCATTCCAAGGAGATCAAGGCCGCGAGTATAGCTCCTTGCCCAATCACGACGGGACTGCTTGTCGCTTTCAAAATCTGTGACAAGTTCTGATGCCAAGGATTCAAGATCCGCATCTTCCATGTATTCGGCAAGGTTGGCGTCATGCTCTGGACCCATGATCTGCTCGACCATCTCTCCAGAAAAATCAATGACCATGGATTCATCGTCTCCAGAGATAGAGACCGCGTCTGGATTTATGACCTCAACCTCTACGGCCTCAGTCCCTTCCATCTCTACATCCGATGGTGTCATCTGCTTTTCGACTGCCATTCTAGATCCCCTCAGTAATATTCAACCGGCCTTCTGTAGATTGGCTCATCATCCCACTCATCCATTGAGCTTCTGATCCAACCGCCTTGACGGAACCGCAGAAGAGCCTGTGTTGTGGAGTCTACCAAGTCGTCATTGTCACCAGCGGGAAAGGCTGCACATTCTTCGACAACCTCTTCGGCCCACCTTGTAGCTGGACACCACACAATGCCAGATGCGAACAGGTCACTCACGGCATTGACACGGGCTATCTTATCCTGACCCCTCGACGGTGTAAACTCCGTCACCGGAATCCCCATGGCGCGAAGCTCAAAGATGAGGGGAGATCCAGCGGCTTTTGCTTCCACGATCATCTGATCAGGCTCGTACTCCCAGTATTTTTCGTAGGCAGCGCGTTTGAGATCAGGGAACTCCAGCTTCTCCTTGTACGCATCAAGCAGGATCAGATTGGGTATCGACTCACCGTTTTCATTCGGATGGTGAAACACCCCCCATGTGGTGCAGGCAGAGTAGTCGGCGCGTTGCGTCTTGAGGAAAGCGGTGTCCCAACTCTGAATAATCGCATCGCAGTGGGGCGGGTTCTCGTATTCCCACTCCTGCCACCACTCGCGTTTGATGAGTGCGCCCTCTTCGGATGTGGGGTCTTGCTGATACTGGGCTGACCATTTGGAGACAGGCAGTTCCGCTTTGAGACTATCAAGCTGGTCGATGGGCCAGAACTCTGGCCATAGCGGATCGCCAGACGGCATCACGGCAGGAAGCTCAATCACCTCCCATTCATCAGCGCCCTCTCTTTGTGTGGCGGATTTGATGATCTGACCCGTGAGATCCCGCGTTGACCACCGTGTCATCACGACAATGATGGCTCCCCCCGGCTGTAAACGCTGACGAGGTCCAGACGTATACCACTCGTAGACCTTGTCATAGACCTCTGGGTTGTATGCACCCACCGCAGCGTCCTGCTCTGAGTGCGGATCATCGATAATCAGCACATCAGCACCCTTACCAGTGACGGCACCGCCAACACCAATGGCGAAATAGTCGCCTTTTTTGTTCGTATTCCAGCGTCCAGCCGCTTTTGAGTCGCTTGAAAGCTCTATACCGGGGAAAACCTCTTGGAAATCCTCTTGATTGATCAGGTTACGCACCTTACGACCGAATCCAACGGCCAGTTCGGCGGTATGAGCGGTCTGAATCACCTTTTTTTCGGGATATCTGCCAAGATACCACGCCGGAAACAGGTATGAAGCGAACTCCGACTTGGTATGACGGGGCGGCATGTTGATGATAAGGCGCTTTAGCTCCCCATTCGCCACCCTCTCAAAAGCATCGGCCATCACTTTGTGGTGTCGGCCACTGATAAAGGCTGGCCACATGCGATTTACGAAAGTGAGGAAGTCTGTGCGGGACTCTTCCTTGCCCCTTACCTCTTCAAGCTCGGACAAGAGCGCCAGAATCTCCTGTTTCTGGTCTGGGGGCAGCTTTTGCAGCTTGTTTTTAAGCCCTGCTATCTGGTTCATGCTGCTTCCTAGAGGCTGACGGCGAGGAGGGAGGAGGAAATTCCCATCCCCGCCGGAGACATCGGGAGAACGAATGCCTCGGCAAAACTATATAGTACATAGTATATAATATATATATAATACATAAGCTCTATATCGTTCATGTACTATAAGCCTCATCCTTCAAGTAGAGATCCTCTCTACGTTCATCGATGCATCTAGGCACACAAAGCCCGCAACACTTGCACCTTCCCTTGGAATCAGTCCTCAGATGCGTCTCACAGCGTGGGCATAGGCCCATACGCTCCAAACGATCCATCCTTCCGTCATCATCGTAGATAATCACCCGTATCTCCTGATAGTGAGAAGTGTATGGGGGTGTATGATTCCTACCATCTTTGCCCGATTTGTACCCCCGTACAAAAACAACAGCACATCGGCACAAAAAAACATAGGGGGAGGGGTATTATTTTTGGGGGATATTTGGATGTGTGGAACATCATGTATATACGACGGCCATACGGCGGCGCAAATGGGGTGGGCGGGGGCGGGTGGGGTCTCGCCGACTGCAAAAAACACCCGCTAACCCCTTGTTATGACAGTAATTTTGGGCCTGACCCTAATCGGCCATGAATCTCGCCAGCTTCTGCTGTAGCTCCGCTTCAATATCGTGGGCGGTGCGGTCAGTCTTTTCGCTGGTGACAACATGGTCCTCGAACAAGCCGCATGATCTGCCAAGCTGCGTCAGTGCCGCGACCCGCGAGGTATCGCTCCCGACTGTCGCCTCATGCTTGAGCTTGTCTGTGACCCATATGCGGAGCTTCTCATCGTCTGTCCGCTTTCGTGCGGCGTGTTCCTCACTTAGCGTCTTGATCCTTAGTGCGACCTTAGCGTTCTGTGTCGCCAGCTTACTGGCATTGGTCCAGACTGCGCTTGGCTTTGTTGTCTCGCTCACATTGTATGCCGCACGGTAGGCGTCTGTAAGTCGCTCACCTGATGCGACTAGCTGGGCGAAGTGTTCCTGCTTACTGGTGAGCTTGTCCTTACCTGTATCCCCTACAAGGGTGAGTGATGGTCTATCTGTATCCATGGTGAATTGCCTCCGCTGATCTGCGCTACGCTTGGCCGGGCGTCCAGATTGTTTGCATACCAACAAATCGACACACCCTGTTCCGCTCCCCCGATTTCGGGGAAAATTCGTACTACCGTACAAATCTACAGCTTCCCCCTGATTTTTTGTAGGGCTGTAACGCCCACTGACAGCCAAATAATAGAGACAATGAAAAAAATAGGGCTAATGGGGTTGGCAAGGGTGAATATCCATGATATCGAAGCGTTCTGCTTCAGCAGAGCGCGGCACACGGGGTGCGGCGCTGCCACCGGCATGGTGGCGATACATCAACCGCTTCCCCACTCGCAGGGGGCATTTGGGCGGCTAGGGATTTCGGTCCCGCCATGTCAGTGCAAGGTCTGGCTTCTGGGTTCACCACCCGGATCACCTCTCCCACCCGCGTGACAAGTTGGGGGCGGCATGGCCGCCCTCAATGCTGAAGGCTCAGAATACGCCGCTTCGCGGGGCAGCACCCAATGCGCTGATGCGGCTGGCTCCGGCTGGCCGCGCTTGTAGGCGGGGGCGTAAGTCTGGCAGGGCGGCGGCACGATGCCGTTCCTGCGGAGAGGTTCCCAAAAAAAAACTAGGGCCGGGCGGCACTGTCGCCCTGCCCCTATTCATTTGACACTTTGTCACCACCAACAATCAGGAGACGCCATATGCGCTACTCAATCTTTCAGGTCCACCTTTCCAAGGACGACATCGACTGGCTCAATCAAGGGGTCGAGACAACGCTCACCACTGAATGGATGCAGAACCGCAGCTTTGCGAAATACGCGCCGATGTGGCTGATCTTTGACGGCCACTTTCAACATGCCGCTGAGATCACCACCGACGCTGATGATGCATTCGATATCGGTTGGAACGAAGAGGCCATCGAAGCTGATCTGCAAAACGTGTTCCGCATCGGAAACATCGGGCCAAGGACCGGCACCGGCGTGATCAGCAATGAGGACATCAAGACCGGCGACCGCTTCCATTCGGTATCGGTTGGAGACATCGTCATCGATCCTGCCGATAACGTCTGGCACGTTCAGCCTGTCGGCTGGAAAAAGATCGGCTCTGTGACCGACCCCAGCGGCCCCATGAACCATCTGGTGATCAATGAAGAGTTGGTCGCCGCTGCCGACGCGCAGGATGCCGCGAACAGGGCCGTGGCTGAAGAGCAGGCCCGATACGACGAGATGGCCTCAAATGCAGCCAGCTACTATTTCCAGTCTGGCCAGTAATCAACTGGGCGGGGCTTCACGGCCCCGCCTCTATTCATTTGCTCATTTACCAACCAACCCAAACCAAAGGAGATGACATGAGCAACAAAACTTTCACCGCCGCCGCAGATCGTATCAACCAGATCGGCCTCAACCAGAGCCGCATCAACACGCTCAAGGGTGACGCAAAGGAGATCACCGCAGAGAGCCAAGGGCTGAAGCTCGACAGCTACGCCCACCTGATCGCTGGCATTGCACCGGCCAAGCTCACCGCCAAGGCCAACCTGAATGCCAAGGATCGGGTCGCACTGAAGGGCGACCTGATGGATGCCGGTCAGCAGACCGACAGCATGGCCGACAAGCTGATCAAGAATGCGGTCGGTGCGCGGAACGTCTTCCAGATCGGTGGCGACAACTGGACGCCAGCCGCCGTCAAAGAGGTGTTCGACGCAAACGAGATCACCAGCGAGGCCAAGCTGATCAAGGCTGTCTCCGGTGACGACAAGAAGAGCAAGGTCGCACTGGTGGTCGAGAAGATCGCTGGCCGTCGTTCAACCAAAAAGAACGAGAAGGGTGAGCGGGTCGCTGGCGACAAGTGGCTGGGCGGCTTCAGCTACGACGAGATCGAAGAGTTCCACACCGCTCTCGCCGACGCCCTGCGTACTAGGGGCGAGATGGAAGCTGCCGCACAAGAGGCTGGTGACCAGACCGACCAAGACAACGCCGACGTAAACGAGATGCTCGAAAAGCTCTAGCATCCACCCCAACCATGGCGGGGGCCGACCGGCCCCTGCCCATTTGTTTGACAATTTGTCACCACCAACCAATGGAGAATGCACCAATGAATGCACAACGTCGCCAAGAGCTTTCCGCAATCATCACTGAGCTAGACAAAATTTCGTTCTACTCAATTGAAGACAAGCTGTCTCAGCTTTCCGACCGCATCGAAACCGTCATGTATGACGAGGAAGAGGCCTACGACAATCTGCCGGATGGCCTGAAAAATTCTGCGAAAGGTGAGGCCATGGCTGATGCTATCGGGCTGATGCAGGATGCAATATCGGACATCTACAGCACCATCCAAGAGATGGGCGGCCTGTCAGCATCAGGTATTCTCGAAGAGGTGATAGCGGACTAAAAAAATTGCAGGGGCTTCACGGCCCCTGCCTATTCATTTGATCATTTACCACCAACCTATCGGGAGATTGCACCAATGAAGGTTTTTGATTTTACGAACGGCAAGCGAGGCGACCAAGTCGGCAACGTGCTTTGCACTGGCGGCGGCGGTTGGATGGTCGTGAAGAACGGCGTCAAGTTTAAGGTCGAGCTTGCCAACGACAGGTTTCGCGCCCCGGTCGCTGGCAAGGGCTTTGATGAAGATCGTGCCGGACAGTCTTGGGCTTGGACTAATCAAGCATTCGACAAAGACGATAAACTGATAACGCCTGATCAGTTCGGCGTTGAGGCTATCTGCTTTTGCCTTGGACGCTTCAATGTCTTTGGCCAGATCGGCACCGATGAAGAAGAGTGGTCGTGGGAATGGTTTGTGATCGGCACCGCTGATTGGAACCGTAAATCCTGCAAGGCCGGTATTCTGAAGGCAACCAGAGTGTAGGGAGATTGCACCAATGAAGATCAAGATCGAAGTGAAGAACAACTACGGCAGGCCGGTGGCCTATCCTGTCTGCCCCGCCGCTCACAATTTTGCGGCCATCGCCAAGACTGAGACCCTGACCGCTGACACGCTGAAGCTGATCGGCCTTCTGGGTTATGAGGTCGAGGTGGTCCAGCCTGATCTGTCTGATCTGCTTGGCGTCTAAACATTGCGGGGGCCTCACGGCCCCTGCCCATTTCTTAATTTGTACCATCGTACAAATGGCGGCAACCAACAGCCGCACAACAGCCAGCAAATGGAGATGCACCAAATGGCTACATTACAGCAAGCAATGACTATCGTTCATCAGTCGATGATTTCGCAGGCCCAGTTCGCGCATGACCGTGACGCAAAGCGCGTCGTCGTCATGCTGCAATCTGATCCCGGCACCGGCAAGACAAGCTGCCTTCAGCAAGGTGCTGAAGAGACCGGCGCACGGTCATCCATCCTGTCCATCGCCCAGTATGACCCCGGCGAGTTTCCCGGCTGGACGGTATCGCAGGGCGACGGCATGGTTCGCCTGCGTCCTGATTGGATGCCGGTGAACACGCCAGAAGAACAGGCACGCGCAGAGGCTGGCGAGGTCGTCGGCTGGCTGATCGTGGACGAGCCGCAGAATGCACCGACCATGATGATGAACATCTTGGCGCAGCTTGTGAACGAGCGGCGCGTAGGTCGGCACTATCTGCCGGACGGCTGGGCTATCGTTCTGGCTGGCAACAAGGACAGCAACCGCGCTGGCACCAACAAGATGCCGACGCATCTGCGTGACCGCCTGACGATCATTGAGCTTGAGGCAGAGGTCGAGACCTTTCTTGCCTACGCGAACAAGGTCGGTATGTCCCACCTGATCACCGGCTTTGTCCGCGCACGGCCCGACGCACTGAACGGCTTCAAGCGTGACGCTGTCGCATGGTCGTCGGCGCGTGGCCTTGATCGCACCAACACCATCTTGTCGTGGGGGCTGGACGCTGTGACCCAGCAGATCGCCATTGCCGCGCAGATCGGTGAGGGCATGGCCGCTGAGCTTGCTGGGTTCATCCGCATCCATGACAGCATGGGTGACCCTGCGGAAGCCCTTGCGAACCCGACCACCTATCCGGTGCCGGACGCTGACCCATCAGCCACCTACGCCATGTGTGCGGCTCTGTCCAACATGGCCACGGCTGATAATTTCGCTGCAATGCTCACCTACCTGAAGCGGTTCGATCATCAAGAGTTCGCCGCCTTCACGGTCAAGGACGCATGCAACCGCAAGCCTGAGCTGAAGAAGGTTCCCGCGCTGCGCGACTACCTTCTCTCCCACGGCAAAGAACTTCTTCTGGAGTGGTAATCATGGATGCTTCAACAAAAATTGCTAGGGCCAAGACCCAGCTTGCATACAACCAGCCGTTCTTTGGGGTGTTCGCTTTGGACACCCCTTTCATTCAGGACGACGATCAGCCGACCATGTGTACCAATGGTCAGTGGATCAAGTGGAACAGCGAGGCTGCGCTGCGCTGGTCAGACAGTGAGCGTCAGTTCGTGATCTGTCACGAGATCATGCACATTGCCTTGGAACACTGTGTCGAGATCAAAGAGATCGATGGCGAACCGGCAGATCGCAAGCTGGTCAATGTCGCCATGGATTATGTGATCAACGCGCAGTTGATTGAGGCTGGCATGATCATGCCGGAAGGCGGCCTGTATGACCCACAATATCGGGGCATGGGCTGGCTTCAGGTCTATCGCCTACTGAAGAAGATGTCGCCGCCTGACAGACCCCAGCCCCAGCCATGGGGCGGTGAGGTCGGCACCCCGAAAGACGGTCAGGGTAACACTCTGACCGGCGAGGCNGCCAAGCAGCATCAGAACGATATCAACATCCGCATGACCAAGGCCGTGCAGACGGCTGAGGCGCGGGGTGTGGGCAAGCTGCCAGCCGGTATCGAAGAGGCCGTCAGCAAGCTGCGTCAGACCAAAGTGCGGTTTGAGGATGTTCTGTTGCGGTTCATTGGCGGTGACACGCCAGAGGACTACAGCTTCCGCAAGCCTCACAAGAGGGGCTGGCATGAACATGGCCTGTATCTGCCCACAATGCTCAATGAGGGCGTCGGTGACATCGCCATGCTGTTTGACTGCTCCGGCTCAATGTCCACGCCAGAGCTTGAGCAGGGCTTCTCTGAGGTCAAGTCTCTGGTCGAGGATTTCTGCCCCCGCTCTGTGACTGTCGTGCAGTTCGACGGCGAGGTGCAGAAGGTCGATACATTCGATGATGGCGACTTCATCGACAAGATCGAGTTCACCGGCAGGGGCGGCACCAGAGTGGAACCAGCCTTCAAGTATCTGGATCGGGCCGACGTTCCGCACGATCAGATCATCGTGTTCACCGACATGGGTATCCATGACTATCCCGATATCCATCCTGATGTGCCGGTGCTGTGGGTATCGACTACATCACACTTTGCAGCCCCGCCATTCGGCGAGACGACTGTGATTGAGGTGGGGGCCTAGCGCCCCCACCCAACATTCGTACCATCGTACAAATTGGAGATGCACCAATGAACAAGACCACTTTCAAATACATCGAAGCACTGAAGGCAAAACTTCAGTCTGAGATTGACATCTGGACACCTGTCGTGGGCAAGGAGCTTATCCGCGACTGCCTGAAGCACGGCGACAGCAAATACAACTGGTCGCCAGAAGCGCGTGGCGTCTTTGAGGCACACGAGGCCGACCTCGACTATTATTCTGCGCGGCATGTGTCTGACGCCATTCACGAGGCCGTCAAGATCATACAGAGGCTGAGGAAGAGAGTGTCGGAGTGTGAAGAGTACAACCCGATGTTCAATCACAAAGTGAACAGCAGATTGTGGGCCAATCAGACCATGTCTGGGCAGTTCAAGACTGTTGTCTACAGGCTTGGCATAGACCCAGATCTGGCCCTCGAAAACAATGGCCGTGTGACTTTCAACGTGCCTATGTCTTGGCACCGTAGCGTCTATGAGCGCGGCCTTGCGGTGATCAAATCTGGCAAGGGCAAGCACCTCGTCATCAGCGCAAGACCCACGCCTATGCCATGGGTCGAAGAGCAGGGGATGGTTGCCTTCAAGTGCAAGACAATCTTTTTCCAGCACAAGCGAGGCAATGAGGTTGATGGCTGGCTGGTTCTGTTCAGAGATGGCA
>FUFK010756713.1_pt1 | contig 24173 bp, 26 predicted proteins | sample 1021851 | NCBI WGS metagenome assembly FUFK01 (sample SAMEA51879418, study PRJEB19060) | metagenome | reverse complement strand
GGGGGGGGGTAAACGCGGCTGATCCGTTTGGTTGAGGGTGCGGGATCGGTATTTAAGAAAGGATGAAGTTGAAGGGGGGGAGACGCTCCCCCCGTGGGGGGCGAGATTGGCGGGGCGTTATTGTTTGGGGCGCGCGATTTGAGCAGGCTGGGGCTTTTTACTGTGCAGGGGGCTTCGGCGGGCTATGTTCATCATGTCCATGAATTTCAGGAAGAACGCGAATGGCCCCACTGATCCAGAAAAAGCCCCCTACCTCTGCCGTGCAGGAAGAGGCGGAAGAACGCTCTGTCAGTGAGGCGGCGGCGCTGTCGCCCAAGCTGATCTATGAGGTGATCCGGCGCGAGGGGCGCGATGAGTTGAACCGCACCAACCGGTCGTTGATCTGGTCTGGGATATCCGCGGGGATGCTGATCAGTCTTTCGGTCTTGGGGGAGGCGATTTTTCGAACCTATTTGCCGGATGCGGGCTGGCGTTTTCTGTTGGAGAACCTCGGCTATTCCTTGGGGTTCATCGCGGTCATCATGGGCCGGATGCAGTTGTTTACCGAAAACACCATCACCACGGTCTTGCCCCTGATGCAGGAACGCAGCCTGAATATTCTGTGCAGGCTCATGCGGCTTTGGGCCGTTGTGCTGGGGGCCAATGTGATCGGGGCCTTCGCGGCGGCCGCGCTGTTTATCTATACGCCCGCCATCCCGGCGGAGGTTTTGCCCGCTATCATCAGCCTTTCGGAACACGCGACGGGCATGCCGGCGGCGGAGGGGTTTTGGCGGGCCATTCCGGCGGGGGTCATCGTGGCGTTGATCGTTTGGATGCTGCCCGAAGCGGATGAGGCTGCATTTTTCCTGATCCTGACCTTTACCTGGCTTATCGCCGCGGGGGACTTCACCCATATCGTCGCAGGGTCTGTAGAGATGGCCGCGCTCATTCTGCATGGCGGGCTGGGGCTTGGTCAGGCGATCTTTGGCTTCTTCCTGCCGGTGCTTGTCGGCAACATCATCGGTGGCACGTTGATCTTCACCCTTGTTGCTTGGGGGCAGGTCCGCGACGATGTGGAGGACAGCTAACGCGAAGCGGTCCCGGTTTTGGCCGGGGCCGAATTGAAAGGATTGGCATTNGTGCTGCGCAGACCTCCGACCCGACCGGCGATCTATTGGGANGCTTTCAAGGCGAGCCTAAANCAAGCGGCCGACGATAACCTTGCGCTGATCTCGGCTGGGGTGGCGTTTTTCGCGATGCTGTCGTTGTTTCCCGCGCTGGCGGCGCTGATCGCGCTTTTGGGGCTGATCTCGGACCCTGTTGTGGTCATTGCCCAGTTGGAGGATGTGCGCGGGCTGCTGCCGGATGATGTCTATGACATTATCAATACGCAGGTGACCGGGCTGGTCACCGCGCGGGCCGATACCTTGGGTTGGGCCGGTATTGTATCGCTGCTGGTGGCGCTGTGGTCTGCGCGGGCCGGTGTGGGGGCGATGGTGATCGGTCTGAACGCCGTCTATAACGAGCGCAACCGCAATGCTGCGAAACATTACCTTCATGCCTTGATGTTGACGGTGAGCCTTGTGGGGGTGGGGATCGTGGCGCTGCTGGCGGTGGTGGTCGCACCCATCATTCTGGCGTTCATCCCGCTTGGACCCTTTGGCAACGCCGTGGCCGACCTGCTGCGCTGGACCGTTGCCACGGCGGTTTTGTTTGCCGGTGTGGGTGTGCTTTACCGTTTCGGGCCAAACCGGCGCGCGGCGCGATTGCCTTGGCTTAGCAGCGGGGCGATTTTGGCGGTGATGTCTTGGGCGGTGCTTTCGATCGGGTTTTCCTATTACGTCGCCAATTTCGGCAACTACAATCAGGTCTATGGCTCGATCGGGGCTGTGATTGCGATGTTGGTCTGGCTTTGGATCAGCAGTTTTCTGATCCTATTCGGCGCGGCCCTGAACGCGCAGGTCGAACGCCGGACGCGCCCGGACAGCACCATCGGCCCGGCCAAACCGCGCGGGCAACGTGGGGCCGAGGCCGCAGATACCTTTATCGATATCACGCAAGAGTAGCTGTTAAAGCAGGGGGCGCTTTTGGCGACCCTCAAGTTCGGTCACCCCCGCTTTCGCCAAGGCGGCGAGGTCGTTGATCTGAAGCACCCTGTCGGACCACGAAAGCAACTGGCGTTCTTTCAGGGCACCGAGGGTTTTGTTGGTGTGCACCACCGACAGGCCAAGCGCATCGGCCAGATCGCGTTGTGAATAGGGCAGCAGCATCTGGTTGTGGGTGACCATCCCCAGCGACTGGCCACGTTCGAAAATCTTGACCATCGCCCAAGCGATGGCCTGCATCGCGGTGCGTTGGCCAATGGTGGCAAGGACTTCGCCCATGAAATGTTCTTCGATCGCGGCCAACCAAGTGATGTCAAAGGCGCGTTCGGGGTGGTTCTTGAAGAAATTCCAGAACTCGCTGCGGTTGAAAACGCAAAGCCGCATATGGGTCCGGGCTTCGACGGAATGGCCCATTTCACCCATGATGCCTGCCTGCAGGCCGATGAAATCGCCGGGGAAGACAAAGCTGATGACCTGCCGGTTGCCGTTTTCCAAGGTCTTGTCGCGGATGCCCATCCCAGTCAGGGCCGTGTAAAGCTGGGGTGAGTTTGACCCCTCAAGCAGGATCGGCGTGCCCGGCTCAACCGTCAGCTCACCGGACTTGAACTTCTCCATGAAGTTCACTTCATCTTTCGACATCGGCAGGAAGGCATCTTTGCGACGGAGAGGGCAATAGCGGCATTGTGTCGTCATCAGATAAAATTTGCCTTCTTATGTCTTAGTTTAATGCGCCCTCGTGGCGCGCCCCCTAAATCGACAACTTTGCTAACCCGGGGGAAGACCATGTCGATTTTGATCTACGAACCGGACCCGTTGGTCTGTTCAGACATAAATGAAACGCTTTCTGCTGCGTTTCCGCAATCGCAAATTCGCGTTTTAGAGACGTTTGATCTCAGCAAGCTGGTGGAGAACATCGACAACATCGAATTCGCGGTCCTGTCGCTGCGGCGCGATCAGTTGCACCAGCATCTGTCGGATTTGTCGAACCTGCGGGAGTGGTTTCCAATCGTCTGTATCATGAACGATACGCCCCGATTGGCGGAGGCCGAAAGGAGGCTGAGGTTCATCACCCGCCCCTTTTCCAGTGGCAATCTTCTCAGCGCTGTTAACGGCGCGCTTTCTGACCCGCGGTTATGCCAGCCAGAAATGCCATGACCAAGTTCTTGAGACCGTCATGTTCGGTCGCGGAGGGGTCTTCCTGACGGGGGGCCTGAGCGGCGGGCGCGCGGTCGGATCCGGCCATGGCAAGCAAGAGAAAACCAACACCGAAATAGACCGCGCCGAGGATCAGCGCAGCGGTGAGCGCCGTGGTGACGGTGATGAGATAAAGCCATGCCGCAAGCGTGAGAAACAGCAGCCCGATCAGCAGAAAGAGCGCGGCCCCGGCGCTGAGCATCGCGGTGCGCAGCACACGCCGCAGGGAGCCGCGCAGATGGTTCATCACCGAGGAAAGCATCTTAGCGGCGGGCCGTCACAAGACCGACAAGGAAACCGATGCCTGCGGCGATGCCGAGGGCGGTACCGGGCTGGGCTTGCAGGAATTCCTCGGCTTGCTTTTGGGCCTCCATCGCCTTCAGGCGCCCTGTGTCGGCAAAATCATTCGCCGCGTTGCGGGCGTTGTCGCGCATCTCTTCCGACTTGGCCTTGCCGTATTCGCCCAAGGTTTCGGTCAGCGATGCGATGTCTTTTTTGAGAAGCGCGATCTGATCCGACAGATCGTCGATGGTCAGATCTTTTGCGGCAGCGGTCGGGGTCTTGGCCATGTGGGCCTCCTGAATGTTTGACTGACGATAGGCAGCGCGGGCGCTGAATGCAAAGGGTTCCCTGCGCAATGTGTTGCGCGGGGAACCCTGTCTTTCTGGCCCGGTTTAGGCGTTGAGCGTTTCCGTGGAGGAAAAGAACATCGCTTGCGAGACCGCCGAGACGACCTGATCGACCGAGTAAGGTTTGGAGATCAGGAATGCAGGCTCTGGCTTGTCACCGGTCAGCAGACGCTCGGGGAAGGCGGTGATAAAGATCACCGGACGCATGCCCAGTTCGTTCAGCAGGTCGTTCACCGCATCGATGCCCGAAGAGTTATCGGCCAGTTGGATATCGGCGAGGATCAGGTCAGGCACATCGGCCTTGCCTAGTTTCACCGCTTCATCCCGTGTGCGAGCGATGCCGGTCACGCGGTGGCCCATCTCGGCGACGATGGATTCAATGTCCATCGCGATAATGGCTTCGTCTTCGATGATCATCACCGAACCGGAGGTGCTGTCGGCCATTTCGCGGTGTGCGATCTGGATCAGCTCATCAGCCTCGGCCTCATCCACGCCAATGATTTTGGCGATTTCACCATGCGAAAAGCCTTCGATCGTGTGCAGCAGCAGCGCTTCGCGGCTGTTGTTGGTCAGGCTCGACAGATGCCGCTGCGCCTTGGCGCGGGGGCCGCTTTCGCCTTCTTCCACCGGGGCACCTGCGCTGGCCCAGATACCGTACAAAACCTTGAAAAGACCCGTCTTTGTGTCTACTCCATCGAGCACCGAGCGATCAACCAGGATGGCTTCCAGCGCCGCCGCGGCGAAGGTGTCACCACTGGTCTGGCTGCCAGTCATCGCCCGCGCGAACCGGCGAAGGTAGGGGATGTTGGCACCCAGTTCATCGCTGATGCTGGTCTTTTGTGTCGCATCGTTCATCTAGTCGAATCCTTTTTTACTTTTCTTGGAACCAAACACGTCGACATTGTGTTTGGTTCCAGTATGCGTACATAATTATTCAAACGAGACGACGATGCCAGAGGTGATGTTAGTGAATTCAGGAAACAAGGACGAGCGCGAGCGCGTCATCGACGACAACCTCAAGCGGGTCTTCGATGAGACGCTCGATGAAGGCATCCCTGATCGTTTCAAGGATCTGCTTCAGAAGTTGAAGGAACAGGATTCAGAAAAAGGAACGTCATAATGACCCGTCCCGATCCGCGCGACGAGCTGGTAGAACATCTGCCGGCCATGCGGGCCTTTGCCATCAGCCTGACACGCAATGGTGCCACGGCAGACGACATGGTGCAGGACACCTTGGTCAAGGCGTGGACCAACATCGAAAAATTCCAAGAGGGCACGAACATGCGTGCTTGGCTCTTCACGATCCTGCGAAACACTTACTATTCCTCGCGCCGCAAGGCGAAACGCGAAGTCTCGGATGTGGATGGCGTGTTGACTGACGGGCTGGCGGAAAAGCCCGCACATGATGGTCACATGCAGATGACGGATTTCCGCAAGGCCCTTGCCCTGCTGAAGGATGAGCAACGCGAAGCGCTGCTTCTTGTGGGGGCCTCTGGCTTCTCCTACGAGGAAGCCGCAGACATGTGTGGCGTTGCCGTAGGCACCATCAAAAGCCGCACCAACCGGGCTCGTGCCCGCCTTGCTGAACTGCTGGGTCACCATGACGACGAGTCGCTTGAAATGACCGATGACGCGACAATGTCGGTCCTATCTGCTTCTAAAGTTTCTTCTTTCTAAATATGACATCTGGCTTCTTCAGCGGTGATCTGATGCGTGGGCTGACGATCCGTATTTTGCTGTTTCTGTCTCTCGCGCTTTTGCCCATCGGGCTGATCGCGGTTGTGCAGACACGGCAGATTGCGGATCAAAGCCGCCAAAGCGCAGAGCTATCGCTGATCGCCGTCACAGAACAGGCCTCCGCTGCGGAACGCCGGGTGATCCAAGAGGCTTTCGGCGCCGCCGAAGCGCTCACCTCTATCGTGCGTCTCAGGCGGGACGACCCAGAGGAATGCACCGCCTTCCTCAAGGAGTACAAGCAAGCGTCAGACATCTATTCGCTTGTGGGTTTCATCGGGCTAGACGGGAAAATGACCTGCTCCTCCACGGGGCAGGATCATGACTTTTCCGAGGATGAGAACTTTCAAACACTGGTGGAAACACCGGTCCGTCGTGCGATGCCGGTGTTGCAAGGGGCGGTCAGCAATCAGATGGTCACGCTGATCAACGCGCCGGTCTACGAAGAGCGCGAATTGATCGGCTTCATGGCGCTCAGCATTCCCGAAGACGCCATCAACGCGATACGCGAACCCAAGAGCAAACACAGCAGCGTCGCGATGATGACCCTCAACAAGATGGGCCACATCCTGACCACCGAAAACGGGCTGGCCGTTGCCAAAAAGGAATACCCCAGCGATGTCGCCTTGTCGCTGTTGACCACCAAAGAACCCAACGTCTTCCTTTCAGAGAATTTCGATGGCCAAGACCGCGCCTATGTGATCGTCCCAATCGTGCCAGACACGGTCTTTGCGCTGAGCGTATGGCCCAGCAACACCCCGTTTCTAGACACCGGCGTTTCCACCCGCCTGAGCGCGCTTTTGCCCATTGTCATGTGGCTGGCCAGCCTGATCGTGGCCTTCTGGGCGCTGAACCGNCTGGCGATCAACCACATTCGCAAGCTTGGCCGGCAGATGCGTCGCTTTGCGCTGAANCGCACCCTGCCGCGCGGNACGCTTGGCCCCTCGGTGCCCACCGAATTGGTCGAGATGGAATCCGCTTTTGTCGGCATGGCGGAATCGATCCTGCGNGATGAGGCGACGCTCGAAGACAGCCTTCGGCAAAAGAACATCCTGCTGAAAGAGGTCCACCACCGGGTCAAAAACAACCTTCAGCTTATCTCGTCGATCATGAACATGCAGATCCGGCAGGCCAAAAGCGAAGACGCGCGTTTTGTCCTGCGGCGCTTGCAAGATCGCATCCTCAGCCTCGCCACCGTGCACAAGAACCTCTACCAGAATGACGATCTGGTGCGGGTCAACGCCAGCGAACTGCTGAACGAGATTGTAGGCCAGATGCTATCGGTCGGGCTGGCCTCTGGTTCGGGCGTGCAGGTTGAGCAATCCTTTGAGCCGATCAAGATTGACGCCGACGATGCGGCCCCCCTCACCCTGCTGGTGTCAGAGGCGCTGACCAACGCGCTGAAATACGTCTCGACGGTCGAACATGGCAAAGGGTTCATTTCGCTCAAGCTGATCCAGACCGGGCCGGAACAGGCGATGATTGAAGTCCGCAACACCATCGGCAACCCCGAAGAGGTGAAATCCGGCACCGGGCTCGGCTCTCGTTTGATCCTTGCCTTTACCCGCCAGTTGAACGGTCAGGTCGAGGTTGAAACCACGGATGGCGTATACCAAATCCGGGTTAATTTCCACGTCCCGACCGACAGCAAGATGATCTACGACTACTGACGCGCTATCGATCAGCGGAATCTGGCCGGAAACGTGGCCCGCAAGCCACAGACTCGTCATAGGCGAAAAATTTGTCGGAACCCTTTGGCTCGCGCACGGTTGAGCACCTGAAACGCAGTGCTAAAAAGGAAAACGGAGATGACCACGGAGCTCTTTCTCGGCGGTCTGACCATCCTGACCTTAGCCGCGGTCATCATTCTGGCCTTAACCACGGGCCGACGGGAACTAAACCCGGATGAAGACCGTGCCGGTCGCGACAAACAGCAACCGGAGACCCAAAGGTCGAACTACCGGTCAGACTATTAAGACCTGACACCCCTATCGACCGCCCCGAGCAGAACGCTCGGGGCGGTCGATATTTATAGGGCGTCTTTTCAAAAACTGGGGGGCGTGCAGGCGCTGACAATCTCACAGGGGTCGGTGCCAATATTGCGAAACCGATGCGGCAGGCGGCTGTCGAACAGGTAGCCATCCCCAGCGTTTAACAGGCTAACTGCGCCATCGACCGTCACCTCGATGCTGCCCCGCACCACCACGCCCGCTTCTTCGCCCTCATGGCTCAGAAACTCCGGCCCGGTATCCGCGCCGGGCTCATAGGTTTCATGCAGCACCTGAAGCGCGTGATGCGCCGCGTTGCCCAATTGGCGCAGCGATACGCCGCCCTGGTGGCTTGGCGAAATCTCGGTCAGTTCCTGCGCGCGGTAGAAAACCTTGGCGCTGTCGTCCTCCTCAAGGATCGAGAAGAACTCCGCCATACTGATGGGAATCGCGTCCAGCAGGCTTTTCAGCGATGCGACTGATGGGCTCGTCCGGTTCTTTTCGATCAGCGAGATCGTGCCATTGGTCAGCCCGGCCTTGGCCGCAAGCTCACGTTGGGACAACCCATGTTTCTTGCGGATCGCTCTAAGTTTATCGCCGACGTTCAATGACTTGTCCTTTGTGGGCATCGGCGTTGCGACCGGGCATCGTGGCGGAGGGGCAACCGATGATCTTGGGAATTGTTAGATAGGCTCTGCCTTCGCGATTGACAATTATATTAAACGGAATATGGATTTTTTAAACGACACGTCACTGCCCCTCTCTCTTTCGCAATAAGGTATCTGTTCCATGTCCAGCACCGTCAAGAAATCGCACCGCAAATCCTCTGCCAAGGCCAAAGCCGCGCCGCAGATGACAGTGGTCGAAGCAAATCCCGCCACCAAACCCGACGGTCAGACGAATGCCGACCTCGTCGCGCGCCGCGACGCCGCCGTGCCGCGCGGTGTGGCCTCCGCCGCGCCGATCTATGCGAAATACGCCGAGAATGCCGAACTGTGGGATGTCGAAGGCAACCGCTACATCGATTTCGTCGGGGGCATCGGCGTCCTGAACACCGGCCATCGCCACCCCAAAGTGGTCGAAGCCGCCAAGGCGCAAGAAGATCACTATACCCACACCAGCTTTCAGGTGGTGCCCTACGGCCCCTACATCGAACTGGCTGAAAAACTGAACGCGCTGGCCCCGGGTGACGCACCCAAAAAGACGCTGCTCGTCACCACCGGCGCCGAAGCCGTTGAGAACGCCGTGAAAATTGCCCGCGCCGCCACTGGCCGTCCGGGCATCATCGCCTTCACCGGCGGCTACCATGGCCGCACCCTGCTGACGCTGGGCATGACCGGCAAGGTCACGCCCTACAAAAAAGACGTGGGCCCNTTCCCGGCNGATGTCTTCCGNGCGCCTTTCCCTTCGGTGCGCGACGGGATCACCGTGCAGGACGCGCTGACCGGGTTGAANAACCTCTTCCTCACCGATGCCCAGCCCGAGCGCGTTGCCGCGATCATCATCGAGCCNGTGCTCGGCGAAGGCGGCTATACCCCTGTGCCTTTCGACATGATGCAAGAACTGCGCGCNATCTGTGACCAGCACGGCATCCTGCTGATCGCNGACGAAGTGCAGGCCGGNTTTGGCCGCACCGGCACATGGTTCGCNATTGAGCATTCCGGCGTNGCGCCGGACCTNATCACCGTGGCGAAATCCATGGCCGGTGGNTACCCGCTGGCCGGNGTGATTGGCCGCGCCGATGTGATGGACGCNATGGCCCCCGGCGGTCTGGGCGGCACCTATGGCGGCAACCCNGTGGCNTGNGCNGCAGCGCTGGCGGCGATTGAGGCGATCGAAGACGAAGGTCTGCTGGCCCGCTCCACCGCGATGGGCGAAACGCTCAAAGCCCGCTTTGCCGAAATCGGCGCGCGGTCGGCGCCCTACCGCTTCTGGGATATCCGCGGCCTTGGTGCCATGGTCGCCGTCGAATTCGTAACCGACTTTGACAGCGCCAAACCCGATGCCGATTTCACCAAGCGCGTCATCGCCCACGCCCTCAAGCGCGGCCTGCTGCTGCTGAGCTGTGGCATGCATGGCAACGCCGTGCGCGTGATGGTTCCGCTGACCGCATCTGACGCCATCGTCGAAGAGGGCCTCGCGATCTTTGAAGAGGCCGTGGCCGCAGCTGTCGCCGAAGAGCAAAAATAAACCAACCGGCCATGCCGGAGGGATCGGGCGCGCGGGGCAACCTGCGCGCCCATTTTTATGGCGCGCATCCGGTAAGGCAGGTCTCTGGCAGCACAGGCCTTGGCATCCGCTGGGGAAGCGCGCAAACTCCGCCCGAAATCAATGCCGGAGTGACGATGCCCCTGTTAGACCCCTTGCCCATTTGCACCATTACGGGGATGTTTCACGTGAATAGCGCGGCTGCCCGCGGGAGCCGTTCATGACCGCGCCGATGCGTCCCGGCCCGCGCAACCTGATCACCGATGTGGCAGGGCTGAAGGTCGGCAGTGCGCAGGACACGCGGCTGAAATCCGGCAGCACCGTGTTGATCGGCGACACGCCCTTCACCGCCTCCGTCCACATCATGGGCGGCGCCCCCGGCACGCGCGAGACCGACCTGCTGGCCCCCGACAAGACCGTGGCGGCGGTCGATGCGCTGGTGCTTTCGGGCGGCTCTGCCTATGGGCTGGATGCCTGTTCGGGCGTGGTGGATGCCCTGCGCGCGCAGGGGCGCGGGTTTCGCGTCGGCGATGCGCTGATCCCGCTGGTGCCCGGTGCGATTCTGTTTGATCTGCTGAACGGCGGCGAAAAGGATTGGACGCAGAACCCATATGCCGATCTTGGCCGCAAGGCCATGGAAGCGGCAGGCGAAGAGTTCGAAATAGGCTCAGCCGGCGCGGGCACAGGCGCGCTCAGCGCGATGGTAAAAGGCGGGCTCGGCTCGGCCAGTTTGCAACTGCCTGACGGCAGCATGGTCGGCGCGTTGGTGGGGGCCAATCCGGTCGGTGCCGTCACCACGCCCGGTGACCGCTATTTCCACGCCGCCCCCTTTGAGATCGACGGAGAATTCGGCGGGCTGGGGCCCGACCCCTCCGCCGGGCTGGGCCTCTCCTTTGAAAGCCGCAAGATGGCGGCCATGTCGGCCCGCGCCAATACCACCATCGCCATCGTCGCCACCGATGCCGCGCTGACCAAGGCCGAATGCCAGCGCGTTGCCGTGGCCGCCCATGACGGCATCGCCCGCGCGGTGGTGCCCGCGCATATGCCAAATGACGGCGATCTGGTCTTCTCCCTTTCGACCGCGGCGCGACCTGCGGGGGATGTGGCGATGATCGGCCATGCCGCCGCGCTTTGCCTGTCGCGCGCAATTGCCCGCGCGATCTATGCCGCCTCCCCCGCCCAAGGGGATCTTCTGCCTTGTTGGAGCACGCTGAATGCCTGATCTACCCCTCTCCGATATCTCCCTTTATTACGAGGTCGACGGGCACGGCCCGCCGCTTTTGATGCTGGCCGGGATGCTGAGCGACAGCGCGAGTTGGGGCGCACTGGCCCCTTTGCTTTCCGATCACTTCACCCTGATCCGGCCCGACAACCGCAGCACCGGGCGCACAACGCCGTGGGATGCGGTAACCTCGGTCGCGCAGATGGCCCGTGATGCGCTGGCGTTGATGGATGAACTGGGGCACGCAAAGTTTCACGTTGTCGGCCATTCCATGGGCGGCCTGATGGCGATGGAGCTTTTTGGCCTAGCGCCCGAGCGCATCCAAGCGATGAGCATCCTCGCCTCTGCCCCGGTCCGTGCGCCGCGCACCATGGCGGTGTTCGACGCGCTGCTGGCCGTGCGCCGCGCGCCGCAAGGGGAGCAGCTTTGGCTGCGCGCGCTCTACCCTTGGGTCTTTGCCCCCGNCTTCTTTTCCGATCCGACAAATACTGAGACCGCCCTTGCCGCCGCCTTGGCCTATCCCCATGCGCAAAGCGCGGATGCCATGGCCCATCAGCTCGAAGCGCTGCGCGGCTTTCGCCCCACGGTGCGCCCTGCCGATCTTCGGTGCCCGACCCAAGTGTTGCACGGCGCCGAAGACCTGCTGATCCCCCGCGCCGCCGCCGAGGACGCCTTTGCGCAGATCCCGAACGTGACGCAGACCACCCTGCCAAACGCAGGCCATTCGATCCATTGGGACGCCTCTGAGGCCGTCGCCCAACACCTGCGCCAATTCCACGCCACCGCCGGAGACCCGAGATGACACAAGACCTTTACGGATTGGAAACGACAGCCAGCCGCCCGGAAACCCTGCAGGCGATCAACGATTTCATCCACGGCTTTCTGTCCTACCAGCCCAAAGCCGCAGGCGTCATCGCCGCAGCCGATGCCGACCCCGAGGGCCCGCTGGTCAATGCCTATGCCGCGCTATTGTGGATGTTCCTTGAGCACCCCATCGCACCGGAAAAAGCCCGCCCCTATCTGGAACGCGCCACAGCCGCGACCGGGGCCAACGCCCGCGAGCAAGAGATCATCCGCGCCGTGGGCCACTGGATCGACGGCGATGTGCCCGCTCTCGTCGCTGCCTGTGACGCCATCACCGACAAATGGCCGCGCGATCTGGCGATGCTGAAACTGGCGCAATACCATCTGTTCAACACAGGCGATGCCGCTGGCATGTTGCGCCTTGCGCTGAAATCCCTGCCCGAGGCCGAAGACATTGCCTATGCGCACGGCATGATCGCCTTTGGCTACGAGCAGTGCCACCTGCTCGACCCGGCCGAGGCCGCCGCCCGCCGCGCGATGGAGTTGCGCCACGATGAGCCTTGGGCGCATCACGCGCTGGCCCATGTGATGCTGACCGAAGGCCGCGTGGCGGAAGGCGCGCGTTTCATGGAAAGCGTGGCCGTGACATGGACTGATCTGAACTCCTTCATGCGCAGCCACAACTGGTGGCATCTGGCATTGTTCTACCTGTCCCAAGGCCGTCACGCCGATGTGCGCGCCGCCTATGACCAGCACATCTGGGGGCTTGAGAAAGACTATTCCCAAGACCAAGTCGGCGCTGTGTCCCTGCTGGCGCGGATGGAGTTCGCGGGCGTCGATGTGGGCGACCGTTGGAAAGATGTGGCAGACCATGTGGCAGCGCGGGGGGCGGATACGGTCAGCCCCTTCCTGACGCTGCAATACCTCTATGCCCTCTGCCGCACCGGACGGCCCGAGACAGCAGAGATGCTCTCTGCAATCAAGGCCCGCGCCGCCGAAACCACGGCCCATGACCATGCCGCATGGGCCGAAGTCGCGCTGCCCGCCGCCCGGGGCATCGCCGCCCACGCCAAGGGGGATTGGGCCACGGCGATCCGCGAACTTGGCTTGGCCCTGCCCCGCATGGCCGAATGCGGTGGCAGCCATGCGCAGCGCGATCTTTTCGAGCAGATCCACCTAGATGCGCTGGTGCGCGATGGCCGCGCCTCTGCCGCGCAACAGGTGCTTGAGATGCGCCGCACCTATGACCCCGAAGGCGTGCCGCTGAACCTGATGCTGGGCGCGGTCTATGAAAAGAGCGGTTTGCCAGATCTGGCCGCCCAAGCCCGCGCGCGGGCAGAACGCACGCTGGCCGGAGCCTAGACCGGGCCGCGNNCTTTAGGCGCGNGGGCCGACGGTGACCTCGAANTCNGNGATGCCGTCGACACCCCCGGTGATCACATCGCCGGGCTGCACAGCCGCGACACCGGCGGGCGTGCCGGTCATGATGATGTCACCCGGTGCCAAGGTCACGGCCTGCGACAGGGTGGCGGTATGTTCGCGCACCGACCAGATCATTTGCGACAGATCGGCTTCCTGTCTCATCTCGCCGTTCACCGCGAGCCAAAGGCGGCCCTTCTCGACCGAGGCGACATCGGCGATGGGCAGGATTGGTGCGATGGGCGCGGAATTATCAAACGCCTTAGACCAGTCCCACGGGCGGCCCATCTTCTTGGCCTGTGCCTGAAGGTCGCGGCGGGTGAAATCGATGCCCACAGATGCGCCCCAGATGTGATCCATCACATCCGCTTCTGCGATGTTTGCGCCGCCCTTGCCGATGGCGATGACAAGCTCTGCCTCAAAGTGGAAATCCTCGGTCAGCGGCGGATAGGGCACAGTGCAGGGCGTATCGAGCGTGGCATCGGCGGGTTTGGTGAAAAAGAACGGCGGGTCGCGCATGTCATTGCCCATCTCAAGCACATGCGCCTCATAGTTACGGCCCACGCAAAAGACNCGNCGCACCGGGAAACGGTCGCTGGTNCCTTGAACGGCAAGGCTGCTTTGCTTNGGGGGNTCAATCACATACATCACNGGTGTTCCTNTTGGCATNATGCNGCCAAGGAACACCCGCGCTTTGTAACAGTCAATGACCCCNNTGCGCTTATAANCCNTTGAGCGNNNACTCTTTCACAGNTCNNNGCCTTTGCAGATCGCCTCTTGCACCTCGCGGATGTCTTCGGCGCTCAGCCCATAGTCCGCCGCAGCCACCTCGGCGCTTATATAGCCGCGCAAAAGGTCGCGTTTCACCAAGTCCTTGGGGCGCTCGGTGGCGGGGCCGTAGCCCGCGCCCCCCGGAAAGGCCATCATCACCTTTGCCCCATGCGGCACGAANTGTTTGCCCTTGCCGCGCATCGGCGTGCCATCGTCGCGGGCNATGGTGGTCGGGGCACCGGGGGCNCCGCCCTGCCGCCCACGGGCGGGNTGATCGACGCGGTCNAACATNGCCTGCATGTCGAACTCATGCCCCGCGCGGGCGCTGACNTCCATNTACTGCCCCAGCCCCCCGCGCTGGCGNCCCGCGCCGCCGCTGTCGGGGCGCAGNTCNTTGCGCCAGATCACCACNGGNCCGGCNTGNTCCGTGGCCTCNACCGGCATGGTCATCACGCCCGAAGGGAAGGCCGTGGCATTCAGCCCGTCGTGTTCTGGCCGCGCGCCCGAGCCCCCGGAGTTGAAGGTCAGCACCTCGGCCCGGCGCGCGCCTGTGGGGGCTTGCGCATCCGTGCGCGGGCGCAGGCTGACTTGGAAGTTGCACAGGCAACCCGCGCCCTCGGCAGGGACAAGATTGGGCAGGATCTGATCCAGCGCCGCGTAGACTGTATCGGGCACGAAGTGACCGACGATGTGCCGCAGGGCCACGGGTGCCGGGTGCACCGCGTTGACGATGGTGTTTTCCGGCGCGGTGATCCGAAACGGCTCTAGCGAGGCGGCGTTGTTGGGAATCTCCGGCGCGATGGCGCATTTCAGCGCGTAGCAGGCATAGGCCTTGGTATAGACCAGCGGGCAGTTGATGCCCTTTTTGTCGATCCCGCTGGTGCCCGCGAAATCCGACAGGATGTGATCTTCTTCGATGCTCACCGTGACCTTCAGCGTGATCGGCGTGTCGAAGCCGTCGATCGTCATCTCGCCGGTCGCCTGCTGGCGTGGCAGCGCCGCGATCCGCTCCAGCGTGGCGCGGCGGGAATTGTCGAGGATGAAACCCGCGATGCCGGTGAGATCGTCGAGGGCAAACTCCTCCATCATGTCGATCAACCGGCGGTGGCCGATCTCGTTGCAGGTGGTGAGCGCGTAGATGTCGCCGACCAATTGATCCGGCTCGCGCACGTTGCCACGGATGATCCGCACCAGTGTCGCGTCGACCTTGCCCGCATCGGCGAATTTCATGATCGGCAGGTAGAGCCCTTCTTCGTAGACGCTCGCCGCATCCGCACCAAAGCCACGCCCGCCGATGTCGACGATATGCGCGGTACAGGCAAAGAAGCCGACCAGCTTGCCGCGGTGAAAGGACGGCGTGACCATGGTGATGTCATGCAGATGGCCTGTCCCTTCCCAAGGGTCGTTGGTGATATAGACATCGCCTTCGAGGATGTTCTGCCGCCCAATGCGCCGGATGAAATGCGCCACCGCGTCGGCCATGGCGTTGACGTGGCCGGGTGTGCCGGTGACCGCCTGCGCCAACATTTGACCGTCGGTATCATAGACGCCTGCCGAAAGGTCCCCCGCCTCGCGCACCGAAGTCGAGAAGGCTGTGCGCACCAGCGCCTGCGCCTGTTCCTCAACGACCGAGATCAGCCGGTTCCACATGACCTGATAGGCGACGTTTGAATGTGTCTGTGCCATGGGCTTACCCTTTCACGGTGATGTCGATGCAGCCGTCCGGCTGGCAGATGGCGCGGCGTGACGCGGGCAGGATGATCGTCGTCTCATCCTCGGTGATCGCGGCGGGGCCTTGGGCGGTCTGGCCGGGGGCCATCTGGGCGCGCAGGACCACGTCGGCATCGCAGTATTCGGCGAGCGCCGGGTCGAACATACGCCGTGTTAGAGCCACATCTGCCGCCGCACCCGGAGACTGCTCTGCGGTGCGGGCGACCGCCTCGGGCGGGGTGGTGGCATTGACCGACCAGACCGTGATCTCGATATCCAACCCCTCGACGGTACGACCGAAAAGCTTGGCGTAATCCGCCTCAAAAAGCGCCTCGAACCGGACGGCATTGGGGTTTAGGGCGTCTGCCTCGTCCAGCACGATGGGGATCTCCCAGCCCTGCCCGCTGTAGCGCATGTAGACTTTGTATTCCGACAGGATTTCCGCCCCGGCGTCGCAGTTGCGGACAAAGCCNGTGGCCTCTTCCTGCAGTTCGGCCAACAGCGTCTTGATGCGNNCCGCNTCGAAATCCGACAGCTTCATATAGACCGAGCGNTTGGCCTCGAAGCTAAACGGCGCGCGCAGGAACCCGATGGCCGAGCCGACCCCGGCACCAGGCGGCACCAGCAGGCGTTCAACGCCCAGTTTCTCACAGAGCCGCCCGGCGTGCAGCGGGGCCGCACCGCCGAAGGCGATCATCGTGTAGTCGCTGAGNTCCTCGCCGTTTTCCACCGCATGCACNCGNGCNGCATTGGCCATGTTTTCGTCCACCACTTCGGCCAGCCCAAAGGCGGCGGTGGCGGCGTCCATGTCCAATTCCTTGCCGATGACATTTTGCAACGCGCCTTCAGAGCCTGTGGTGTCGAGGCGGATCGAGCCGCCCGCGAAATTGTCGGGGTCGAGCTTGCCCAGCACAAGATCAGCATCGGTCACGGCAGGCTTCTCACCGCCCCGCCCGTAGCAGGCCGGCCCGGGCTCAGAGCCCGCACTTTCCGGCCCGACCCGGATTTGCCGCATGGCGTCGACATGCGCGAGCGAGCCACCGCCTGCACCGATCTCCACCATGTCGATCACCGGGATCGAGATCGGCATGCCGGAGCCTTTCTTGAAACGGTAGGTCCGCGCCACTTCGAACACTCGGCTGGTCTTAGGCGTCTGGTTCTTGATCAGGCAGATCTTGGCCGTGGTGCCGCCCATGTCGAAGCTCAGCACCTTGTCGAGCCCATAGCGCGCGGCGATGTTCGCGGCAAAGACCGCNCCNCCCGCCGGGCCGGATTCCACCAGCCGCACNGGGAATTCGGCNGCGCTTTCGATCGAGATGATGCCGCCGCCCGAGTGCATNAGGAAGATGTTGCAGGAGACACCTTCCTNNTGNAGCCGCCCTTCNAGCCGCCCNAGGTAGNNNTTCATCAGAGGCTTGATATAGGCATTGGCGACCACGGTGTTGAACCGCTCATACTCGCGCATCTGCGGTGAGACCTCGGAAGAGATCGAGACCATGACCCCCGGCAGCCGCTCTTCTAGCACCTCGCGGATCAGCCGTTCATGCGCGTCGTTCAGGTAGGAATGGATCAGCCCCACGGCGACGCTGTCATAGCCGGCGTCCGCGATACGGTCGGCCAAGGCTTCGACCTCGGTACGGTCGAGCGGCAGCAGAACCGCGCCGGTGGCATCGACGCGCTCTTCCACCGTGTAGCGCATCTGGCGTGGCAGCAGTGGCTCGGGGAGATTGAGGTTCAGATCATATTGCTCAAACCGGCTTTCGGTGCGCATCTCGATCACGTCGCGGAAGCCCTGGGTCGTGATCAGCGCCGTCTTGGCCCCGCGCCGCTCGATCAGCGCATTGGTGGCCAGCGTGGTGCCGTGGATGATCTGTGTCAGGTCGGCAGGGGTGACCCCGGCCTTGGTGCAGACCTGATGCATTCCGTCGATGATCGCGTTCTCGGGCGCGGCATAGGTGGTCAGCACTTTGGTCGAGAAACTCTCGCCGCCCTTTTCCAGCACTACGTCGGTGAAGGTGCCGCCGATGTCTACGCCCAGTCGGATGGTTGATGCCATGTCTCACTCCTGTTTGGNCGCAGGATAGGGGNGGGCNCANCATCGGNGCAAATTATTATATTCTATGGGTGTGAAAGGTTTTTTCGATCCTCNNCATCGAAGACNTCGNGCGCAGTCNCGGGCCAGTTCNGCGGCNCGGGNGACATAGGCGGGCGTGCGATCCGCGTGATAACGCGCGGCGACTTGCAGCGGGCGCGGGTGCCACGCGGCGGGCAGAATCCGCAGCGCCCCATCGGCCAGCGCGNCTGCCACCATCACACGCGGCATCACCGCCACGCCCATCCCGTCGAGCACCATGTTCATCGCCGCCGACAGGCTGCTGGAGGGCACCAAACGGACCTTGGGTGCAGTCGTGCCGTCGAAACGGCCGATCAGATCGGAATGGGCCTGCGTATGTCGCGCATGGCCCAGCACCGGATGGCGTAGCATGGCGTCGAAATCAGCCGCGGGGCCGATCTGCGCGGCCAATTCCGGCGCGGCGACCCAGATGTAGTCATAGGTCGCCAAGTCCACCTGCCCGCTCGCCGGGGTCGAGAAGGGCGCGGTTTGCAAGGTGAGATCAAGCGCATGGGCGGCGAGTTCCTGATCCAGATCGCGTGACAGATCGACGGTAAGTTCGACGGTGAGGTTGGGATAGACCTCGGCCAGCGCGCGCAGAAAGGGGCGCAGCCATGTGCTGGCAACCACTTCGGTCACGCCAAGGCGCAGGCTGTCGTCGATCAGGTCGGGCCGCGCGGCGGTCTCGACCAGCGCTTCTGCCTCGCGCAGGACACGGCGGGCTTGGGCCAGCAGCGCGCTGCCCTTTTCGGTCAACCGGATCGACCCGGCGTCGCGCTGCATCAGGGTGACACCCAAGGTTGCCTCCAGCCCGGAAATCCGGGCCGAGATATTGGGTTGTGTCGTGTTCAGATGCGCGGCGGCGCGGCGAAAGCTGCCAAGGTCTGCGACCCAGATCAGCGCTTCAAGCTGTTTCAGCGTGAAGAGATTACCGATCATTCGCGCCAGTCAAAGAAACCCGGTCCGGCCTCGGCCAGAAGCTTGCGGGCCATCGCCTCGCCCGCCGCGGCGCCGTCGGAAATGGCGCAGGTCACGTCGTCGCCGATGGCGTCTGACCCGTCCGGGCGCAGCACCTGGCCGCGCAGGCGCATCTCGGTGCCGTTGAGTTCGGCCAGCCCAGCGATGGGCGTCTCGCAAGAGCCGTCAAGCGTCGCCAGAAACGCGCGCTCGGCGGCCAGTTGTTCGCCCGTGGCGCGGTCATGGATCGCCGCCAACATGTCGGCGGCGCGGCTGTCGTCGATGCGGCGCTCAACCCCAATCGCCCCTTGGGCGATGGCCGGCAGCATGTCATCGGGATGCACGGCGGCCTGCGGCACATCGTCCATTTTCAGCCGGTTCAGCCCGGCCATGGCAAGAAAAGTCGCCTCGGCCACGCCGTCATCCAGCTTTTTCAAACGGGTTTGCAGGTTGCCACGAAACTCGACCACTTCCAAATCGGGCCGTCGCAGTTTCACCTGCGCCCGGCGGCGCAGACTGGAGGTGCCCACCACCGCGCCTTCGGGCAACTCGGCGATGGATTTTAGGTGCGGCGAGATGAACGCATCCCGACAATCCTCGCGCGGCAGATAGGTGTCGATCAGCAGCCCACCGGGTTGCAGCGTCGGCATGTCCTTCATCGAATGCACCGCGATGTCGATGGAGCCATCCAGCAGCGCCGCTTCGATCTCGCGGGTGAACAGGCCCTTGCCGCCGATCTCTTTCAGCGGGCGGTCGATGATCTTGTCGCCCGTGGTCTTGATCACCACGATCGTAAACGCTTCAAACGGCAGGTCAAAGGCGGCGGCGAGCCGGTCGCGCACCTCATTCGCCTGCGCGAGCGCCAGAAGCGATCCGCGTGTGCCGATGTTGAGAGGCCGGGCCGGAGTGGGGAGCTGATACGTCATGACGCATCCCTACCCCCGTCGACATGAACTGACAACTGCTGTACCTGCGCTACCTACGGGTTTGCCACAATTAGGAACGCCATAATGACTGCGAATAAGACCATCCTGCGCGCCCTTGCGGGCGAAACCCTGCCGACCCCGCCAATCTGGATGATGCGGCAAGCCGGGCGCTATCTACCCGAGTATCGCGCGACCCGGGCCAAGGCGGGGGATTTCCTGTCGCTGTGCTACAATCCTGAACTTGCCGCCGAGGTGACGTTGCAGCCGATCCGCCGCTACGGGTTTGATGGGTCAATCCTCTTTGCGGACATCCTGCTGGTGCCCCAAGCGCTTGGTGCCGACCTGTGGTTCGTCACGGGCGAAGGCCCGCGCCTGTCGACGATCACGACAAAGGCCGAGATGGAAGCGCTGAAACCAGCGGATGCCATTCACGACCACCTCGCTCCGATTTACGAGACCGTGCGTATCCTGTCGCGCGAACTGCCCGAAGAGACGACGCTGATCGGTTTCGCAGGCGCGCCATGGACGGTGGCGACCTATATGATCGCGGGCAAAGGCACGCCGGATCAGGGGCCAGCTCATGCGTTGAAGGACGAAAACCCGGAGGTGTTCGATGCGCTGATGGAGCGGATCACGTTGGCGACCATCGAATACCTCGACATGCAGATCCAAGCCGGGGCCGAGGTGGTGAAGCTCTTCGATAGCTGGGCCGGATCGCTTCAAGGTACCGATTTTGACCGTTATTCGACCGAGCCGCTGCGCCAGATCATCAGTGCGCTGAAGGCTCGCCATCCGGGCGTGCCGATCATCGCCTTCCCGCGCGGTGCCGGGGCGCGGTTTGCCAATCTGCATGCGGCCACTGGGGCGGACTGCATTGCCGTGGATGATGCGGTGAGCGCAGAATGGGTCGCCGAGAACGTGCAGCCGCATGGCTGTGTGCAGGGCAATCTGAAATCCTCGCATATGGTGACGGGCGGGGATGCGCTGGTGCAAGAGACACGCGCGATTGTCGACGCGCTGGCGAAGGGGCCGCATATCTTTAATCTCGGGCATGGAATCACGCCGGATGCGGATCCGGAGAATGTGCAGTTGATGATTGATACGGTGCGCGGGACGCGAGGCTGAACCTCCGCATCTTACAATGAGGGCCATCGCCTGCCCGCGGGTCGGCGATGAGACGATGGCTCATGCCACTTTATGGTTCAACCGTGATGTGCCTTCACGAAGTCATGCCCAGCCTCTCCAAATCGCCTACCCGTTCGCACCGAAGGTGCGCCAAATATGGAGGCACGCCTCCGGCGTGACGGGCGGGCAGGCGATGGCCCGGCGCCTGCGGCTTGATTTCGGGCCGGGATAGTTAGCTCAAACCCACTTCGCCATAGGCGGCAGGCTCATCAGCACCGCATCAGGGTCATGCCCCGTCTCAAGCCCGAACTTCGTCCCCCTATCATAAACAAGGTTATACTCCGCATAGAGCCCACGGTGGCGGAACTGCACATCCTTATCGTCCATGTCCCAGTCCATCTCGCGCCGCTTATCGACCAGCGGTACATAAGCGGGGAGAAACGCCCGGCCAACGTCTTGGGTCAGCGCGAAATCCGCCTCCCAATCGCCGCTGTTGCGGTCGTCATAAAAGATACCGCCCACACCCCGCGCACGTTTGCGGTGCGGGATGTAGAAATACTCATCCGCCCAAGCCTTCAGCTCATCATAGAGCGTGGCGCTATGGGGGTCACAGGCGGCCTTCATCTCGGCATGGAAATAGGCGGTGTCCTCGTCATACTCAATACAAGGATTCAAATCCGCCCCACCGCCGAACCACCACGCATGAGGGGTCCAGAACATGCGGGTGTTCATGTGCACGGCAGGCACATGCGGGTTTTGCATATGCGCGACCAGACTGATGCCCGATGCCCAAAACCGCGGATCATCGGCCATGCCCGGCAGTCCTTTGCGCGCGGCCATCGCCACTTGCGCCCGTTCACCCAAGGTGCCGTAAACGGTGGAGATATTCACGCCCACCTTCTCAAACACGCGCCCGCCGCGCATGACAGACATCTCACCGCCGCCAGCGTCGGACCCATCAGGCGCGGTGCGGGTTGTGTTGCTGACCACGAAACGTCCGGCCTCTTCTTCCCCGACATGACGCGCTTCAATGTCATGGAACGCCTGAACGATGTCATCGCGTAGCTTGCGGAACCAGTCCGCCGCGCGTGTCTTTTGGTCTTGCATGTCTTCGGTCATCTCTGGCCCGCCTTTCTATTATTCCATCGCCCCGCCGCCGAGGATCAAGCCTTCGTGTTCGGCCATGTAGATCCGCAACCAAGGCGTATATTCTTCGGGGCTCTGCGCGAGGTTGGTGTGTAGATCGCTCAGGCTGATCCAGCGCGTCGCCATCACCTCATCGGGGTTTTCCGTGATCGACAACGCCGGGTCTGCATGGGCAAGGAATACCTCAACAACCTCATGCTCTATCAACCCGCCGCCAACATCGGCGCGGTATTCGACTTGGCCGCGATGCTGAAGGTCCAACCCGGTGATCCCCAGTTCTTCGTCCAACCGCCGCGTGGCGCAGACGTTGGGCGGCTCGTCCCATTGCGGATGCGTGCAGCAGGTATTCGCCCAGAGGCCGGGGGTGTGGTATTTGCCAAGCGCGCGCTGCTGCAGCAGCAACCTGCCCTCGGCAATTACAAAGACCGAGACCGCCATATGCCGCAAACCGCGTTCATGCGCGGCGAGTTTTTCAACCGGTTGCAGGGTGCCGTCGACCCAAGCGGGGACCATGATCTCCATCAGAGGCGGCTCGCCGTTGTGTTCATCTCACCCTCGAAGCAGAAGAAATTCACCGGCAGTTATCGGAGGAATTCCCCTTGGTCTCAACCGCTAACCGGCCCGCAGCCCGCCCGTGCTACCTTTTGGCGCAGACGATATGCTTTACCCCCTCGCCCAAAACGCTAGTTTCAAATCAGCCAGACAAAGGAACTCACAATGAACATGCGTATCGCGTCGATCTTCGCCATTTGCCTTGGGGCCACGCCCCTATGGGCAGAAAGCCATGCCTCCGGTGATGCCGAAGCCGGGGAAAAGGTCTTTCGTAAATGCAAAAGCTGCCACATGATCCAAGATGATGAAGGCAATGACATCCAAAAAGGCGGCCGCACCGGGCCGAACCTTTATGGAATCTACAACCGCGTGGCGGGGTCGGTCGAAGACTACCGCTATGGCGATTTCATCGTTGAAGCCGGCGAAGCCGGGCTGGCGTGGAACGAAGAAGACTTCACCGGATATGTTGCCGATCCCAAGAAGTTTCTGGCCAGCTATCTCGACACGAACCGCGCCAAATCCAAGATGTCTTACCGTCTGAAAGATGAAGAAGACGCCAAGGATGTTTGGGCGTATTTGGTCTCGGTCGGGCCCGAGGTTACTGAAGTGGATATGGAAGAAGCCAAAACGACTGAATAATCCGACGTTTCACTGATTTTTAATAAACAGGGGGCCGATGATCCGGCCCCCTGTTTTGCGTTTTAAAAGCAGTCGCGCAGCAGCTGCGTGACATTCTCTTTGGTCAGTTCAATCGGGTTGCCGCCGCAGCTTGGGTCTTGCAAAGCCGAGGCCACCAGCGCGTCAATGTCGGGTTCGATCACGCCAAGGGCGGTCAGATTAGCGGGGATATTCAACTCCGCATTCAACTTGCCGACGAAATCATAGAAGCCATCAAAGCCGCCGACGATATCGAGATAGGCTGCCGCTTTGGCCAGACGGTCCTCAATGGCGGGGCGGTTCATGCGCAGGACGGGCTGCATGACGACCGCGTTGGTGGTGCCGTGGTGCGTGTGATGCACCGCGCCAATCGGGTGGCTGATGGCATGGATGGCACCCAGACCCTTTTGAAACGCCGTGGCGCCCATGGCCGCAGCAGACATCATATGCCCGCGCGCCTCAAGATCAGTACCATCGGCATAGGCCCGCGGCAGATATTCCTTGACCAGACGCATGCCTTCCAGCGCCATACCCTGGCTCATCGGGTGGTAATGCGGCGAGCAGAAGGCTTCGAGGCAGTGGGCGAAAGCATCCATCCCGGTGCCTGCGGTGATCATCGGCGGCATGCCCACGGTCAGCTCCGGGTCGCAGATCACGACGGCGGGCAGCATTTTAGGGTGGAAGATGATCTTTTTCTCATGGGTCTGGGAATTGGTGATCACGCTTGCGCGGCCCACTTCAGACCCGGTGCCAGCCGTCGTCGGAACAGCCACGATAGGCGCAATGCCATCGGGGTCGGCGCGGGTCCACCAGTCCCCAATATCCTCAAAATCCCACAGGGGGCGCGTTTGGCCCGCCATGAAGGCAATGACCTTGCCCAGATCAAGCCCCGAGCCGCCGCCAAAGGCGATCACGCCGTCATGGCCGCCGTCGC